>FRDC01005091.1_pt2 | contig 24623 bp, 24 predicted proteins | sample 1106171 | NCBI WGS metagenome assembly FRDC01 (sample SAMEA3930566, study PRJEB13176) | freshwater metagenome | biome: Drinking water system; feature: drinking water; material: water | place: Singapore | collected 2014-12-20 | reverse complement strand
CGTCTTTAGCTTGGAAGGCTACGGCTCTACCATTGAGCTATACCCGCGCTCCCTGGCTACATAGCCGATCGAATTGGACGCGCAAGGCCGACCGGGCGCCCTACATCGTCCGGAGGGTCGTTTTGAGGATCTTGCCCGACGGATTGCGAGGCAGCGCGTCGAGGAAATCCACCCGCCGGGGCAGCTTGAAGCTTGCGATCTTCGGGCGGAGAAATTCGATGACCTCCTCTGCGGTGAGGTCCTTGCCGGGTCGCCGAACGATGAAGGCGCGCGTCACTTCGCCCCATTTTTCATCCGGAGCGCCAACGATCGCGGCCTCCATGATGGCGGGATGGGCCGCGAGCGCGTTTTCAAGCTCGGCGGGATAGATGTTCTCGCCGCCCGAAATAATCATGTCCTTGATGCGATCGACGACATAGAGAAAGCCATTCTCGTCGATCCGACCGGCGTCGCCCGACCAGTACCAGCCGTCACGTATGACCGCATTCGTCGCATCCTCTTTCATCCAGTAGCCGTTCATGACGAAGGGCGACCGGGTGACGATTTCGCCGACCTCGCCTTGCGGCATTTCCTGGCGGGTTTCCGGGTCGCAGATCTTGACCGCGCATCCCGGCAGCGGTCTTCCAGCCGAAACGCGTTGCGGCTTTCCATGCGCGTGATCCTCATGGGGAAGCACTGTCACGCCGCCGGTCGTTTCCGTCATGCCGTAGAACTGCGTGAAGCGCGCATTCGGCATCGCCGCCATCGCCGCGTTGAGCAGAGGCTCTGGCATCGGGGCGGCGCCATAGCTGATCTGCACGAAGCGATCGAGCCCGGCGCCCGCCATCTTGGCAGCCTGCAGGATCATCATCACCATCGCCGGAACAAGAAATGCATTGAGTGGGCGGTCGCCCTGCGCCTCGCGCACGATCGCGGCTGGATCGAACTGGCGATGCTGGATAACCGGCATCGATCGCGACCAGCCCATGAAGGCGAAATTGACGCCGGCGATATGGAAGTGCGGAAGCGCGTGCATGATCGCTTCATCATCGAAACGCGGCTTGATGACGCCTGCTGCGAGCCCTGCGTTTCCGACCTCGTCATAGCAACGGTTCGAAAGAAGGACGCCTTTTGGAAGGCCGGTCGTTCCCGACGTATAGAGCTGGACGACGACGTCCTCCCGCTGAGGCGCGTGATCCGGTTTCACCGGATTTTGCGAATCGATCAGCCGATCGATGCAGTCGGGCCCGCCGTCTTCAAGCGTCATGGTGCGGATCGGAATCCCGCCCGCCGCCTTCAGCGGCTCGACAAAAATCTTCTCGATGACAAAAAGGCTTGGGCGCGCATCCGCGATGATGCCTGCGATCTCCGCCGGGGCGAGGCGCCAGTTCACGGGCGTCATGACGACGCCGATTTTCGCGGCGCCAAGAAGCGCCGGCCAGAAGGTGCCGACATTGCGGGCGAGCCAAGCCACGCGGTCCCCTCGCTTCAGCCCCAGGGATTTAAACGCCTGCGCGGCGCGGTTCGCCCGCGCATCGAGCTCCGCATAGGTCGTCTTCTTCCCCTCGAAGATGAGCGCGGTCTCATCCGGCAGGAGGCTGGCCTGCTCCTCGATAAGACCTGAAAGGGTTGGCGCGTTGAAAATGCGTCGCTGCGTCTTCATCGGCGGCGTTTCCACTCCATGAGGCGGCTTTTTTGTCGGACTATGGAGCGAACGCAGCGCTTTGCCAACGCCGGGCCTCAGGCGAGAGCGAGTTCCGCCGGCAAGGCTTCGACAAGGCGCTGGTCGCGGATCACGACGACACGGTCGAGCCGCTTTGCAAGGCGGTGGTCGTGGGTCGCGATGAGCGCCGAGAGCCCCTCGGAGCGCACCATCTCTAGCAGCGCATCAAAAACGCGGTCCGACGTTCTTGGATCGAGATTGCCGGTCGGCTCATCGGCAAGAAGTACGCGGGGATGGTTCGCGAGAGCGCGCGCAATCGCCGTGCGCTGCTGCTCGCCGCCCGAAAGCTGGCCCGGCTGATGCGCAAGCCTGTCGCCAAGGCCCATCGCCGTCAGCAGGCGCGTCGCCTCCTTGTCGGCGTCGGCTCGCGAAATGCCGCGGATTAACTGTGGGAGCGTCACATTATCGAGCGCCGAGAACTCCGGCAGCAGATGATGGAACTGATAGACGAAACCAAGATTGTCGCGCCGTAACCGGGTCCGCGCGGCGTCATCGAGGTTCGAGGTCGACCTGCCGCCGATCAGCACCTCGCCGGCGCTCGGTTTTTCCAGCAGCCCGGCGATGTGAAGGAGCGACGACTTTCCGGAGCCCGAGGGCCCGAGGAGGGCGACTGTCTCCCCGCGCCGGAGCAAGAGATCCGAAGGCTGAAGAATGACGAGGTCGCCATATCGGCGACTGACGCCGCGAAGCTCGAGCGCCGGCTCATTCATAGCGCAGAGCCTCTACAGGATCGAGGCGCGCGGCGCGGCGCGCGGGGTAGATCGTCGCGATGAAAGACATGAAAAGCGCCCAGCCAACGATCACCCCGACCTCGTGCCATTCAAACTTCGCCGGGATCGAGCTGAAATAATAAACGTCCGCCGGAAAGAGGTCCGTATTGAACACGGCGGAAAGGAATTTCTCGATCGCGTCGATGTTCCAGACAAAGAGCGCTCCCGCCGCCGCGCCGGCTAACGTTCCAAGAACGCCGATCAGCGAACCGGACAGAAAGAATATCCGCATGATCGAGCCTTGCGTCGCGCCCATGGTGCGCAGAACGGCGATGTCGCGCGTCTTGTCTTTCACGAGCATGATGAGACCGGTGATGATGTTCAGCGCGGCGACCGCGACAATGAGAAGAAGAATGAGCCGCATGACGCTGCGTTCAGTGTCGAGCGCGCTGACATAGGCTTGATTCTGGTCGCGCCAGTCGCGCACCGACATTCCGCCCGAGGCCGCCAGCAGCGCCGCCCGATAGTCCCTGATCCGCTCGGGGTTCGCGACCTTTATTTCAATCTGTTGAACCGCCTGGCCATAGCCGAAAAAGAGCTGCGCCTGCTCAAGCGGCATGAAAGCGATAAAGCTGTCGAATTCCGAATTGCCGACCTCGAAAATCGCGCCGACGGTGTAAGTCTTTTTCTGCAGCGTGGGCCCGAATGGCGTGTCGGCGCCACGGCCGGAGATCAACGTAACCTTGTCGCCCGGTCCGACGCCGAGCGTCCAGGCGACTCGGTTGCCGATCGCAATCTCATTTCCGCCGTTCTTGCCGATTCCAAAATTGTCAAAGGAGCCGGCGACGACATGGCGCCGGCCCGTTTCCGCATCGACGCCGACGACGTAGTTGATCTTCAGCATGTCCTCGCGGGAGAGGCCGCGGATCATCAACCCGGTCTCGCTCGCCGCGCTCGCATAAACCGGCGCGACGATCATTGGCGTAGCATCGACGACGCCCGGAGTGGCGCGCAGGCGTTCGATCACAGATTGAAAATCGCTGATCGGCCCCTCCCTGACCACGAAGGCGTGACCGTTCACGCCGAGAAGCTGATCCAGGAGTTTTGTGCGGAACCCTTGCATCACCGACATGACGATGATGAGCGTGGCGACCGCGAGCAGGATGCCGACGAACGCAATGATCGAGATCAGCGATACGCCCTTGCCCGATTTCGTGGCGCCGAGATAACGGCGAGCCACCATCCACTCGAAATAAGAGAAAGGCGGCGTCGCCGCGGATTGCGGCGCGGCGACGGGGCTGGCTCTATCCGGCGTCATGGAACTTTCAGCGCCTAAACCTTCAGGGCGTTCATCACGTCGCGCTTTACCATGTCGACGGCGGCGTCGGGCGCGAGCTCGTCGCGGCGCCCGTCGGCGCGGCGCTTGACCTCGACCTTTCCCGCTTCGAGCCCTCTCGGGCCGACGATCAACTGAAATGGCAGGCCTATGAGGTCCATGCGCGCGAATTTCTCGCCCGGGCGCGCCGGCGTGTCGTCATAAAGGACTTCAATACCTCCGGCGACGAGCGCGGCGTAGGCCTTGGCGCAAGCCTCGTCCGTTGCGGCGTCGCCCTGTTTCAGGTTCACGAGCCCGACGTGAAACGGCGCAACCGGAACCGGCCATTTGCAGCCGGCGTCATCATGATAGGCCTCGATAAGGGCGCCCGCGAGGCGCGAGACGCCGACGCCATAACTGCCCATTTCGACCGGGCGATCCTTGCCGTCAGGCCCCGTGATCATCGCGCGCATCGGAGCCGAGTATTTTTCGCCGAAATAGAAGATGTGCCCGACTTCGATTCCGCGCGCAGCGATGCGCTCGCCCGGGGAAACTTTCGCTTCGAATTCTGCTGCATCGTGCTTTTCTTCGGTCGCTGCATAGTAGGACGTGAAGCGATCGATCACCGGCTGAAGGTCGGCGTCGAAATCCGCATCCGCGCCCGGAACCGGAAGATCGAGCAGGCGCCGGTCGCAGAATACGGCGCTTTCGCCCGTCTCTGCGAGCACGATAAATTCATGGCTGAGATCGCCGCCGATGGGACCGGTGTCCGCCCGCATGGGAATAGAGGTGAGGCCCATACGCCGGAAAGTGCGAAGATAGGCGACGAACATCTTGTTGTAGCTACGGCGCGCGCCATCCCTGTCGGCGTCGAACGAATAAGTGTCTTTCATGAGGAACTCGCGTCCGCGCATCACGCCGAAACGAGGACGCACCTCGTCCCGGAACTTCCATTGGATGTGGTAAAGCATCTTCGGAAGGTCCTTGTACGAACGAACCCCCGCCCGGAATATTTCGGTGATCATCTCCTCGTTGGTCGGGCCGAAGAGCATCTCCCGATCCGCGCGGTCCTTGATTCGCAGCATCTCCTTGCCATAGGCCTCATAGCGCCCGCTTTCGCGCCAGAGTTCGGCCGACTGGATCGTCGGCATCAGCATTTCAACCGCGCCGGCGCGGTCCTGCTCCTCGCGCACGATCTGCTCGATCTTCTTGAGCACCCGGAAGCCAAGCGGAAGCCAGGCGTAAATCCCGGCGCTTTCCTGCCGGATCATGCCCGCCCGCAGCATCAGCTGATGCGAGGCGATCTGCGCCTCGGCGGGCGTCTCCTTGAGCACGGGCAGGTAATAGCGGGAAAGGCGCATGGACGGGCTCCGGGCGGAAAGTCGGCTGTCTATAGGGACCGCCGACGCGCCTTGTCCATGCAACCTTGTCTCGGCCTATTGCATCACTGCGGAACCCTGAAAATGCGCGGCCTCGTGCAGTCCGGGGAGAGGGCGCTTGCTCGTGGCTCTAGGTCGAAGCGCATAAGGATGCGCGCGCTCGCCCACCCCTCCCGAGTTGGCGGATAGACGACGAGCACCTGCCCGAGCGAGGCCTCCGGCGCTTGATTGAAAAGTTCGACATCGCCGAGGTCGATGATGAGCGGCTGCCCGGCTGGGGCCGGACAAGGGTCGGGCCGCACGACAAGAGTTTCAGCCCGCGCCGGCGAAGCGGCGACACATAGGGCTAACACGGCTGACAATCGTCTCATGAGAGTTTGCGGGCGCAACGCTCATGCCTCGTTAACCAGCCTGCGAGCTTTCAGCAGTTCGCTGGTCGCGCAAACGGGAAGCCAACAGACAGGGCGCGCAACAGCCAGACCATGCCTGCCCGCGCTCCGGCGCACCGCCAGATGATAACAATTCGCAATAAACGCTGACCAATCAACCGGCTGAAGGCGCCGGCAGTTGGTGCGGTCGAGAGGACTCGAACCTCCACGATGTTACTCGCCAGCACCTCAAGCTGGTGCGTCTACCAGTTCCGCCACGACCGCATTAATTGCTTCCGAGGATTTCGAAGCAGGCGCGGCCCATAGCAAATGCCCCAAGCCGCCTCAAGCCCGGACGAGCGTGAATTTCAGGCCGGATCGCCCAGCCTTGCGGCTACACGGTCGCCGTTGAGCGAGACTTCCGCTTTGGCGATTTGAAGCCCGTTCGCCTGCAGGAAAACCGGGCCGGCGACGCTGCGGTCGAGCCGCAGGACATCCCCCCTGGAAAGCGCCATAACCCCGGCAAGAGGCAGGACAGCCGCACCCACCAGGACCGTCAATTCGACTTCTGCCTGTTCCAGAGCGGACATGAGCGCTAGGACCCCCGGTTACGCAACGCGAGCGAGCATCGACCCCTTTGGTTAGAACCCCGTTAAGTCGTCAATTCCTGTCAGACCGGCCTGTGCGCTGGGCGCTGTCAGAGAACCTCATTCCCTACCCTGCGGCCGAGCGGGCGATGGAAATGATCGTCGCCGACATTCGCGACGGCGCGCCCGAGATGGTCTGGCTTCTCGAGCATCCGCCTCTTTACACCGCCGGCACGAGCGCAAAAGACGCCGACCTCCTCGATCCCCGGTTTCCCGTGTTTCGCTCGCCGCGCGGAGGGCAGTTCACCTATCATGGTCCCGGGCAGCGGGTCGCCTATGTCATGCTCGATCTCGCGACGCGGCGGCGCGACGTGCGCGGATTCGTCGGCGCCCTTGAGGACTGGATTATCGGCGCGCTCGCGCATTTCAATCTGCGCGGTGAGCGGCGCGAGGACCGCGTCGGCGTTTGGGTCGATCGGAGCCAGCAGCGCGGACCCGGCTGCGAGGACAAGATTGCTGCGATCGGCGTGCGGCTGCGCCACTGGATCTCCTATCACGGCATCGCGCTCAACGTGGAGCCTGCCCTCGCCAATTTCAGCGGCATCGTGCCTTGCGGCGTCGCCACGCCGGGCCTCGGCGTGACCAGCCTTGTCGATCTTGGACTGCCCGTGACGCTCGCCGACGCTGATGCGGCGCTGCGCGAGTCGTTCCATCAAATATTCGGGCCTACGATCGGAGCGATGGCGCCGCATCCGGAAACAGAGATACAATCATGAGTGAAATCGTCGTCATCACCGGCGTTTCAGGCTTCATCGGGCGCCATGTCGCGCTTGTCTGCTTGCGCGAGGGACTGATCGTGCGCGGGACGGTCCGCACCCTCGACAAAGCCGAAGCGGTGCGAAGCAGTCTTGCCGCGCATGACGAAACCGCCGCCGACCCCACAAGGCTTTCTTTCGCTGCAACTGACCTGACGCACGAGGAGGGCTGGCGCGACGCCGTTGGCGGCGCAGCGGCCGTGATGCATGTCGCCTCCCCGTTTCCAATGGCGCAGCCGCGCGAGCGTGACGCCCTGACGCCGGCGGCGAAAGGCGGCGCCCTTCGGGTCATCAACGCCGCGCTCGATGCCGGCGTCCCGCGCGTGGTGATGACCGCGTCCATGGTGACGATGATGTATCGGCCCGGGCGCCCGCCGGTCTTTCCTGTTGAGGAAAATGACTGGACCGACACCGGCTGGAACGCGCTTTCGGCCTACGTCGTCTCCAAAACCGAAGCGGAGCGCGCCGCCTGGCGACTTGCCGAAGAGCGGGGAGCCAAGGATCGTTTGACGACCATTCATCCCGGCCTTGTCGTCGGACCGGCGCTTGACAAGGAGTTCGGCGCTTCAATCGAACTTGTCCGGATGATGATGACGGGCGCTTACCCGGCGATGCCGCCGGCTGCGTTTCCAATCGTCGACGTACGCGATGTCGCGAACCTGCACGTGGCGGCGTTTCGTCGACCGGCGACCGCCGGCCGTCGCCTGATGGCCGTTGGCGGCGTTATGGGCATGGCGGAGATGGCCGCGGCGCTGAAAAAGATCGCGCCGGAACGGGCCGCGAAGGCCCCGACCACCACCCTGCCCGCTTTCGTCGTTCGGATCGCGGCGCTGATGGACCGCAACCTTGCCGCCGTGCTGCCTGACCTGGGCGCGCGGCCCCAACCTGAGGCCCATTACGTCGCCGCCCTGAGCGGCGTCGCCGCGCGCCCGGCGAAAGAGGGCCTCGCCGCGACGGCGTTGTCGCTTGCAAAGCTCGGCGTCGTCTGAAATTTCCGTAAGGGACCAGCGGAAGACATTGTCCGCCAGGAAGTCTATCTTTCCGGCGTCGATTCAACCTCGGGGCATGCCATGCGTCTAATCGCCGTTTCGTTCATCGCGCTTTCCAGTGCAGCCGCCGCCGTCGCACAGGAAACAACGCCAGTTGATCAAGCAGCCGCGCTTGAAGAAGACGCAACCTCGGGCGCAGCCGACGCGCAGGCAATGAATGAAGACGAGATGGCGTCCTTTCTCAATTCCCAGCAGCAGATCAAGCAGGGGGTCACCCTTACCCGCACAATCGACGGCAAAGTCGTCGAAACTCGCAGCGAAACCATCATCTATTCGCCGGACGATCCCGTGCGTGACACCGAAGCGGCGCTGTCGCCGCTCGAGCGCCTGAAGGCGGAATTCGCAAGCGACGCTCTGACGCGCAAAGAAGCATATGAGGAGGCAAAACTCGATTTTGTTATCGCCGACCTCAATCGTGACGACAGACTCGATGAAAGCGAGTTCGTCTTTCTCGTGAAAGGCTGGCAAGAGGCTACCGTCAGCGGATCAGGGCGAGGCCGGTTCGTCGATCCGACGCCGCATGCCGACGAGATGGCTGCTAAAGCTGAACACGAGCAGCAGGCGCGCGCCAAATTCGCTTTCATCGCAGGCGGCGCCGCAGGCGTCAGCCGCAAGGATTATATTCGCGAAGTGCTTATCGACTTCGACGCGCTCGACAAAAGCAATGACGGCGTGCTGACGGGCACGGAGCTCTTGAATTTCCGCGCCGCCAATCGCGGCGAGTCGATCGCCGATCAGCCTGCGGAACCGAACGACAGGTAGCGCCAGGCGTCGAGAAAATCCGCCCTGAGACGGTGGGTGCGAGACTCGGCTTCGGTGTCTGCGCCCCATTTTTCGGCCTGGAAGGTCTCGTCGAGGCGCGAGGCGGCGAACAGTGTTTCCGGCGGAAAAGCGCGGCGCCAGAGCGCCAGGGCGATCACGGCGGATCCGGCGATTTCGGCGGCGGATTTTATCGCGATCAATTCATCCGGCGACGTTCTTGAAAGCAAAGCTACGCCTGCGTTGAGCGCTTGCTGCGGCTGAGCGATGAAGGAGACGCCCTTGCCTGTCGCAAGCGCAAGCCCCTCGCCTGCGCCCCATGCGAGGATCGGGTCCCATTCCGCCGCCTGACGTTCGACGAGCGCGCGCGGCGACGATGCGCGGTAACACAAGAGATCGCTGGCTAGAAAACCGAGCGTGACTCGGCGCCATTCTTCGATATCAGTTTGCTGCCGATCGACCACCGTCATTCGATAACGCGTCAGCGGCATCGCGAGAAAGTCGATCTCGCTTCCTTGCCCGTTCCACTCAGCTGCGATCGCCTCGGCAAGTCCGCGAGAAGCCGCAGCAAGAGCGTTTCCAGCGCGCGTTCGCGCCGGCTTGCCGTCAAGCTGAATGGAAAATGTTCCGGCTTTATGCACCACTGACGCTGACGCATAAAACCGCCGGAGCGCCGCAACCGGCCTTTCACCGGCCTGGGTCATCGTGCGCCCTTCTTCCACGGCAGGTCGGGCCAGCGGACCTTTGCGTCCGCATCGAACTCAAACAGCGCAAAGCTTGCCTTCATCGGACCGGTCAGCGGCGCCGTCAGCGTCATCGGTTTTCCTGTCGCCGGATGAGGAAACGTCATCGATCGGCAAAAGAGGTGAAGGCCGTCGCCGGCCCCTTCAACGCGCGCGCGCGGCCCGCCATATTTGCGGTCGCCAACGATCGGCGCACCGATTGCCGCGCAGTGGACGCGCAGCTGATGCGTGCGGCCGGTCACAGGCTTCAGCGCCAGAAAGCTGACCGGGCCGGCGCAGTCGATCGTCATGTAATCCGTGATGGCGGACTTCGCCTCTTCCCCGTCCGCCGGCGCCATCTGTTCGCGCTGCCCGTCGCGGGTCCAGACCATCTTCTTCGCGATCGGGAGGTTGATGGTTCCTTCGGCATGCGGCGGCGTTCCGGCGCAAAGCGCCCAGTAGGTTTTCTCAACCCCGCGGCCTTGGAAGGACTTCGCAAGCGCCGCTGCGGCCCGCCGCGTCCTGGCGACGATCAGAAGGCCGCCGGTGTCGGCGTCGAGACGGTGAACCAGCCGCGGCCTCTCACCATCCTTCTCAAGCGCGGCCAGCATGCCGTCGATATGGTCGCGCGTTTTCGTTCCGCCCTGAACTGCAAGACCGAAGGGCTTGTTTAGCGCAAGGACATGGTCGTCTTCAAACAATGTCAGCGCGCGCAAGAACGCGGCGGCGTCCTTTCGCTGCGGCGGCGCGGTCTTTTCGGCGACGGGCGCAAGGTCAATTGGCGGGATACGGATTGTCTCACCGGCCTCGACACGCCGGTTCGACTTCGCCCTTCCCCCATTGACGCGAATTTGGCCCGTTCGCAGCAGCTTCTCGAGACGCACATGGCTGAGGCCCGGAAAATGCGCCTTGAACCACCGATCAAGCCGGAGGCCATCGTCTTTAGCCGCGACAATGACGGACTGGACCCCTGTCATGAAAAGGCCCGCCCCGCCGCAATGCCCGCACCCAGCGCCGCAAAAGACAACAGGAGCGACCCCAAGACATACAGACCGGCGATCATCAACGACCGATCGCGCCAGAGCGTCACTGCTTCAAGGGCGAAAGCCGAGAACGTCGTAAAACCGCCAAGGACGCCCGTTGCGACAAAGGCTCGCAAAGCCGCTGAATGGGGCTCACGCGCGGCCATCCAGACGATGAAGAGCCCCATGACGAAACATCCGACTACATTGACGGCAAGCGTTCCCCACGGAAAATTCGGGCCCAGCGTGCGCAACGCGGCGAGCCCTGCGCCATAGCGCGCCATCGCGCCCATCGCGCCGCCAAGGCCAACCGCTATCCATAGGTTTCCACCAGTCATGAGCGCCATCCTGAGAGACAGGGCGCTTTTGCCTGATGACGGTTGAGCCGGCAATGACCGCCAGTTTACTCCGGTTCTCTTGGCTTCCGGCGGCTGTCCCAAAAGGCGAGGCGCTTCGAAATCTCGCGCTCAAAGCCGCTTTCCCTGGGCTGGTAGAACCGCTGACGCTCCATGCCTGGCGGAAAATAGTCGAGGCCGGAGAAGCCATCCTCGGCGTCGTGGTCGTAGGCGTACCCTCTCGAATAGCCGAGCGCTTTCATCAGCGCCGTCGGAGCGTTCATTGCATGGAGCGGCGGGGCCAGCGATCCGCTGTCCCGCGCGGCGGTCTTCGCGCTTTTGAAAGCGACGTGAGCGCGGTTCGATTTCGGCGCGGTCGCGAGATAGGCGACGAGCTGGCCAAGCGCGATCTCGCCTTCGGGTTGGCCGAGGCGCTCAAATGCTTCGGCCGCAGCGATCGCCAATGGAAGAGCCTGCGGGTCGGCGTTTCCGATGTCCTCCGACGCGATGACAACCAGCCTGCGGAATAGGAAACGCGGATCCTCGCCGCTGACGACCATGCGCGCCGCCCAATAGAGCGCCGCGTCAACATCCGACCCACGGATCGACTTCTGGAGCGCGCTCGCGAGGTTATAGTGGCTTTCCTGAGATTTGTCGTAAATTGGCGCTCGGCGCTGAAGAACGCTGGCGAGCGTTTCTGCGTCCATTGGCGCGGTCACATCCCGGCCGAAAATTTCCTCCGCAAGATTGATGAGAAATCGGCCGTCGCCATCGGCCATCGCGATCATCATCGCGCGCGCTTCAGGAGATAGCGGCAATTCACGGCCGAGATGGTCTTCAGCACGCCGAAGGAGGGATTCCAGAGCCGCCGGATCGAGTCGGTTCAGCGTTAGCACTTGGGCGCGGGACAGCAGCGCCGGATTGAGCTCGAAGGACGGATTTTCCGTGGTCGCGCCGATCAGCGTGATCAGGCCAGATTCAACATGCGGCAGGAAGCCGTCCTGCTGGGCGCGATTGAAGCGATGTATTTCATCGACGAAGAGAAGCGTCGCCTTGCCCATGCGCCGGCGCTCGGCCGCCTTGTCGAATACCTTGCGCAGGTCAGCAACGCCCGAAAAGACAGCGGAGACCTGCTCGAAGTCGAGGCCCGAACTTTGTGCGATCAAGCGGGCGATCGTGGTTTTTCCGACACCAGGCGGCCCCCACAGGATGATCGAGGAAAGCTTTCCCTGATCAAGCATTCGCCGCAACGGCGCGCCTTCGCCGAGGAGGTGCTCTTGGCCGACTACGGAGGCGAGACTTTGCGGCCGCAGGCGATCCGCCAACGGACGGGGGGCGTCCTTGTCAAATCCTGCGGCGGTGAACAGATCCGCCATTGTCGGCGTTATCGACCGACGCGCCAGACGACGGTCCGGTCGCCGCGGTCCACCTCGACCTCCCAGGAGGTCGCGGGTTTGGCAAGTTCTCTCTGGAGGTCGGCGACGGAACCAATGCGGACGCGATTGACCGAAAGAATGCGAAATCCCCGGCGCAGTCGCGAGCGCCATGCGTAAGAGCCCTGCGCGACGTCGGTGACGACGACGCCGCCGTGGAGGGCATTGACGCCGATTTCCTCCGCGAAGCGCGGCGACAGATTCGCGAGAGTGACGCCATTGAACGGATGTTGGCCGGAAAGCGTCCGCTCGTCCTTGGCCGGCGTGTCGGGCGCCAGGGAAAACACCATTTCGCCGCTGAGGCGCTGGCCGTTGCGCAGGAAAACGATCGGGGCCTTTGCGCCGGGGCTCTGGACGCCAACGCGATACCGAAGGGTTTCGGCGTCGAAGACCGGCTGTCCGCCAATTTCGACGATCACATCGCCCTGTTGGACGCCCGCCTTGGCGAGCGGGCCGCCCGGATAGAGATCGCCGACGATGGCGCCGATCGGACGATCAAGTTTCAGCGCGCGCGCGAGGTCGGCCGTCACCGTTTCCGTCGTCGCCCCGATCCAGGGCCGAGCAAGGCTTCCCCCGCGAATAGCTGAGGCGATCACCTGCTGGACAAGCCGAGCCGGGATCGCAAATCCGATGCCGTTCGAGCCGCCGGATCGCGAATAGATCGCCGTGTTGACGCCAAGAAGCTTTCCGTCGGTGTCGATCAGCGCGCCGCCCGAATTGCCCGGATTGATCGCCGCGTCGGTTTGAATGAAGAACTGATAATCCGAAATCGACACGGCCGTGCGCGCGAGCGCCGAAATGATGCCGTTGGTCACGGTCTGGCCGACGCCGAAGGGGTTTCCGATGGCGAGCACGATGTCGCCCACCTCGGCCGCGTCGGAATTTGCGAATTCGAGATAGGGCAGCGGCTCGCCGGCTGCGATGCGCAAGACAGCGAGGTCAGATTGCGGATCGGCGAGCAGCAACTTCGCAGTGAACTCGCGCCGGTCAGACAGAACGGCCTTGATCTCGGTCATCCCCTCGATGACGTGGTTGTTGGTGACGATGACGCCATCCCGGCTTACAATGACGCCGGATCCGAGCGAGTTCTGCTTTTCCGGCCCGACGCCGAAGAAGCGATCGAAAAAGGGATCGCCCGTCGACCGGTTGACAACGCGGCTTGTGTAAATGTTGACGACGGCGGGAGCGGCCCGTTCAACGATCGGCGCGAACGAGAGCTTGACCTCGGCGACGCCGCCGGGAACGCGCCGCGGGGCTGCCGTCATCGCCTCGCCTTTCATGTCCGGCGCCGGCGAACGGGTCGGCTGCAGCGTCGGCTGGGCCGCCGCGGCGGTCGCCATAAGGGCGGACAAGACGATGGACAGAAAACGCATGGTGCTACCCTTGAAATCCGGCGGCGTGATCGCCGTCTCGATAGTTTGAAGCTCCTTTAAGGCATTTTAGCGTCAGGGACATACGGCGCCAAATCGGCGGACAGAGGACAAAACGGCCCTATCGGGATGCCTCGATATGGATCGCCACCTTCACCGCGTAACCGACCCATCTGTCCGTCGCGAAATCCTCCCCCTGCCCTATGCCGAAATCAGAGCGGTTCAGCGTCAGCTCGGCATCCGCGACGGCGCGCCCTCCAGAAATCGCTACGGAAAAGGGCAGGCGCAGGGCTCGTTCAACGCCCTTGATCGACAGCGTGCCGACAGCCTCATAGCGCCCCCCCGATAAGGCGACGACCTCAGCCGATACAAAGCGCGCCGCCGGGAACGCGGACACGGCGAACCAGTCGGCGCCCGGCAAGGCTGCGTCGCGCTGCCGGTCCCCCGTCTTGGCCGAGCCCGTTTCGACGACCGCCTCGATCCGCGCCGACGGGAGGTCTGCGGGGTCGAACACGATGTCCGCGTCGAAACGATCAAATGCGCCTGTAAATTCTTTGCCTGTCTGCACGCCGGTGAAGGTGATGCGACTTGCGGCCTTGTCGATGGTCCAGGCGCCTTCCGAGCGCTCCGCCTCGACCTGGGGCGCCGGCGATTCCTGCTTTGCGCCGCAGGCGATCAACGCGGAGACCAACAGCAACAGAGCGAAATGTTTGCGCATCTTATTTCTTCGGCATGAAAGGAAGCATCGATTCAAGGACGCCGTCACTGTCCATTAGCCAATGTTTCATCGCCGCCCCGATATGCAGAACAATCATGCCGATCATGACCTTGGCGCCGATTTCATGCATTTCAGCGAAGGCGCCGGCAAGCGCGCGCCGGTCCTCCACGCCGCTGAAGAACGGCAGATGCGGCCATGGCACCACGCCGAAGAGATAGGTCTTCACCGTATCTGCCAGCGGCGACGCGGATACGATCGCCCAGCCGCCGAGCGGCAGCCCGATGAGAAGCGCATAAAAGCCCCAGTGCAGAGCCTTCGCCGTCGTCCGTTGCCAGCCTGGCATCGTGGCGGGCAGCGGCGGGACCGGATGCGTCAGACGCCATCCGAGTCGCGCCAGCGTCAGCAGAAGGATCGTTATGCCAAAGGACTTGTGAAGCTGCAGCAGCTGAAAACGCTCGGCGTCGGCGGCCTTCGGCAGTTCCTCGATGTAAAGCCCGCCGGCGATCTGTCCGATGGCAATAAGCGCGATCAGCCAGTGAAGGACGATCGCAACGGAGTTATAACGAGCGCGTTCCGCCGTCATGGTCGCCCCCTGTCATTGCGCAGGCGCTGGCTCTTTGGGAAGGACGAACTCCGCTTCCACAATGACCGTGACGTCATCCCCGACGAAAGGAACATACTTATCGACGCCGAAGTCCGACCGCTTCACGACGGTCTTTCCGGAGAAACCAAGCTTGTAGCCTTTTGCAAAATCATCGTCAGCCGCGCGATTGATCGTGACGTCAAGCGTCGCCGGCTTTGTCACGCCCTTGATCGTAAGATCCCCAAATACCCTCGCGGTCGCGGGCCCGTTGATTGTTACGCCGGTGCTGTTGAACGTGATTTGCGGATGATTGGCGACGTCGAAGAAGTCCGCGCTCTTCAGATGGTCGTCGAACCTGTCGACGCCGGAGTCGATTGAGGCGGCGTCGATGACGACGCTGATCGACGATTTTCCGGGGTCTGACGGATTCCAGTTGAGGTCGCCCGTCCAGGAGCGCCAGCGCAACCACGGCCGCGAATAGCCCTGATGGTCATAGCTGAAAGTGATGTAGGCGTGCGACCCGTCCGACTTGTAAACGCCGGGCGCCGTCATCGACACGTCGAACGGCGCTGCCGCAGGAGCGGCTTCGGGCGCCGGCGCTTCCGCCTCGACACCCTGTGTCGCTGCGGCGGGCGCGTCCGGTTGCTTGGGCTTGCCGCAAGCGGCGAGTGCGACAGCGGCGGCAGGAATTAGGAGATGAAGGCGCATGACAATCCTGTTGTTTCAGTTGGACCAGCGTCCGGTTGGCGTTGGTTTCTACTCCGATCCGGCGAATTCTGGAAACCTCGGCACGCCTCCTCGCCGACCGGCGGTCAGAAGCGGCGGACGATTTCGGCGAGCAAGGGCCGCTGCCGCTCGCGCGGGCTTTCTCGCGCCGAACCGAGATAGAGGAATCCGGCGAACCTTTCGCCAGACATAAGGCCGAAGGCGGCGGCGACGCCCTCGTCGTAACCGTACCATTCAGTCAGCCAGCAGGCCCCGAAGCCATAGGCCGACGCCGCGCAAAGGAGATTGAAGCAGACGGCGCCGCAGGTCAGCTGCTGTTCCCAAACCGGCGTTTTGTGGGAGGGGTCGATTTTCGCAATGACAGCCACCACGACGGGCGCACGAAGGAACCGCCGACGTTCAGCCTCTACGTGCCCCTCTGTAGCGTCAGGATTGAGCGCAATGTGCCTTTCGGCGAGAAGCTCGCCCGCCCGCTCGCGCGCGTCACCCTCAAACACGACGAAGCGGAACGGCACAATCTTGCGGTGATCGGGAACACGCGCTGCGATCCCGAGAATCGCGTCAAGCGTCGGCGCATCAGGACCCGGCGCCTGCATCAGGTCCGGCGACAGCGACCGGCGGAGCGCGAGGAGGCGTCTGGCGTCAGGCGACGGATGAGCGTGCGCCATTGGTGCGCCAAATTGCGGCGGCGTAATTCTCTCTGTCATCGCTCGATCCTGATCCCGAAGGCGGCTGTGCGCTCCTCGCCGGGGAAATACCTTTCAACGCCAAACGCAAAGTCGCCGCGTTCGGCGTAAAGCTTGTCGAGCAGGTTTCGCAAGGCGAACGTGAAGGCTATGCGCTCATTGACCGACCATTGCGCTCGTAAATGAACGAGATCATGTCCCGGATAGTCAACGGTGTTCGCCGCATCGAGAAAATAGCTTCCGAGGTGGCTCCACTCGACTTCCGTCTGAAAACGGCGGTCGGCGGAACGCCAAGTGGCGCGCGCGCCAGCGATCCAGCGCGGACTAGTGTCCACATCATCGCCGAATGAAATCGCCTCACTCGCCTGCGGAACGCTCAAGACCGGACGGTCAAACCGATAAGTATGCCGCCCATAGCTCGCCTGCGCGTCGATCGAAAAACCGAGCGGCAGGTCAGCGCTGATTTCGGCTTCGCCCCCGACGTGGCGCGTGCGCCCGTCATTCACGTTGAAGCCGTCCGCGTCGCGGAAAAAGAAATTTCGCTTCCACATGAAGTAGCCAGCTGCACCGTAGCGCAGGAACCCTGCCGAGCCCTTCAGCCCAAGTTCGAAAGCGTCGATCGTCTCGGGCAGCGCCGGATCCGCCGTCTGATTGATTTGCAGTCGGTAAAGGTCGGTCGTTTGCGGGGGGCGCGCTCCACGCGCATAGCTCGCATAGATGAGATTCCCGCCAACGTCGTAACTCAAGGAAAACTTGGGGCTGAATGTCGTGAAGCTGTCAATGCGATCGCCAGGCCTCAAAAAGCGGCCCACAACGCCGTCCGCCGTCAGATTATCGTAGTCATATCGCGTGTAATCGAGGCGCGCCGCCGCCGTAGCCGACAGACGCGGAGCGACCTGCAGCGTCATGCTTGCGAAGGGAGAAACGGACGTCGCATCGACGTCGTAGTCGTAGTGCACGCCCTGCGTGAACGTGCCGATCGTCGGTCGCGACTGAACTTCTGACAGATCGCCCCGGGTGTACTCGACATCGAGCCCGGCGATGAAGGAGACTTTCCCGCTCTTGTCCCAGTAAATCGCGTTCTGCGATCCAACGCTCCAGTGCCCGTTCTCTTCCAGCGCCTGCGACGGAAAGAAATGGAGCAGGAACGCCATGTCATTCCAGCGCGCAAAAGGCGTCACCGACAAGGTGACCCCTTCGTCGAGTTCAGTGTCGATCCGGCTGGACAGGCGGGCGCCGCGTGCGTCGCGGAATGCATTTGGATTGGCGTTCAGCCGCCGCAAGGTCTCGTCCAGATAGCCTTCGACGCCTTCGACGAAGCCCGCCGTTTCCTGATTAAGATTGAAGGCGGCGAAGATCGTCGAAATTGTCGTCCGATCCCCGGTCCAGTCATGACGGAGAGTAAGCTTCTGCTGATCGGCGCCGCTGGCTTCGCGGTATCCGGGATCGTCAAGGATCGACACGCCGGCCAGGAATCGATGACGCCCGCGACCGTCCGAAACGACTGCGCGCCCCTTGATGCGCCCGATGGTGTCGACGCTCGTATCGAGGAAATAGTCGCGCCCGTCTTCCGGCGCCCTCGTGATCACATTGATAACGCCATGAATTGCATTCGCTCCGTACGCGGCGCCAGACGGGCCGCGAACAACTTCGATCCTTCCTGCGATTTCGGTATGCGCCTCGAAGAGCTCGTTGACATTCGCAAAGCCGGCCGAACGAAGGGGAACTCCGTCCTCCAGATAAAGGAACGACCCGGCCCCAGCGCCGCCGGTCAGAACCGGCGACCGGATGGCGGTCAGGTGCTCCTGTCCATTTCCGCGATGGATGAGCACGCCCGCTGAGCGATTGAGCGCCTCCGCCGGATGATCGGCCGCAATCTTGGTCAGCTCGTCGCCGCCGAGGATAGTCACGCTGTAGGGCGCATCGGCAGCCGAGCGCTCGCGCCGCTCGCCCGAAACGACGATCTCATCGGCGCCGGATTGAAGCACCACTGCGGCTAACCAAGCGGCGGTCACGACCAAACCCTCAAGGACAACAGACACTCTGATTTAATCGCGCCGCAGCCTTCGGGAAAAGCCTTGCTGGCGGCTATCGCTTGGCCATCGGTTGGCCGAAGACGAACATATTGCCGTCAGGCGCCTCTATAATAAACTCCCGCTGGCCGTAGGCCTGATCGACAGGGCCAATCGTCTTGACGCCCGCAGCCTTCAATCGCGGCAGGCTCTCGCTGACAATAGCGTCGACATTGTCACAGTCGACATAGAAGGCAAAGCCCCGGTGCGGCGCGAACGGCGATCCATCGTCATTCGTAGACTCAATGACCCTGACGCCGACGCCTTCCCTCTCGACATACGCGTAGGCGCCAATGACTGTTCGTGGCCTGAAGCCGATCATTTCAAACCAGGCGAGCGCTCTTCCAATGCTCGGCACATGCATGAAGGGCGTAATATGCCTGCAATTACCCATTGCGCTTCCTGAAATGGGCCGCTCTTGAAGGGTCATGCATCGCGATGACAGATTAGAGTCAGACCAGACCGAACGAAAGCCAAGCCGCCCGAACGCCGCATCAACCTTTTGTGTAGGTCATTCCGGAAGCGTCGCACAGGCTTCGCAGCAAGCGATCCGCGGACTGGGCGCTCAGGTTTCCAGCGATAATCGTATCTTTGTGATCCGCGTCGAGAATGATTTCATAGGTCCCGTCAACGAGATCGGCCCATTCACGCTGAAACCCTTCATGGGTGGCGATTTGAGCATTTATCGACGCCTGGTCCGGCCCAGTAAAGTAAACGGTTCGCGCCGGTTCCCTCGACTTGAGCGGGTTGCGAACAAAAAGCCGCTTGACGGAGTCGCGCGAAAACGATCTTCCGTTTACGTCAAACCCAACGCTCGAAACCCGAATGACAGATTTTCGGCGGTGCGATTTGGGACGCATATCCCCGCCGGCTGTCAATATGATGAGCCCCCCGAGGACGATGCACATCCAAAATAGCGCCTCGCCGAGAAGTTGCCGGAACAGATATCCGGCGCCGATAAATGTCGCGCCGCCCATGATCATTGACCATGGCCGCCGCGCGCCGCCCGGGGTGACTGTAAAGACTGTGGCGTCGCCCTCTTTTGAAACCTCAACCGAAGCTGTAGCCGCCATCGCCGCCTTCCCCTTTTTTTCTCATCCCAGCACGGAGGAAGTCCGACGTCGAAAGCCCCGCATTCAGCCGCCGAACGGCAGCATGGAGAAATCAAAGGCGTAGATGTTCGGATTTTCCCGATCGATGAATATGCCGATCTCGTCGCCGACCTTGACATAAGGCGACGGGTCGACCGCGATCGGCTGACTGGTGAAGGCGCGGTCGGCGCCGGACGGATCCCGCCATTCGGCGCGCAGGCGCCAATGCGCCGCGGCGCGGGTTGTTGCAGCGGGCCCGACGCCGATGATCGCGACGACCCGCGCCATCACCCGATCGCCAGTTTCGCGCAGCGCCCGAATGCGCCGCTCGCTCATCTGGCCGGGAAGGCGCGCCGATTCGACCGAACGACCTGCCAGCGACCCGACAAGAGCAAACACACCGCCGATGAAGCCGAGAATACCAGGGGCGAACCAGAGCTCTAGGGCCGTGCCTAGCCGGGCTTCAGATTCATCCGCGGGGTTTAAGTAGACCGGAACCTGGTCGCCAATCTTACCCACGCGCGGGCTCGTCGAGACGGATCCGGTAATGGTGCGTCGCTCGCCACCGGGGGTTTCATAATCGACGATCGGCGCCTGCGAGTCGCCGCTCGTGAAATTCACGATCGTCCCGTCGACGCGCGTCCACTCCCGGCGCACCTCATCGGCGTGCAAGGCGAAGGTGAGCGCCAAGGCTAGCAGGCCCCAACCGATGGCCGAAAAAATCAACCGGGGCACGATAGAGCCTCGAACCGCCCGCGCTACGACGCTCTGGTCCATCCCTCCCCGCCGAATTATAATCGCCGCATCAGGCGGCGCTTCTAAAACTCACGATTTTGGTCGGATTGCGCGGCGGCTCGCCGCGATGGGCCTTGTCGACATTCTCCATGCCTTCGACAACTTCGCCCCAGACCGTATATTTTCGGTCCAGGAACGAGGCGTCGTCAAAACAGATGAAAAACTGGCTGTCGCCAGAGTTCGGATCGTTCGAGCGCGCCATCGAGCAGACCCCTCGCTGATGGGAGACGTCGTTGAACTCCTGGGCGAGCTTTTTGCCGGATCCGCCTGTGCCATTGCCCTTCGGGCAGCCCATCTGCGCCATGAATCCCTCGATCACGCGATGAAGCGTCAGGCCGTCATAAAAGCCCGAGTCCGCGAGCTCCTTGATGCGCGCGACATGTTTTGGCGCCTTGTCCGGGCGCGTCTCGATGACGACGGGGCCGGTGTCGAGCGTCAGGATCATGCGGTTTGTCATAGTTCGATTTTCCCGTTAATGCGCCGCGGCGGTCTTATATCGCAAAGGTCCTTCACAAAGCCCGTTTCATCGACGAGCCTCGTTTCCTTCAGATAGGCCTGAAAGACCGCGCTGTCCGACCGCATGACTTCGATCTTCGGAAGTTCCGCCGGCGGCACGTCAGCGCCTATGCGCATACGGACGATCGGCGTCGGCCGCTTCGGCGGTTCTCCTCTTTCGATCCGGCGCGCGTTTTCGAGGCCGTCAACGATCCATCCCCACACTGTGTAGCGCTGGTCGAGGCTTTGACGCGCATCTCCGATGACGAGAAAGAACTGGCTGTTCGCGCTATCAGGCGGCGTCGCCCGCGCCATCGACATGACGCCTTGGCAATGCGCGCCCCAAAGCCTGACGGCGCGATCCTCGCGAACAGAACGAAGCGACTCGGGTTCAGCCCCGACCGGCACGCCGTCGATGAGGCCGACCCGCGCCGCAAGGCGGTCGCGCCCGATCGCGGTGAAGTTGGCGACGTCCTTGGTGTCTCGCGCGAATTCGGCGGGAATGTTCGGAAGGTCGGAGCCGCCGCTCCCGTCACCCTTGGGATCGCCCCCTTGCGCAACGAAACCCTCGATCACCCGATGGAAATTGAGGCCATCGTAAAAGCCGCGACGGACAAGCGTCTTGATTTGCGCGACATGCTGCGGAGCAAGATCAGGGCGCAACTCAATGTAGAGCGGACCCGACGGAAGATCCACGGCGATCAGATTTTCCGGATCAACCGGGCGCCATTCGCTGTCCGGAGCATCGATAATCTGTTGAACCGGGTTGGGCGGGAGGTCTTTCGCGGCGTACGCCGGCAGCGAGGCGCCACCCAGAAACGCCGCGCAAAACAATAACTTTCGTACCAAGGGGTCGGCTCCTTCAAGTCCGGTTCGAGGCCGCTTCTGAACCCCGATTGTGGCGAAGCTTCGTCATAGCGGCTGCCGCGCGCGTGTCCATCGACTACCGCTCCCCAAGCCCGTCAGGCCTTGGCGAATTTGGCCTTCAGCGCCTCGGCGACCTCGCTGGGCACGAAGCTCGTTATGTCGCCCCCCAGGCGGGCGATTTCCTTCACAAGGCGGGAGGCGATGAACTGATAGCGCACGTCGGCCATCAGGAACACAGTCTCAATGTCATCATTGAGCCGCTGGTTCATGCCGACCATCTGGAATTCATATTCGAAATCAGAGACCGCCCGAAGTCCGCGAATGATGAAGTTCGCTTTTGTCTCTTCTGCAAACTTCATCAACAGCGACTCAAACGGCGTCACACGGATGAGTACGCCGGATTTTTTGGCAATCTTCGCCATTTCGGCAGAGACCATCTTGACCCGCTCATCAAGCGAGAACAGCGGCCCCTTGTCTCGGTTGATGGCCACGCCGACCACAAGTTCATCGACCATCTTGACGGCGCGCTCGATGATATCGACGTGCCCAAGCGTGATCGGGTCGAACGTGCCGGGGTAAAGGCCGATGCGCGTCGCCATTGGATGCCGCCCTCGCTATCCCGGACCGTCGCCGGCGATGAAAATCATTCGCCGGGATCCTCGTCCTCGCCGACGTCGCCGACCCGTTCGACCGAGACGACCTTTTCGCCTTCCGATGTCCGGAAGATGGTGACGCCCTGCGTGTTCCGGCCAGCGACGCGGATGCCGTTCACCGGCGTGCGGATCAATTGGCCGCCGTTCGTCACCAGCATGATCTGGTCGCTGTCTTCGACAGGGAAAGACGCGCAGACGCGTCCATTCCGGTCATTGACGACGATCGCGATGATGCCTTTGCCGCCGCGCCCTGAAACCCGGTACTCAAAGGAAGACGACCGCTTGCCGAAACCGTTCTGCGTAACGGTCAGGATGAACTGTTCGGCGGCGCCGAGTTCGGCGATACGCTGCGGAGACAAGGCCGCCGCCGGCGCCTCATCCTCCGCCGTATCGTCGCCTTCCTCGCCCGCTGCGCGCCGCATCGCGGCGGCGTGCTTCAGATAGGCGCGCGCTTCCTCGGTGGACGCCTCGACGCCGTTGAGGATCGCCATCGAGATCACTTCATCGTCGTCATCGAGCCGGACGCCGCGCACGCCGGTCGAGGTCCGGCCGGCGAACACGCGAATGTCTTCGACCGGAAAGCGGATGCACATCCCGCTCGCGGTCGTAAGGAGCACATTGTCTTCCGACTGGCAGATCGAAACGCCGACAATCGCATCCTGCCCATTGCGCCACTCATCTTCGAGCTTCATCGCGATCTTGCCAGCGCGGTTGATGCGCTGGAAGTCGGACAGCTTGTTGCGGCGCACGGTCCCGGAGCGGGTCGCGAACATGATCTGCAGCTTCTCCCAGGCGTTCTCATCCTCCGGGAGCGGCAGGATCGAGGTCACCCGTTCGCCCTGCTGCAATGGCAAGAGATTCACGAACGCCTTGCCGCGAGCCGTCGGCGGTCCTTCCGGGATCCGCCAGAGCTTCAATTGATAGCACATGCCGACGGACGTGAAAAACAGCAGCGGCGTATGCGTCGAACCGACAAAAAGCTGCGAAACGAAGTCCTCGTCCTTGAACTTCATGCCGGCGCGGCCTTTGCCGCCGCGCTTCTGCGCACGGTAAACCGACAGCGGCGTACGCTTGACGTAACCGCCATGCGTGACAGTCACCACCATGTCTTCGCGTGCGATCAGGTCTTCGTCCTCAACCTCGCCCTCGGCCTCGACGATTTCGGTGCGCCGAGGCGTTCCGAACTCCGATTTCACGGCCGAGAGCTCGTCCTTGATGATCGTCAGCACGCGGTCCCGATTGCGGAGGATGTCGAGGTAATCCGCAATTTTCTCGGCGAGTTCCTTCAACTCGTCGCCGATTTCGTCGCGGCCGAGCGCCGTCAGCCTCTGCAATCGGAGATCGAGGATGGCCTTCGCCTGCTCGTCGGAGAGTCGAAGCGTCCCGCCCTCCGTCATCAGATGGCGCGGATCGGCGACAAGCAGCACAAGCGGGGCGAGATCTTTTGCAGGCCAGTCCCGCGCCATCAGCTGCTCTTTGGCCGTCTGCGGATCGGGCGCGCGGCGGATCAGCGCGACGACCTCATCAATGTTGGCGACGGCGATCGCAAGACCGACCAGGATGTGAGCGCGATCCCGCGCCTTATTGAGTTCGAACTTTGTCCGCCTGGTGATGACCTCCTGTCGGAAGTCTATGAACGAGGCGAGCACGGCGCGCAGCGTCATCTGCTGCGGGCGCCCTCCATTGAGCGCCAGCATGTTCACGCCGAAAGACGTTTGAAGCTGCGAATGGCGGTAGAGCTGATTGAGAACGACGTCAGGCGCCGCATCGCGCTTTAGCTCGATAACGACCCGGATGCCTTCACGGTTGGACTCGTCGCGGATGTCCGCGATCCCTTCAAGCTTCTTTTCGCGAACGAGATCAGCGATCCGCTCGATCATCACTGACTTGTTCACCTGATAGGGAATTTCGGTGACGATGATCGCGGTCCGGTCCTTCCGGATTTCCTCGATCGAGGCCCGCCCACGCATTATGACTGAACCGCGCCCCAGAAGCAGCGCCGCTTTTGAACCGGCGCGCCCGAGTATCACGCCGCCCGTCGGAAAATCGGGTCCGGGCACGATTTCAATGAGATCGCTGTCAGCTATCTCCGGATTGTCGATCATCGCGATCGTCGCTTCAACGATCTCGTTCAGATTGTGCGGCGGGATGTTGGTCGCCATGCCGACCGCGATGCCGCCCGCGCCGTTCACCAGAAGGTTTGGGAACCGCGCCGGCAAGACGACAGGCTCTCTTTCCTGGCCGTCATAGTTCGGCTGAAAACCGACTGTATCCTTCTCGATGTCTTCGAGCAGCGCATGGGCCGGTTTGTCCATGCGCACTTCAGTGTAGCGCATAGCCGCCGGCGGATCGCCGTCGATGGAGCCGAAAT
>FRDC01000438.1_pt1 | contig 24631 bp, 34 predicted proteins | sample 1106171 | NCBI WGS metagenome assembly FRDC01 (sample SAMEA3930566, study PRJEB13176) | freshwater metagenome | biome: Drinking water system; feature: drinking water; material: water | place: Singapore | collected 2014-12-20 | reverse complement strand
GTAGCGGGTCTGGTGGTTTTCCGACCCACGTAATGAACGGGCACACCCCCATTTTTGTTTCCGTCGAAGAACTTCCGAAGTACGGCGTCATCGTCGTAAAGAAGCTGGTTTGGAAAAGCGGGCGTTTACAGCGTTATCTCAGTATTTTGGAGGCCAAATAATGCCCTACATGAAAGAGCATCTCGACTCAGGAATCATCGCAAGTCTTGGAGTAGTGTTACTGCTCGTTTATGCTCATACCCGTGGAGTCATACCGACAGGCTATGACATCTTTTCAATGTCGCTATTTGCCTCAATAATGATAATCCTTGGAAGTGATCTTCCCGATATCGACTCAAGAACTGCGCCGATTCACAAGCTTTTTCAGATTTTAGTTCCCGGAACGGCCATTCTGATATCGTTTGTTCTGTTAAAACTTGACATTTGGTTATCTTTGATTCACGGGATAGTTGCTCTGGTTTTCTACGCAAAACTGATGCCGGGTCACAGGCAGTTTATCCACACCATGAGAGCCGGATTTCTATTTGGAGGTATTGTTGCAATTCTGTTGCACTCGGTTTTTGGAAGTTTAGTTCTTTCAATATGGAGTGGTTTTTGTTTGTCATTCGGATATTTTGTACATCTTGCGAAGGATAGATGGATTAGGATTTGAAATGTTGCTAGCTATTGATTACCAGTTTGAAGGAGGTAATTTGTCATCTCCGCTACTCTGGGTTGGCCTTTTTTGTTAAACCGTAGTATATTCTACCCCTTTTATCAAATCGTTTTTCCACAACACCCTCTTCAATAAGGTCATTTAGTGCATTTCTAACTTGTAATGTAGCATCTGCACTGTGATCAAAGATTAATCCCGCATCCGCAGCAAGATCTTTGATTTCAGTTTTTGAATATGGTCTTTCTTCTAAAAGGTTAACTACAAAATCTCGTGCGCTGTATTTACGACCCTTCTCTGCTACTGCTAATTCCATCCATCGGAAATCTTCGTAGTCAATATCCATGTTCTCATAATTATTTTAAAGGAGAAGAAATTAGAATGTAATCGTAGATTTTTCTAACAGAACGTTGTATTATCTCTAAAAATTATTTCTATTTGTATTTGTGTGTCGTCTTATAGCGTTCATAGAAAATTGGTAATCCCATGCCCACTATTGTTCCGCCTACAAAATTAGATAGTTCTAAAAGTTGTTTTCCGAAGGGCGTTAGTGAAATAGCTTCTGTCTGAACTTTTTCTTCCTTGGTTACTTTTAATGCGACTGTAATGTGTGGATTTTCTTTAGATTCCATTGTATTGAATGTGAAAAAATGAATTCCAGTATAATTTGCTTTGAATGGGAAGGTGTAGTTTTTTGTATTATCGATATCTCTTGATGCAAATGATACGCCTCTAGGATCAGTCAATTGTATACTCACATTTACCCTGTCTTCAACAATGTTTGTGAAGCTTAGCACCTTATCGCTTTTATCAAGATAGAACCCGATGTAATCAGTACTTTCATTTGGAATGAATACATTGTATTCTCTAAGCTCTGTTTTCTCAACAATTTTCTCTATCGGTTGTTCTACTACCGAATGCGTCCCTGTTGGCAATCCAATGAAGAAACTACCTACTAATGCAAAACCTATCGGTATTCTATAATAATGAAGTCGTTTTCTCCAGTATACCAATGGTTATTCTATCTTAAACTATTGTAAAAAGTTGATGAACTAAACTCTGATTAGTCAAGAGGATTAGGATTTGAGATCATCTTTTTCTTTTGGAAATGTGTTTACTATGTGATTGGTCTTCGGAAAGAAGTCTAGTGGAAAGGAGATTCCAGAGTTTGTAAAAGCTTTAAAGAATCTTTTTAGTGGCGGTCAATCGGCTTATTCTTACGCTAGTCCTTACATGGGCCCTAATGGTGCAGGGAGCGTCATAATGCTTGATATAATAGCAGTATACCAAGTGATGCTTCATTTTTCTAGTAAGTATGAAGAGCTACAAAAAGAAGTCTCCAAGAAAGAGAAGTTTTATGGAAAAATAATGGATGAGATGAGTAAGAAGTTCCCGGGCGACTACTATGCGGTATTCAAATCCTTTGAGACAAAGCAGACATCGGATCGAAACGAAATGGTGACTAGATTAATCTGCCTTATGGCATTCTCTGCATTAGCAAAAAGGTTTCAGGGGATAGAAACAGGTTTGGATGTAAGCAACACAGCAGATTTGCTTCTGCCTTATCTTTCTGAGACCAAAGTGATTGGTCAAGTGACAAGCGTGGATAATATCGAGTCGATAAATAGATGGACTAGAAGGTTTTGGGAACGCAGGCATCTGGGCGTTCCACAAACGTCCGTCCCATACTCGCCGCCAATATCGATAAATCGTACATATCCGGCAGGATTTTCGCCAATCCCAAAACCAGAAGAATTTTTTAAAAGAGGAAAGGAATTCCAAAGGACAGGAGCATTTGCAAGGGCTGAGGAGTTTATAGGTAAAGCAGAGGATTCAAAATTGCAGGAGCTCATTAACAAGAAGCCAATGGGTCAGGGTCTTACTGATGCCGAAAAATATAGACAAGAAAGAGAGAAAGTTCATGAAATAAGAGTAAGCCCAACACATACAACTGCCATCCAAGAGGAGGACGAAGAGGAAGATGATGAGAAGTTTGATTTTGAATCACGCATCATTTCCGAATTACCTCCAGTTTTCTTCAGCGATATCATAGGAAATGAAGCTGCAAAAAGAGCTCTCAAAGATGCGTTGGTACTTCCAACGAAGAAGCCGAACTTCTTTCCCGGTGGGTTTCCAAGCAGAATCCTGTTTTATGGGCCGCCGGGATGTGGAAAGACACTTCTTGCTGCCGCTGTTACAAGGGAAATTGGAGGTACTTTTCTGGAAGTGGATGCAGCAGACATTATGTCAAGATATGTAGGAGCCGGGGAAAGAAACGTGGGAGAACTATTTGACAAGGGGAGAAATCTTGCGAAAAGTGGAAAGCCTGTTGTTATTTTCATGGATGAGTTAGATGACCTACTTAGCAAGCAATTTGAGCATGAATCCACGATCAAAGTCAGAAACCAATTCCAGCGAGAACTGGATGGGCTTGTGACAAAGGGTAAGAGCCAACTCCAATTATTTTTCATTGGTGCTACCAACAAGCCATGGCAACTTAATGAGGCTATGATTAGGAGATTCGAGAAAAGAGTGTATGTGGAGCTTCCAGATCAGAATGATAGGATAGCCCTTTTCAAGATGTATTTGGGCAAACTTAGCCAGCAGTATGAAATCGATTCGGGTGTGAATTACGAGGAGCTTACGAAAATGACTGACGGATATTCAGCAGATGACATCAAAAACATTTGCAAAGATGTCCAATATATCGTGCTTCATGATATGGAAGAAAAAGGACTTTTGGAGAAGGCGGAAAAACCAAGAAAGATAACGATGGAAGATTGTCTCAAGGCAGCAACATCAAGAAAAACAAGCGTTACAGCAGAAGACCTTGAAAAACAAAAAGAATGGCAGAAAAAATATGGGGCAGAATAGTTATCGTATCTGAAGTTTCTGGAGAAGCAAATCTATCAGATTATCGAATCTCTGATACTTCTTGTTCAACGCAAGCGCCATAACGAAAAGAATTATCGCCCCACTGTCTACCCCAGCCGGAATCGAATCTACGGCAAGCTGAAAATAATGATCAGTTTTCTGTTCATCCGTGAATGCCCTACACATGTTCTTTATCGAAGAATACATGTTTGGAATGACATTTGCGGCCCGCTCAAGATCTGTTAGAGAATAATTCATGGTGTCTTTGTATGCGCCACCTCTTCCAAACTCAATCAATGCATTGCATATATGAGAATAACAATTTGCAAGATTTCTCATGTCGAGAATCATCGGCCTGTATTCCTGTGTATCCGGTATGAGAAACTGAACTTCATTTGCCATCAATGCAGATGCTTGATTGAATAATGCAATAGAGTCAGCAAATTTCGGTGGAGATATTGTAAGAAACCTTAAACCGTTGTTCATCATATCCCAGAAATTTCTTATTGCGTTTTGCGGACGCAGAAGCTGCTCTTGCCTTCTGGCAGCATCTTCTTCCATCTCCCTTCCTCTTCTCTCGTATTCTTCCTGCCGCATTTGCTGTCTTTGATCTTCCAGTTGTCTCCTTCGTTGTATCTCCACGTCTTGTATGGCATTTCTTCTCATAAGCATCATTGCATCCAGAAGTTCATTGTCATGAAGTCTCTTTTGCTCCTCTTCCTTTTCCAGCCCTCCAGCTATGTCCTCTATCCCAAGAACATCTCCAAGGTCTGTATCCCAGACACTGAACCAATCCTTCTTTTTTCTTGGCTGGCCCGACGCCAAATCGTCGATTATGCGAGGAACATTCTAAAAAGTCTTTAAGTTTGGAAGCACATCTAGGCTCATTGAGCCGACGGTTCTATGAAAGAGCATGGAACATCATGGATGAAATAAACGAGATGGAGCGACAGATTTCATTTCTGGAATCCCATCGTCCGAGGCTGGAAATATTTCAACAACCTCCCTTGCCGAAAATTCAACGAGAAGAACCGAAACCAATCGATTTTTCAAATTTCAACTACTCTCTGGAAAGGCTCCGATCATCGATTGAGGATCTTCAGTACTCTGATGAGCATGTAAAATTCGTCGAAGAAAAATTGGGAGTAACAAGGGAAGGAGAATGTGCGGAGAAAATCAATGCTATGAATACAGAAGAATTCATTCGATTCTACAAAAAAGTGATGGAAGAATGGGAGACCATGAAAAGAAAGTATCCAGAGAGAAAAAAGAAGAAAAAGACGATGAAGTATTAGATTTTCCTAATGCAACGTACTAAAGGTCTCTTTCCCCATTCCAATACTGAAGCTTTTCCTCATGAGTCAGAGTACGATATTTTCGAATCTTCTCGTCCATCTCATGTCTTTTTCTCTCGATCTCATCTAATTTGTTATGGTAAGATTTCTTTTCTTCCAGCGATGCCGATTTATCAAAGACCAGTTTAAGATAACAGTCCCCAGCTTTTGAATAATCTTCTTCTGCTTTTTTCAACCATCTCATAGATCGTGTTCTGAGAGATGAGTTTATCCGTTCTGCCTCGGAAAAATATTTCTCACCCTCCTTAACGAGTTCCTGAACTTTAGACTTTTCAGTAGGGACTCTATCAACTGTCATAAAACCACCTCTCTATTGATTACTTGTCAGTGGGAATTTAAATAACTGAAAAAGTGTCCAAATCTACATTTTGCGACTATTCTAGAGTAGATTTGAAAATTATTTCAGGCCGGAACCAGTCTCTTGAATTTACCATCGTCTATTTCCTTGAGCTTTCCTTTCTCAATCAGACTGTTTTTGATCTTCATCGCTTTGCTTGCTCCTTTCCACTTCAATTGATGTTTCCACACTTCAGCAAAGTACGGATATTTGTGGTTTGTTTTGTGGTATTTTTCCACTGCTTCCAGAAACAGATCTTCGTCCGTTTGCTCTCCCTTTTCCACGTCTTCGATCCTGTCAAAGACGATAGGGTGCTTTTTCCACTTGAGCATTGACTGCGAGATTTCAGGATCACGAAGTCCCTTTGTGTTGTGAAACGGAGGGCGGAATTTGACAAGAAACGATTCGTAATCTGGTATCTTCACGCACGCCATTCCAGCCGAAAACTTTTTGGTAGCATCCGTGAACTGATTTCCGATGTCATCTGCCATCCTCAACAATTCATTGTCATCTTCCTGTTTTAGATAGAATCTCGAAGCGATGTTGCCCCGAAGACCTTCTAGATCAGTGAGTTTTTGAGTAACGAAGAATATTCTAACGCCTCTTTTCACAAGTTCCCGTGTAGCTTTTTCCAATATTCGATACGCCTCTCTGTCGAATTGGTGCACTTCTTCCACTATCAAAATAAGTTTCGTCTCCTTCGTCTGCTGTTCCCTGTCAAAATGCTCAACGATTTTTTTCAGTATGTGATAGGCAGCCCACATTCGCTGGCTCTGCTCCAAATGATTCAATGAAACAATAGAAATCTCATTTTCTTCCCAAAGAGTTGTCACATCATCTATTGCTTCTCCCTCGAAGAGAAAATTATATCCTCTGAGCTTCTGTATTTTTTGAAGAACGGTTCCTTCTGCGCCAGCTATCAGCGTTTCATAATCAAGATATTCGTCATCCTTCCAACTTTTTCTGATCAAATCTGCTACCTTTGTTTTTTCGTTTGGAGAAAGATCACATATTTTTCCGATGATGTCTGAAACTTCGATGGCATCAATTTCGATTTCATTTTTTCCTTTATCCTTAGACGGCGGAGAGAGCAAATTAGTTGAAAGATTGAGGCCGATATCGCTTCCGACAGTGTAAATCCGTCCCTTGAATTCAGAAGGTTCCTTCATCATGAATTCCGGATAAGCGTCGATGAACTCTCTGTCATCACATTTTTCGAGAAACCCCGTCCACCCGCCCGTAGGATCAATTACAAGCACTGGTATTCCCTGACCAAGCGCACCTTCTGCGAACACCGAAGCAGCTACCGACTTTCCGAATCTCGTCGTTCCTAATGCAGCATAGTTAGTCTCAATGTCATAGTCAACATAAAACGGGAAATTAGTGAACTCTAGATTTCCATTCAGAACCAAGCCTAGGAATCCTTGCCGTTTCTTTTTGTCATATTGAGGAAGCCTCTTGAAATCAGGCGAAGGTACAAGATAATCGTCCTTGCTTCCCGACACCCTCGACAGCAGAGAATCTATCGCCTGAGCATGCGCCGAACTAGCCCGATATTTATTGCCTCCAACGTCCGCTTCTTTTGCCCATCTTTTCGTGAATAGCTTTTCCAGACTCTCTTTCTGTGACTTGAGCTTTGGATATCTGGTAACAAGTGATTCAAGAACCCTAGGATCAAGGATCCCCATGGATTCGGAGAGCCATCCTGTATGCGGAACTTTCAGCTCTTCCAGAGAAATCTGCAATCCTTGTTTTGCCTGATTCTTGATGACCACTTTGTCATTATTCAGCTCTGTGGAAATCAGATTCACCGTAGATAGAATATCGGATTTGTTTGACTCGTAAATCGCAGACTGCCTTTTGATGATGAAAGTAGCGCCAGTCCCTTTGTCTTTGTACTCCTTTTCGACCTTCTCTACAAGTGAAAGATCATCCTCAAGACTTTTCAGTTCGTTTGAAGCGTCGGAGATCCTTTTTTCAAAACGGTGGACATCATCCTGACCTGCAAGTTTGTATTCCACATCATGCTGAAGTTTTACCAGATGAAGTTTATCCGATTCTAGCTGCAGTCGCTTTTCCTCTATCTTTTTCAGAAGATCATTCTTGTTCATTTCAGCAAGGGACGTCGATAACGAGTTTATGTACAGTAATGAGAGTTCAAAACTGGGCCACTTCTCTTTGAGGTAATCACTAAACGTTCCGATACTCTCCAGATTCCGGTGGGAATTAGGCTCAACTACGTCAGAAACATAGTAGTGCTTTGACCCTCTTAGCAGGAAGGAATCATTCCCTAATTCAATCAGTTCTACAGTTATTGCATTCTTATCAATCCAGAAAAGTGTAGACCTTATTCCGCCGTAGTTGAAGGATCCGATTTCTTCGCCGATTGGAACTGCTCCCAACGGCTATTATGTGAACATCTAAGATAAAAGGGAACGGTGGATGGAACGATGCTGCTTCCCTGAAGAAGGTGGCCTCGTGCAAAAACCGCTTTTTGGAAAAGCAGGTTTTCAGGGAACATTCCTGAAAATGGCTAAAACAGGCACAAAACGAGCTATTTTGACGTTCTGTGCGGAACATTCCGCTTGGAACGATAAGTTGCTGTGGGAATGATTATTCAGCTATTCTTCGTTTATTTTTTCTTATAGATCTTCACTCGCTTGCCAATAGTCTTTACAAGGGTTATCCTGCCTTCTGCCTCTAGTAATTGTATGTAATGATTAACTGTTGATTGTCCCATGCCTAGTTTTTCCGCTATTTCTACCTGTGCAAGCGGTTCAGTAAGTAGATTCAAAATTTTTTCTTTTGTTGTTTTTTCCATGAAAAGTAATTGAATTCGTAACTTTAAATCCGCAAATAATTTCCGAATCTGTTTACAAAACGTTAAGAAAAATCATGTGACGATTATTAATAATTTCGTCTCGTTGTAATTAACATCGGAAGTTGACTTCCGAAACAAAATGAAAAATGAGGTGATTCAATGGACGACATGCCAATAATAGTAAAGTACACAGACGAGGACGGAATAGAAGATGGCATCCTTGTAAGACTATGGGCGCTTGGGATAACGTCAAAGAAAATCAACATTGTAACCACAGGAGTTTTAGAACTCTTCAAGGTCTCAAAAGATGAAAACGGCGTACAATATGACATAAGCAAACTCCAGAGACTCATTTCCCACTCAGAGAAGACAATGGAAGCCAAGAAAGACTGGTTTTACTCCGTCGTCTGGGAAGGCAAGAAGTTTTTCGTAGCAGAGAATGAAACAGGGTACACGATACTGTTACCCTCGGAATATTGAGGTGATTTGATGCAATGGAAAGAAATCGTGAAAGAAGCGATGAAAAATCTTGGAGGGTCGGCGAATCTGTCGCAACTCTACGAGGAGACAAAGAAGGTAGCAAAAAAGAAAGACCCTGAGAAATTCAAGACAAACAAGAACATAGAAGCCAAAGTCAGGCAGACCGTCCAACTTTCCGGACTGTTTTACCAGAAAGTGAAGGGTTCGGGGATTTGGTTTGAAAAAGAAAATGATGGTGCAAGATACATTTGCCCCAACGGATGCGATGCCGTTTTCCATCAGAAATTAAGGAAAACGGAGATTTGGTCAGTCGATAAAGACGGAACTTGGATTGACGACTTGGAAATAGAAGATAGTGAAATCCTCGAAACCAAGTGCGAGAAGTGCGGAAAAAAAGTAAAGGAGAAGTGATGTGATGGCAAAGGAAACCAAAAAACTGAAAGGAAAAGACTATCCGCTAAAATGCCCCAACTGCGGTTCAGATGATTTTCTAGATGAAGGAATAGCGGAAATGGACGAGAAGTCAATCATCTATGAAATGAGATGCGGAAAATGCGACGAAACAATATTGCTGGAATGGGGGCCGTTCATAGGCTGGATTACCAGCATTTGAAGAGGTGATTTGAATGAGTTTGAACGTTAATTACAAAATTAAAAACAGTACGGTTGGAACAGAAGACAAAACAAAAAGCATTCTTGAAGAACTAAGGAAAAAAGTACTGGAATTTGGTTCCGACGTGAAAGAAAGAGCGACAAAATACGAAATCAGATACGAAGCAAGACAGGTCTTTCTTTCCATGCGGATAAACAAGAAGAACATCAAAACATGGATAAGAGTAAACCCGAAGACATTCTCTGACCCCAAGAAAATTGTCAAGACCATGAAATGGGGAATACCACATTTCTTCTACATCGATTCGATGGAAGAACTAGAGTACGCCATTTCTTTGATTAAACAGGCGTACGAGTTTTCAAAATGAGAGGTGATTGAATAACTGAAATGAAAGATCTTACATGGCAAACATTTTGTTAATCAAAAATTAATCGAAACGGCATCTTTGAACCCGATTGGATTCAGAGACGTGCAACCCCACCATCTTTTGGGTTCAGAGTTGTCTATTTATTTTTTAAATCCCAATTTTTATTATGATGAAAGCAAAGTACACGCACCTTCTGGAAGACCCCAATGTGAAAAGATGGTACGAGAACGTTAAGAGAGGCTCTCCGATATGGGCTGATATTTGCCTGAGGCGAGTGGGGGCTTTTTGCAACCAAGTAGGTACAACACCAGTAAAACTTGTTGCAATGGATGATAAAGAACTTTTCAACTTACTCCTCGATTATGTTTCATCAGAAGAAAAGAAAGGTCATGCCGGAACTTACATCAATTCTGCACTGACGGCGATAAAATCATGGCTCTCCTTCAATAACAAGCATGTGATAGGGAAGATTAGGATCAGGGATGCCACTGGCACCCCCTCCCTAGCCAATGAAAGGGTTCCTACCCAAGATGAACTCAAGCGGATATTTCTGTCCGGTGATAAAAAGACGAGAACTGCTTGCGTTTTAATGGGACATGCGGGTGTACGTCCCGAATCCATAGGGAACTATTACGGAACAGACGGCTTGCGAGTTAAAGACATTCCAGATATTGAAATCAAAGAGAAAGTAATAACGTTCGCCAAGATGCCTGCCATGATTGTAGTTCGCCCCGAACTCAGCAAGACACGGCAACAATACTTTACCTTCCTGAGCGAGGAAGGCTGTGGTTATTTGAAAGATTATCTGGAAGAACGAATGCAAAATGGAGAAGAAATAACATCTGATTCACCTTTAGTCACCCCCAAACTAAGAATGAAACCGTTCATTCGTACCGTCAACATAGGAGATATCATAAGAGATGCAATTCGGAAAGCAGGATTCCAATGGAGACCATACGTTTTGAGAAGTTATTTCGATACTCAACTCATGGTTGCTGAATCGAAAGGACTTGTGATAAGGGACTACAGGACTTTCTGGATGGGCCATAAAGGAGACATCGAAAATCGTTACACGACAAACAGGAAGAGGCTTCCCGAGGAAGCAATAGAAAACATGAGGGAAGCATACCAAAGATCCCAAGCCTATCTTCAGACAGACAAGACTGCTGGAAAAGACGACGTTGATAGAAAAATTCAACGTGCGGTTTTGATGATTTCTGGCTTCAAAGAAGAGGAAATCGAAGATTTGCATCCATCTGACATGACACAAGATGAACTCTTTGAATTGGCAAGAAAGAAGCTTACTGAAACAACACTTAATCAGAATAAACAAAAAGTTGTTTCGGTCGATAACGTCGCTAAACACATAGAGCAGGGATGGGAGTTTGTCGCAGAACTCTCCAATCATAAGGCAGTGATTAGATTTCCGAATTAGATTTCTTTTTCCTTTTCTTCCCTTACAATCTTCAACCACACTTTCAATTTTTCAAGAAAAGATATTGCCGGGATAGAATCGTTTTCCTGTAAGATTATCCTTCTTGCTATCGATGATACTGGCAATTCCTTTGAAACTAACTCTTTCAATGGCTTGATGTTGACGTATCTTGTAGCGTGATTTGCAGATTCTTCCGTCATAATGTCAACCAGCAATCCCGAGTTCTGGGGATTTCTGTTTATCAAAGACCTTTTTCTTCTTAGGATACTTTGTTCTCTTTCCCATATTCAAAACCTCAGCGAATCGTCCAGAATGATCCCTTCTGCTATCTTCTTCATGTCAGCCCCGCAGTCGCTGCAAGTTCCCCAGTTCATCTTTTCCCGGTACTCGATGAACCTAGGCTTTGACAACTTTATCGTCCCGCAGCTTGGACAGTACCAAAGCGTTCTCGGCTCGGCAACCACATCAACCACCTCTTTAACACATTGTTAGTTTGACACAGATTGACACCAGTTTGACAGTGTCAATGACTGTCAAACTAGCCTCTTGGGCCATAGTATTTTCTTCCCTTATCCCCGATGCTTGTGATTCTGATAAGGTTCTCCTTTTCAAGGAACACAAGGTCTCGGTAAAGGGTTCTATCGTCCACTTTCAATTTTTTCCCATCCAGTTCTTTCTTTATCGATTCTGCTGTGATGTTAGAATTTTTTGTGACAATCTTTACTATCTCGGATCTCCTTTGAGTGGTCTCATCATTTTCTACTGCCTCATAGACAGATCTCTGTGTCACTGGTTGAAAGAACTTATCGTGTTCAAAGAACTTGCAGTAGTAAGGAATCGCATGATTGAAGAAGTGAGAATAGAAGACGCCGATACCATTAGCAGAGTGGCGCAACGCTTCAAAGAAATTATCGCTTCCCTTCGGAAGGTTGGAGTGCTGTCTCATGTATATCAGATCATTAGACCACACAGTCCTCATTGCAATGTGGGTGTGTATGTCCCCTCTAATTCCTCTGACAAAATCAAAGCATGACTGAGAGATGAACACCAGTCCTACTCCATACTTCCTCAGCTCTCTGGCAGCAGTGTCAAGAATCTGTGTTAGCTCATTGTAAGCCATTAGTCTGTGAGTTTCATCAAAAACAACTAACAATCTCAGTTCTTCCGTCTCTTCTGAGTGAGAAAAAAAGTCTACAAGACTTGAAAGAGTCTTTGCAGTCTCCTCAAGATCTCTGGCAAAAGAACGGATATCAAGAAGGTTTATCGCATCTTTCAGTTCTTCATCATCGTCAGTGAGAACATGAACTCCCATCTTCTTCCAAGGCCCGGGTTGCGGAGTAACTACAAGAATCGGCTTTCCCATCTTTCTGACTTCTGAGACAATTTTCAACGCAATCGAAGTTTTTCCCGAACCCGTCATTCCAGTGATTAGGACATGGTGAAGTAGCAATTCTTCCGACAAAGAAACCGGATTTGCTGTTGGTTGCATGTTTCTATCACAAACATAGCCTATCACGTTTCCGTAAGCAGGAGCCTGAGCAGTCGGTATTGGAACAACATCCTGTTTCTGAAGAGATTCCTTTCCTTCTTGAGCAGTGAATATCATGTGAATCGAAGTATGAGGATCCCTTATGGCATAGCCTTCAACCCACTGATCCGCAGTGTTTTTGGCAACTGTGTCCATCACAGTGGCGATGTCCCTGACGTTACGCACGGTCTTGCTCATGGAAGCCCGGTGCATTCTTCCGTCTGCAATGTACACTCTTATGCCGTAGACTTCGTAAAGCTCCTTTTTCTTTTCCACAATAACCAGAACCTTGTATCTGTTAGACCAGCCAAAAAGGGGCGTTGCTATGGGTTCTATGCCTTTTTCTCTCATCGCCTTCCTTACCTCATCCTCAAATATTCTGTCTAGAACCATCGCAGCACCTTTGATGCAAAAATAACTAGCACAACAAAAATCAGAAGAACTTTGATCAAAAGCAATGTTCTTTCCTTCATTTTCTTATCTTCTTCCATCATTCTTTTGTGATGGCAGAATTTGCAGAGCATTTGTCTGACATCGATTTCTTTGTCTTCAAATTCTACAAAGCAGTTAATGCAGCAGAGCCTCCCGCAGTCAGGACATCTTATTGAATCGGAAAATATCTGGATGCCACATACTGAACAGTACGGACTATTTTTGAAAGCAAGTCTTTTCTTTGTCTCGTTATCATTTTCCATCTAAGCACCCTGTGTCGTATTGAAGATAGCGAAGAATCTTTCAGTGACGAACTGTCCGCTCTCCAAAAAGAATCTGATAATTTTCTCCCAGCTAAGATGAGTCATCAAAAACATGAAGACAAAAATGATTAACAGAAGAACAACAAGAAAATACAAGAACCTGAAAGTCTGTTTGATAAACCATTTTGCAAATCGTCTTTGCCATCTAGCGAACCATTTCGGCTCCGCTTCCATTTCCTTTCCGTTGAGTTCCATGTAGCCACGTCTAGATAGTTACTGTCTACCAGCTTTTTGATGCCAAAGACGGCATCTTGCAGAAGGATTCGCTCCTTCTATTCAACTAATGAATTGACTTACTGAAAAAAGCCGCCTAAAAACAGTGATATGGTTTTGCTGTTAAACCGTTTTACTGTTTTTCAACCTGTTTTAAATTCTTGCACCATAATTAACCTAGAATGAACTTTTCAGACAAAAAAGGTAACAAAAGTGGGAAGAAAGTGACAGTCATTTTCCCTCCGGATCTTTGGCTTGAAGTCGCAAAGATCGTGCTGTCAAAAAATAACAAGATGAGGGGCATGAACAATGAAATCGTGCAAGCTGTCAAAGAGTATGTGGAGAGAGAATCCAAAGAAAAAGAACACCAAAATAAAACAAAACTGTCGGACAATGCCGTTTCTGAGGATAAATAGTTTCATCATACATGATGTTTAATGGGAGAAATCGAATCCGGTTTCAAAACAATTGAATTCACGCTGCCATCAAAGCTAGTCGAGCAGATGAAAAAGTTATCCAAAATAAAAGGCCACTCAGTCAACGACGAGTTCACAGAAGCAATCAAGATTCATTTGCATGAAGAAAACAGAATGATCGAATCATCAACACTTATCAACAAGATAGATGCTTCATCGATTGATGAGCACTTTTCTAATGATCAAAATCTAAAGAGTACACTTGACAGAGAAGTCACGGACGCCGTGAAAAAGCATTTGAAAAAACACACTCATCTATTGAAATGATTTGTCGAGACAATATGGGAAACTCGCTGGAAATGGGTTTCGATGAATTGCTGTATGATGAAAAATCGAAATGCATCCATCTGTTGAAAGGTGGAATGTTCGTCATGACGATCAACACGAAGAAAAAGACAGTGTTCATTGACAACGATTTTTTAGAATGATTTTCAAAGGAGAGGACAGAAGGAGAAGGCACCGTGAACGGTATAGTGAGAATAGATGAAAAGAGGGTCTTCATCGAGTTTTAGGTTTATGGTTGGTCTTAGACAGATGTAAAATAAGGAAGATTGAAGAGTAGTTTGTATGGTCTCGATGACTTCAGATTTAGACGAAATAAAAGAACTCGTGAAGTTTTGTCTAAACCAGTTGTATAATACAGATGTCGAACTTTTCAGGAGAAACAATGATGAAGGTGTAGCCGAGCGTTCGTTTGGCTTCAGACTTGCTCATTATTTCCAGAACAAAATTGGTGATGATTTTTTCGTAGATTGCGACTTCAACAGTTCAGATCGTGGTAATAATGATACTGCTGGAAAGCCAATATCTGATCCGGAAGGAGGTGAGACAGGAAGATTCATCGATATTATAGTGCATAAGAGAGAACTTGAAAAGGAAAACAATCTGTTTTGCGTTGAAATCAAAAAGTGGAATAATCAAAACCCGGACGCAATAGAAAAAGACAGAAACAACTTACATGAATTGACTTTGAAGGAAGGGTCATACGCCTATCGCTACGGGTTTCACATAACAATCCACAATGATAGGACACAATCCAAATGGACGATTTACGAAAACGGTAAACCTATTCCATCCGAGCAGGAAAGGACAATTTTTGAGAGTTAACTATTCAAAAAATCAACAAGCGTTTTTGAAACATCGTGTCGCTTGAATTTTATTTTGTACTTTATTTTATCCGTGTCCATACCGTTTTGCATGTTTTCCAGTCTTTGGTAGATGATATCAAGCGCAGGCTGTGAATTCTCAATGACTATGCAAGATCTCCTTTTCTTAATGCAACATGCAAGTGTCGTTCCGCTCCCCCCAAAGAAATCCATCACAAGATCGTGTTTCTTTGTGGTCATGTCAAGTACGATATTGATGAGCTCTTCCGGTTTCTTTGAGTCTTTGAAATCGCAGTTAGGCCCGCCCTCTTGATAGATGTATGTGACAATGTCTGTGAAATCTAGATGATTGTGAACAGAGCTGGTCTCCCGGCAGTCTTTGTTGACTGAAAATAGAGACCGCTCTTTCTGTTATGATTCCCGATCACAAACCATCTGTAACCTAGCCCCTGTTTATCGAGTCCATACACCTTGACAAGCTTGTCCTTTCCGAGATTCTTCAAATGATTTTCGTAAAATTCTTTCATTTCATTAATCTGGGGCTTGAATTTCTGCTAGTTTTTTTATAGCTTGATCGACTTTTTGTTTAGATTTTTCGTATTTGGGATATTCTAGTTTGCCATCTTCTTTTTCATTAATATCAGATTGTCCAACAAATGTGCAAATTACATCTAATTGATCTACTAAAATTGGATCAAGGGTATCGCTTGAATAAGTTATTGTACTTTTTAGATTATGTACAACACGGCTGAGTCTTTCTTTTTCACCCACAATTTTAGTATAAAACACGCTTTTTTGTTCAGTGGTAGAGTTGTAGTATGTGGTCATTTTATTAATGGATTCTATGACAAAAAGAAGAATTGACAAATGATTTTTGATACTATTTGTTGCGTACTCTTTTCGTGTTTTTCTAAGAGATTCTTGTGATTGATGTGTTGCACAGAGAACAAGTATCACTCATGATGTTTTCTTTATTTGGAGTATTTTAGTTCCGATGAATTAGCAACACATGCTTCATCTTCTGCTCTGGCTCGTGCAATATCTTGTTTTAGTTGTTCTTTTGATCTATATCCTACCACACCGCCAACTTCCTTTCCATGACAAAAGAATTTGATTGCAGGTATTCCTTGCACTCCGTATCTTTGAGCCAAACCTGTTTCATTTCCAACATCAACTTTGACAAATTTCATGTCAGTTACCTCATTTGAAACCTGATCATAAACTGGTGCTAGTTGTTTGCAAAACCCACACCGTTCTGCCCAAAAGTCAACGGCTACATGGTCACGAGACAGAACCTTGTCATCCCATTGCGCTTCTGTAACATCCTCTACTGCCATAATCTCCTAACTACAGAACAGTTTTTAACAGTTTTGCTAACCGATTACCAATCAAGTTCCAAATCAAGAGGTTATCTTGTCTCTAGATACCTAATTGCATCAATTGCTGCTTGTGCGCCAGAACCTGCTGCAGTTATTGCCTGACGATATTCATAATCAAACACATCACCGGCGACAAAAACTCCTTTTACACTCGTTTGGCTTTTGTCTACTCGTTGTACAAACCCATTTGGAAGAATATCGACTTTGCCACGGAAAATTTCTGTGTTTGGCTTGTGTCCTATGGCAACAAAAACTGCACTGCATGAAATTTCTTTGATCTCCCCGTTTTTCACATTTTCAATTTTAACACCGGTTACAGAATCATCTCCAAGGATTTCTTTTACGACATTCCACCACACAAATTCTATCTTTTTCTCATTGAATGCTTTCTGTTGAAGTACGTGGGTTGCTCGAAGCTCGTCTCGTCTGTTTATTACGGTGACTTTTTTTGCAATCTTTGTCATAAACAATGCGTCTTCTATTGCAACATCACCTCCACCAACCAAGCAGACGTCTTTGTCTTTGAAGAAAAACCCGTCACATGTCGCACATGCAGAGACTCCCCTTCCTTTTAGCCTCTCTTCAGATTCTAGACCTAACCACAAAGCAGAAGCACCGGTTGCAAGAATTACAACATCTGCGGTAAGCTCCTTTTCTAGAGTTTTGACGACTAGAGGTTGTTTTTGAAAATCAACCTCTGTCACAGAACTGTCCAGAAATTTGGCACCCACCTTTTCAGCTTGTTCTCTCATTTTTGACATAAGATCAGGACCTAAGACTCCACCTGGAAATCCGGGAAAGTTTTCAACATCAGTCGTAAGTAACAATTGACCTCCTGGTTGGTCACCTGAAATTACCGTAGTATCTAGACCTGCCCTGACCAGGTAAATTGAAGAAGTTAATCCTGCAGGCCCAGATCCAATCACGATTGCCTTAGCCATAAAAGTTGATTTTCATCATTATTCTTAATAGTTTTTCCAGCCTATTACCAAATGAGGGAAATTTGGCAATAGATAGGCAAAACTGTTTTAAATAATTACAACCAATCAATTTTTGATGTATATCTGTGACGAATGCAATGAAGATGAGCATCACTCAAAATATCGTGCGCCGGTTGTTGTAAATTTACAAGGACAAAATAAACTGGCCCACGTAGAATGCTGCTCAGAAGAAAACCTACTTGAGAAATTAAAACAAATAGTAGAATCGGAGACCATATTTTACAAAGACATTTCCAATCTTGTTGAAAATTTCAGTCAAGATAATATCTCAAAAATTGAAAGAAAATACGGTTCATATGATGAACACAAATCTGGAATTCAATCAGACAAGTTTACAGAAATTTTGGCTATAATAGACAAGCTAAAAAAATAAAAAATAACTAGGAATTAATCCGGTATTCGTTTGGTAAAACTCTTTTAAATATCCCTTTTGTAAAGACGAGACATGACGGAAATATACGTGTACGATACATACGTACAAGCAAAAGATGGTCATACGATGCATTTTGATGTCATGACAGACGTCAAAGACCATGGCAAGGCAATCGAATATGCCAAGCAATGGTTGGAAACTGTTGGTGAAAAAGGCGCTAAAATCACAACTGAAGAGTGTCAGTTCTGTCACTCACAGGGCGCTCCAAAACCAGTAGAGGATGCAATCAAAACTAATGGGTTTTTCATCCAAAAGATGGAAGGTTGCTCATAAACTTTTTTTATTTTTTCAAGTATGAATCTGCAACTAAATTTCTAGATGAAAATAATAAAAAAGAAAGTTATGTGTGAGATTATGCTTTTACAATGATCTCGTCAAATACTTTTTCATTTTCCTCAAACAGGGGTGAAACAAAAAAGGTAGTTGCTCCACGATTACCAAATTTTTCCACCAGGTTGTTTTCTTCTAGGATCTTTAGATGAAAAATAACTCCCTTGTAATCTACACCGATATGTTTTGAAACTTGGTTTGGGTTACTGGGTCTTCTTTTCAGAAAAGACATTATCTTAATTCGGTTGGAGGCCCCTCTTGTTGCACCAAATAAATTCCAAAAAAGTTTTTTTATATCAGGATGTGCAGAGGCTTGAATTTGTTTGGCTGTATAGGCATTCATGACTAGTATATGCTAGCATGCTAGCATATATTAATGTTATTTTATTTGCTAGCATGCTAGCATTTTATATATTGGTGTTATGAGTAAGCAGTATGACTAAAGACATACTGGTCAGAGGCGTAGATGAGTCAATCTACTCTTCACTAGGAAATACTGCCAAGGAAAAGGGCATATCTATCAATTCTCTTGTAAAAGATGCGATTGATTCTTGGCTGTCTAGGAAAGATGATGAGACAAAGATTCATCATTTGGTTTTGTATGCTGATGACAAATCTATGGCCAATCTTCTAAGATCTCTGGACTATTTTGCTAAAAAGAGTGGATGGTTCAAGTGCTTTTATGGTCCAAAAAGCAACCCTAGTGTAGAGTTGCTAGAAGAGATGAAGTGGTATAATGGAACCATTGCGCCATATGATTCAAATGCAAAAAATTTAGTCAGTTATTGCGGCAAAATAATTCAAAATATCATGAAAAAATCACACAGACAACCTGTTTGCTGCATAGATTTTATTTTAGGAGATGTCGCAAATAAAAGATCATTATCACAAGCAGTAAAAATCGAACATGAGTATAACAAAGAGAGAATTGGTGGATTTATGTTTTGTCCGTACAAAACTCCTGATTTACTTTCGGCAGGAATTAACGACATGATAGAGCTGTTTGAAGAACATGATCAAATCTTTATTTTAAAGGAGGATAAAGTTTACAAAATTCATTTAACGTTGGAAAGTACTCATAAAATGATTATGAGTTAATTTTTTGAAAGCACAATAGATTGTTTTGACTTTGGAATACATTTGGTAATTGACTGGTAAAACTGTTTTAAACTATTCTTTTCTGCTAATGTCATGAAAGCAAGAACCTTAGGTATCAGTACAATAATTTTATCCGTATCCTTGATGATGTTATTCGTGCCTGGTTTCCCTGAACTATTATCTCAAGATGTTTTTGCATTAAAAAGTAAAGGTAATCCTCTTACTACCGTTGGTTCTTCATCTCCAATTTGTGGAGACAGGTTATGTTCTGAAGTTAGTGATATAGAGATGAAATCAGTTTCATCAGGATCCATGAAGGGTAACAGAATAATGAAGAATATTCCAGCAATGAACGATAAGATAGTAGATTATGTGAAATTGGAAACCCAAATTCAACAAAAAGATGGCGTTGGTTTGGAGTTTCGTGTACCTGAAACTATATTTGCAAAACAACTAACACCAATAAATGCCAGAGTTCTTGATACTTCTCTTGATGCAAATCTCTCCCATACTGATTGGTCATATACTGTAACCAATTCTGATGGAGATATAATTCACAAGAGCACTACATTGCATGGTCATTTCGGGATAATGAACTTTAAAGATAGTTTTCCTGAATCTGGAACCTACACAATAACATATTCGGTTTTGTCTTCTGGTTCATCCATGTTAGGAATGCCAGTACCTGAAATTGGACAAACAAGAGCAGTTGTTACGGGAGATATATTGAGATTTGAGGAAGACCCAAAGAACGATTTTGGCTCTCGTACTTTTGAATTCACAGTCGATGTCTCTGAACCTGAACAAATCGTAATTCTAGAGGGTTCTGAGCCAGGTGATGCATATTCGATAAAACTAACCACACAACCTGAAAAAGTAATTGCCGGTCAACCTGTAACAATAGTTTTGGATGTAGATGATTATCATACTGGAAATGATGCAACTCATGTAGATGGATTAATTTCGATAATTCCACAAGATTACTACCAATCTGCCTCTGGTGATCAACCAGATGCTCCTGTTGTATTACATGGTGCATATCACGGCCACTTAGGATTAATATCAACAACTCAAACTTTTCCAAAATCAGGCACAGTACTTTTAAAAGTTGATCTAAGTACCATACCTTATTCTAAACCACTTTTTGGAAAAGCCTCCACACAATTTACAATCCAGGTCGTTGATTCAACAGATACCACTGCTAAGATGACAAATAAAACAACTAAAGAAAACACTGTAGACATTGTTGGAATAGAATCTCCATTCTTTACGCCAAACACAATTACCGTACATGCTGGGCAAGCAATTGTCTTTGATAATGTTGATGCTAATTATCACACAGTAACGTCTGCACATACTGGAACTACTGAACACGATGGTAAATTTGATAGCGGTTTGCTTAATGCCGGAGAATCATATGAATTAACGATAGATGAACAGGGAACATATGATTATTTCTGTGCTTTACACACTGGTATGAGAGGAACTATCATAGTTTCTTAATTCTCTTTTTAATCTGGTAATTAATTGGAAGATATTTGGCAGAAGTATCTTAAACAATATTGGTGTATGAATGTCATGGAACACATGGAAAAATCAGATCAAGAATGGAAGGAAACTTTGAACCCTGAACAATACAAGGTTTTGAGAGAAAAAGGAACCGAGATGCCTTTTACTGGGAAATACAATGATTTCAAAGAGAAAGGAATTTTCAAATGTATGGCTTGTGGAAATGAGTTGTTTGCCTCTGAAACAAAATTTGATTCAGGTAGCGGATGGCCCAGTTTTGACGCTCCTATTTCAGAAAATCAAGTAGAATTAGATCAGGACGATAGTTATGGGATGAGAAGAACTGAGGTCATGTGTAAAAAATGTGGTTCCCATTTAGGTCACGTGTTTGATGATGGACCAACACAAACAGGGAAAAGATACTGTATTAATTCAGTGTCACTAGATTTTCAACACAAATAAATTTTGTAATTTTTTGAATTAGAAAGCCTTTAGATGATTAACGCATCTTTTGCTTCTTCTAGCAATTTGTTCATTTTATTGATAAAATGTGTATATTGTTTTGATTCTGATAGTTTTTTCATGAATCTTTCATATTCATCTTGTTTTTCAGGCTGTAGTGCAATTACAGCATACATCCAATTCTCAACTGCTGTAGCATATTGTTCGTTGTGTATTTTGCTTCTATGGAACCCTTGTGCCCCATGAAGAACACTCTGAAGTCGTGTGCAATCTTTCCAGAATGTTCTTACGAGAAGTTGGTTTGGACTCTGTTTGGCACCCAGTTGGTAAAACTATTAAGAACATTGTTGAGATTTTGTGTTTATGACAGAAGACAATACTATGAAAGAAGAAGAAAAATTCTGTCCAAGATGTGCATTAGGAAATATAAAAACAAAATTGAAAAAACTTCCCAATGGTACTTTAAAGTGTGATAATTGTAATTGGTTGGGAAAAAAGATCAAGAATAAATTAACTGAACCATTTACCTGCCCAAGATGTGCACTAGAAGGCATAAAATCAAGCCTACAAAATTATCCTAACCATCTTTTAACTTGCCGTAACTGTCAATGGGTAGGAAGAAATTTGGGTGAAACGCTGATCCAATCTCTTATCTAAATTACTATTTTCTAAAAACTAATTTGGAAAAAGTTTGGTAAAAACGATATAAACTATTTTTTCTTAATTTAATTATGAAAGCAACATTTGCTGCTGGATGTTTTTGGGGAGTTGAAGAACTCTTCAGAAACACTAAAGGAGTAACATCAACAGTAGTAGGATACACTGGTGGACACACTGAGAATCCAACATACAAGGACGTTTGTACTGGAAGAACTGGCCACGCAGAATCTGTACAGATTGAATTTGATCCAGAAATCATATCATATGAAAAACTGTTAGAGATTTTTTGGGCCAATCATGATCCTACAACTCCGGACAGACAGGGGCCAGATGTTGGCTCACAATACAGATCAGCAGTTTTCTATCATGACGATGACCAGAAAAATACTGCAACAGAATTAAAGAAAAAACTTGAAAATTCTAGTACATTTAGCAGACCTATAGTTACAGAAATTACAAAGGCCTCAACATTCTACAAGGCTGAAGATTACCACCAGCAATATGTAGCCAAAGGTGGTTTGGCATCTTGTGGTTTTAATAAATAGAAATTTTTGTAATTAAATCTACAAATTCATTTTTTTATAAAGTCAATCCAATCTTTTAGTGCATCAGCTGATTTCATCATTCGTGGAGCATTTGAATTTACAAATTCGATTTCATCAGAACTGGTCTTTGGATGCATGTTTTTGTAGTTTTCATATGTTGCCTCTCCATCATAATCTACAAATGCAATTCTTGCCCCATAATTGTCAGGTTCTAGTAAATTTGCATCTCCTGTAACAGTAGCTAAATGATAGTGTAGGGTGCACGAATTTCTGTCCTAAAAGGGTGCACCAATTTATGGCCGCTTTCACCACCCCCAAAAGGGGTGGTTTTGGTGAAGGCTCTAGATTCCACAACTTGTTACTGAAGAAATTCTATTAAAAGATGGCAGTTCCGTTTTTCCTCATCAAACAAGTTAACAATTCGTAAAATTGACTATTTCTGTATTTTGTAAAAATTATACTTTCCAACCTTCCGGTTAAGTACAATCTCCTTTTCTTCAACAAGCTCTTTCAGGTATTTGTTAACAGTATGTCGGATCAACCCCATTTCTCTTGCTAATTCGGCCTCCGTCATATCGAATTCGCTTCTATCGATGATTCTCAAAATCTCTTCCTTCTGCTTCTCAGCAAACCCTTCCTCTGGACGTCCCGGCTTCCGTTTTTTCATAACAAAATGGAGGTTTTTGTTAAAAATATGCTTTAAAGTATAAATCCTTTCACAACAAGATTACTATTAGCAGTTAACACCTAGTGTTAGCCAGCTACAATATGCGGTCTGAGAGTCAACAGTCCAACAGACACTCAGACTAAGGAAAAGGACACAAAGAGGGATTAGATGGATGCTGCACTACAGACGAAAAGACGACCAGAATCCAAGAAGCAAAAGCTCCTTTCGAATCCTGACATCAAAAGATGGCATGACAACATAGCAAGAGGAAGCCCAAACACAGCCGAAGTCAACATCAGAAAACTGAGCAAGTTCTGCGAAGACCATGACATAACGGCAATGCAGTTGGTAGAGCTCGGGATGAAAGACCCGAGGGCAGTAACAGACCTGATACAAGACCACATCACCATGATGGAAGAGCAGGGAAAAGCGCCCCAGTACATCAGAGCGATAATAGTAGCGGTCAAATCATGGCTGCACCACTTCGACATCGAAATCAAGAGAAAAATAAAAATCGCAAACGTCGAAGCAACACCGACGCTGGAAAACGAAAGAGTGCCGGAAGGAAACGAACTGACAGAACTGTTCAACAGAGCAGACCTTAGACAGGGAGCGATAATGGCGCTCATCGGGAAGGCAGGATTGAGACCGGAAGTGCTAGGAAATCACGACGCAACAGACGGTCTTATGATAAAAGACCTCCCAGACCTTGCAATAGTTCAGGGACTGGCGACTTTCACAAGAAGCCCGCCCAGAATCATCGTAAGGAAAACATTGTCGAAAGCAGGACACGAATACTTCACTTTCCTTACAGACCTAGGAGCAAAAAGGCTCCTTGCATACCTGAACGAAAGAATACTTCACGGGGAGGCACTTGCTCCAGAGTCGCCAATCATTGCACCAAGCTTTCTCAGCAGAAGAAGAGGAAAAAACGAGGGAAAAAAGTTCGTCATAACTCCGATACTGTCAAGAGATGTCAGAGAAGCGATGAGGCCGAGATTCAAGTGGAGGCCCTATGTGCTGAGAGCCTTCTTCGACACAGAACTGCTCATTGCAGAATCAAGAGGCAAGATAGCGCATGACTTCAGAGTGTTCTTCATGGGGCACAAGGGTTCCATAGAAGCAAAATACACAACCAACAAGGGAATACTTCCAAAGACGTTGATGGAAGAAATGCGTGATGCGTTTCAGAGAAGCGAAGAGTTTCTCGATCTTGAAAAGACCGGAGAAGACCCGCTTGAAAAAGAAAAGGAAGAAGCAAGAGTGAAAATAGAATCGATGAGCCATGACGAAATCGCAAAAGTGCTAGAGTTCCTAAGGAACGGCAATACAGGCAGCGAGTCGTCACAGCCGACGATGCAGAGAAGCTCATCAACGAAGGATGGAATTACATCGGAACTTTGCCAAACGGAAAGGTCGTCGTCAAAATGTGCCCGGACATTACGTAAGAGCGGGTCTAGTGGTTCTCGGACTCCCGTAATGAACGAGTCATGCGAAAAAAGAACTCGCACTGACATAGTTAGCGGGTCTGGTGG
>FRDC01003391.1_pt3 | contig 24646 bp, 38 predicted proteins | sample 1106171 | NCBI WGS metagenome assembly FRDC01 (sample SAMEA3930566, study PRJEB13176) | freshwater metagenome | biome: Drinking water system; feature: drinking water; material: water | place: Singapore | collected 2014-12-20 | reverse complement strand
TCCGCATTCCGTATCGCGGATGGACCGCCCAACCTGAACTGCATATCAAGCGTGCCCTACTCGCGCTTCAAGAAACAGACCCAGTCGAAGACCCGCCAACAGATGACCCAGCTTCGGCTGGCGAGTCCAAGGCGCTCACCGTCACCAAATATGAACACGCCATCATTGAAGCCCTTCGCACCGACGTTCATATCCTCGATGAGGTCCTCCGTGCAGGACGAACCCAACTCGGGTTGTCCAGACTCAGCGCCACCACGAAACAAGCCCTTACCGCAGCCATCGAGACATTGAAACGAAAACAGATTGTGGTGATTGAAGAAGACGAGATCTTCTTATCTGAACCCGCTAAGACGGCAACCCTCCGACAAGTCTATACGCCCCCACCGACATCCCACCGTCCGTTTCGTCGATACCGGCCACACCGGCGGTATTAGGAGAACACCCTTCCAACACGTCGAAACCGGCGACTGTCACCTTTTCAATCCCTCTTACCAAAAATAATTCACGAATGTGACATTTTGTCTGTGCCAAAACCTTGACGAACTCTACACGGCTCAGCCATTACTATCCCACACAGTTTCAGAATTCCCAGGAAGTACAAACCCTGTCCCCTCACAGGGAGCACAGAGTGACCGAACAGAGTTTCTATAAATGGCATGACTATTCAGATCTGACGAATCAGGAACCAAAAGATTCATGCCATACCGATCATTCATCAAACGAACAATCAATAAAAATAAAGAATGGGTTCCGCTGTCCGTTGAACTAGTACAACGCGAGCATCTAGATTTTTGGCATATCTATATTCAACCATCCATTACACTCCTTGGCCCAAGCAAACGAGTCGATCATGATTGGAACTGGTACAACATCACCTTTCCTGTACGTGCTGCACAGTACCTACCTATACCGATAACCAAACAAAAATTAGCTACCTACGCTCTTGTCTGTCGAGATCCAAACGCAAAGCTTGATAAACCAATTGTCTGCGGACTCATCCACCTCGCCAGAAATTATTACTACCTTCCAGACATAGGACGGCGGAGCCCTATACGAACGGCCTGTTTTCTCTGGAATTGCGCTACTGCTCCAACTATCGCATTGCAGAACTATTTTTCAGATGATGACATGCCCAAGCGGCTCTCCCAGTTATGTGTTGATGTTGCCGTCACCGTCTCTGAACAAGACGGCCATGATGGGCGTCTCTGTCTCCACGCCGACCCCGGGGCAGCTCCACCTCAGATGGCAGAAGATATCTTGTTAAATTTTTACGAATCCAAACCTCTCTGGATGAGTCGACTGGATCCATCAATCGTCCTTCCAGGAATGCGCGGACTATTTGCCAAAAACGATGGACGATACTTTTACTTCGATGATGTGAGTGGTTTTGAATTCTCGCTAGAATTCACGGCCTACCGACAAAATCCCTAACGCTATGATTGTATTGAATTACTAGAACGGCTATCTCATTGACCGCTTGTGAAATGGAGCGTAGACTAACCTCGTGTCATTCCTCATGAACGCATACGCAACGATTGCGCAGATCTATGGGAAAGTCGACCCCAAAGACGAGACTGCCGTACAACAATTTTTCGAAGAAAAATTCCCCACGCTGAGTCCAGAAAAACAGCAAGAAATTGTCGATGAGTTGTTCTTCAAAACGACGGGACTCGGGTCCGACCCTGTAGATGAACAAACTCTACATAGAGAAGAGGTATCTGAGCATCCTGGGGATCAACTCACAACACTTCAAAAACGTATCCTTGTCCTCATTGCCAAAGGACAATCTAACGCACAAATTGCGCAACAGCTCGAAATAAGTAAAAAAAACATACAAGACACCATCATTGATACTTGGGAGAAATTGAATCCCTTCATTAAAGATCGTCTTCCCTATCTTGAGATGACAGGGAATAATTTAATTAATTCAAAAGAACGCCGCACACTTCTCTGCCGAATGACAATCTCTCATTGCATATCCGAGTACTTAAAGAACCCCAACGAGTTCAGAGAAAATTTGCAACAATTCAATGAGCCAGAGACATCACGATCTCACCGTTCGTAACTGCCGTTCTACTTTTCACCGACAAACTGCATAACGCACGTTCTTCGCCTGAAGAACAAGGCGATAGCCCTGCCTTATCGAGCCGTCATCATCGGATCTAACGCCCGTAATATAAAAGAGATCACCGGATTGACTATTGCTCGATGGATACTTCCCTCATCTCTGAACGCCCTCTCGTTCGGCTCCCATTACGACGCCCAGCGCTCAACCTCAGTGTCCGGCGACCGGATTTGGCGGAACAATGGGACGACGCGGCAAATGAGGGGCATCGCCTCGACGACTTTGACTACAGGTCAACGTATCGAGCCTGGTGGGTCTGCCCAAGGCAGCATCACTGGCAAGCCACAATCAAATCCCGCTACAGTAAGCGCTCGGGCTGCCGGCGGTGCGCCCTGGCCACGGCACCCCGACAAGATCAGTCCTTTCTCTCCAGAACCTTGCGGGTGCGCTCTCCTGACATTGCCAAGACCTGGCACCCCGACAAGAATCCAGGCCTGACCCCTGATGATGTGACCTTCAGTTCACGCACTCGGATCTGGTGGCAATGCCCTGTTGTCCCAAGACATGTCTGGGAAACCACTGTCAACAACCGCCAACGCAGCGGATGCCCCTATTGCGCCGGCCGCATGAAGCCACAGCACTATACCCGCATGCGCTACACCCTTTCTCTCCGAGCCAGCCATCCGGAGTTATCGAAAGAATGGGACGGCAGCCGCAATGGCACACTGACACCAGACCTAGTCACCGCCGGATCGAAATACTCCGCCTGGTGGCAATGCCCGATCGACCCGACGCACGCCTGGGAGTTGGCCGTCTTTGCCCGGACTCAACGCAATCGAACATGCCCCCACTGCCGCGCCAAGCGAAAGGAACGCAAACAGGAAGGGGTTCGTACGCCGTACCAACCCTCTCCGGCCGACGAGGGCCCGTAACTTTCCGCTTGCATTCACACCATCGCCGCCCGTATAGTTCGCCAACGCCACTTCTATGACAGTTTTGTCATAGAACTATTTACGGATGTTGCGATGTCGATCGATTCTTCTTCACAGCTTCTCGCCGCCTCAGCAGGCCCCGTTCACGCCGTGCCGTTTCCAACCGACGACCTCTTTAATGCCTTTGCCGCGGTCCGGCATCTTCACCCGAAACAACTCCATCTGCTTGAATACCTCAATAGCCGGCGGGACCCCGCGCGCCCGGCACAGACGGTTCCATTAAGCTATGCCCATCTCCATCATGCAACGGGCATTACGATCGAGCACATCCGACGAAACGGACTCCATCGACTCTTTGCTAGTGGACTTCTCAGCGTCGTCCTCCAAGGGCTTGGAGGAACCGTCTATCGGATTCACTATACCGCTCCCGTTCTGAACCAGGTATTGGCTAAGGTTGCCGGCGCCCCAGAGCACAGCCTTGCGGAGACCACGCAGACAACCCAATCGACCACCCCACAGTTACATCGTGAATTACACGATCTGGAAGCCCATCTGAGCCTGCTGAAGCAAATTCAGGCGAGTCGGGAATCTGTTCGACGGGAATCGTTTCTGACGCAGCTGCGAGCGGAGCAGCTCCAATGGCTGGCGACCACCGCCCAACAGACCATCGATGCACAAGAAGGCATCCGCTTCGTGCGAGATCGCTTTCCTCTCTATGAACAGGAGCGCGCTCGACTGATCGATGAGTGGATCGCTCGACAGGCCTACGGACAAGCCGTACCAACATCCCTTCTTCCCACCACCCGGGAGTCCCAATCATGAACCACGCTCTCATTCCGTCCAATGCGCTGGTCTCGGTCCTCTTCTTCAGCCTTGGCATGCTCCTATCCAGCCCAGGACCATCCCTTTCAGCCGAATCCGGAGTCACCCGCACCACGGACCCAACAACCGGATTATCGTTCGTTCACCCTTCGACCTTTCATCTGACCAGATACCAAGATAATGCGCTTCTCCAACCCGCCCAACGGGACACTCTTCCGCGCGTGCTTGTCCTTGCCGAGAACGCTGTCCACTCAGGAACCGCACCGGTGGCGATTGGCAGTTTGCCCGTCATTTCTCTCGATGTCCTCACCGGACCGCGCGCCGCCTTCAATCAAGTATTCTTAAAGCCGGAGTTTCGCAAGACCATCGGTTCCCGGATTGTGTACGAATTGCCGGCGCACCAGGGGCCCCTGCATCAACAAGTGTTTTATTACCTGGTCCCGCTCAGCACGGATCGGATCGTCGAAATTGCCGGCCACCGCTTTTATTTCACGCCCGGGCAAACCTCCGGGCCCGCCAAAGCGACACATTACGACACTGTGATTGCCAATCTCATTGCCTCTCTTACTCCAGGCACCTTGTAATCGACCCAGGCACAACTGTGAATAATTATCAAAAGCTCGCAGGCCAATCCACTCGCGATATGGCGGAGGAGCGATACAAAAGACGAGTACGGCTCGCTCTAATAGCGGCAGGTGTCGCACTCTTGATACTGATAGTGGCTTCTAATTCACAAATGTTGGGCATTGGGGGGTTAGGCGTTTTAGGATTATTTGTCCTTGTCCGGATGATCATAGACTTCACCGAATCTAAGGCGAAAAAGATAAGGAAAGAAGAACGCCGAGCGGTTCGCGGTGCTAAAGCAGAAGAACAGATAGGCAATATCCTTGAATCTCTTAGCGAAGACTTTCTAGTCATACATGACATTGACTCACCCTATGGCAACATAGACCACATTGTCATCAGCAAGCACAATGGCGTTTTCTTAATTGAGACAAAAGCACACGGCGGCAGAGTCTCCGCAGTCACTGAGCGCTTGTTAGTGAATGGACATGAGCCCGAAAAGGATTTTATCGCTCAAGCCCTGAAGAATACTTATTGGCTCAGAGATAAAATCCGTAGTGCGACCAAGGTCGAGATACGGATTGCGCCTATTGTGGTCTTTACCAACGCGTTCGTTGAACAGACAGCACCTATCAAAGGGGTGAATATTCTCAACGCGAAATATCTCTTGAACGTTTTGCACCGGCCGAATGTGAAGACCCAAAATATGGCAGTTTGGGAACTCCGAGAGAAAATACTGGAAGCGTTATTTGTTCAAAGTGGGTGTCAGCCGAGATGAGAACAAAAAGTTTTTCCATACTCACTGAAGCCATCAGAAAGAGCACCCAAACTCCACCCTATTACGAGTAGGCTCATAAGCTATGACAGATACCCTACCTATTCCACAGCCCCAGCCGCTCTTTCTCACGTTCGAACAGTGGCGTGCGGTCAATACCGACCTCGAAAGCGCCATCCGCACGGAATACAACAACCATCCTGAATTCTCTGATTGCGACTGCATTGCATTCAGACGCAACGATCACGGTCCTGATCCATTTTGTGCGGTGTGTGACGGCACCGGCACCATCTCTAATCAGATCGCAGAGGATGTTCGTCGGGAACTCCACTCACGCTATGAACAACAACTCGAACGTGACTACCGCCTGGCGATCCACGCGTTCTAGGCCAATGTCATCCAGACAAAATGATCAACGTTCCGAATCGAATCATCTGCCTTGACACTATCCCGAAATAGCAGTAGAAGCATGGTCCATTCTTACTCTTAGGAGGTTTCCGAATGGCAAAGTCGATGACCAAGTCTCAGATTGCGGACTACATGGCTCAGAAAACCGGGCTCACCAAGAAGGCCACTGTCCAGATGTTGGATGATTTTGCAGCCCTAGCTTATCGAGAAGCGAAGAACGTGTTTACCGTACCCGGCATCGGCAAGTTGGTGCTGGCGAACCGGAAAGCACGAATGGGGAGGAATCCTCAGACCGGCGAGGCCATAAAGATCCCAGCGAAGCGCGTGGTCAAGTTCAGAATAGCCAAAGTTGCCAAAGACTCGATTCTCGGGAAGAAGTAGCGTCCATGATAAGCGGGCTGAGTCGGGACCGCCTCATCGCGCTCTCCCGGCTCAGCAGCTGGACTGTTATCCTGCTCTGGTGGTGGAATACTCGCGAGACATCCACCCGGTTTCATCTCAATGATAGCCCTCTCTGGTTCTATCTCGCGCTCCCACTCCTCGGCCCTTATAGCCAGTGGCTCTGGACACGACTGACCACATCCGTCTATCCAGACCCAACATGGGCTCCTCACGCGTTCGGTTCCGATACGCGAGTCCAACTGTATCACCGGCCTCGCGCCTCCCACCCGAACATGCACGCCCGCGGCACGATCTGGCATCCGGTCGTCCTCATCGACCAGAACCTGGATCATTTAACTGAGGCTGAACGACACGCGCTCTTCTGGCATGAATGGGCACACCTCAAATATTGGGACTTATCCTGCAACATTCTGATCTTTTTGTGCACCGCCGGCCTCACGCATCACATGTTTCTTTCTGTTCTCGCGCTCCGAGCCTATTCGCGCTTCACTGAATTTCGGGCTGATCGAGAGAGCCTGACACACACCGAATCGGACGTCTTGATCAGTACACTCCAACGACTGGACTCGACACGCCACGGAGACTGGCTTGAATATCTGCCCATCATCAATTTGATCTTTACGCACCCCTCAACCGAATCCAGAATTCGGGCCATTCAACAGCAGCACGCACACATCCCCACCCTATAACCCCTGATATAGGCTATGGCACTTCCTTCATTTTTCAAACAAACCCGCAACAAACTCGGCGGATGGATTCCGCTGAGTGTGGTCCCCCTGCGCCGCCGCCATATCAGGTTTTGGGACAGACACATTCAGCCCATCATTGCGAAGTTAGGCCCACAGGTCCGCGCGGATGCCAATTGGGACTGGCACTTGCTGACGAGCCTCGGCACCCTCACCATCCCGTTATTCCAGGATCCGAAGGCCTTTGCGATCATCTATCACCACCCGACTACCAAAGAACCAATCGTCTGTGCGTTGATCAACCTCGCCTGCAAATTTCTCTATCTGCCGGCGGCACACCAGAGAGGGAAGAAACCAGACAGCACTTTTGTCTGGCACTGCGCCAGCGCACCGGCCGAAGCTCTCGAACCCTATTTCCCTAACAAGACCACCCCGAAACAACTGTCTCAACTCTGTCTCGACATCGGCGTGACCCTCTCCATTCATTATGGACATCAAGGACGCCTCTGCTTACATGCCGATCCGGCATCTCCTAAAACCCTGGATCAGAAGGACCTCCTGATGGAGTTCTACAAAAATCCTCCCGTCGGCATGACGCCCCTCGACCCCGGTATTCGAATTCCGAAACTACGAGGCTGGCTGGCCCCCAATGATGGCCGCTACTTTTACTTTGATGAACGGAGCGGACAAGCCTTTACACAACAATTCGCAGCGTATCGCTAGTTGACCGCTTCCCTACCTGGGAGTACACTTATCACATGATGGCCGCCATGGATTCCTTCATCAATATCGCCGTGAAATACGGCAAAGTAAATCCGAAGAAACTAAAAGACGTTCGTAAGTTTTTCGACGTCACCCTCCCAACCTACAGCCCCAAAAAACAGCAAGCCATTGTCGACGAACTATTCGAACATTCTGTGGGAACCACCGGGCATGTTCCCCAAAAGTCGTCCAAAAAGACTGGAATCGTCCTCACGGATACTCGTCTCCACACGATCTTCGGCAACGGGACCCCTGTTATACGGCGGTCCTCCCTGCGTACCCTAGACACTGAGAAACCTCGACGGAAAAAGCTCCGCCAGCCTCGGGTCATCGGTTCCGCTCAAGCGAAACCCGTTGCCGCTCGCGCGCGATAAGCGTCTTTAGTTCTGCACACCTGACTTCATCCGTCTCGAACGCAGTTCACTTCATCCGTCAATCATCTCGCTAACGCGCTCGGTCTCCGACCAGTCGGCGCACGTCCTCCCTTTCACCGCTCTCACGACTCATGAAGGATTTCGATCACATGACCACGTACCGCCGACTCCTTGAGCAAACACCGGCTCCCTTCGCCTTATATGGATTCGGCCTGACCCCGGAGAATCCCACCCGAGTCGACTGGATCATGAAAGTCACGACACCCATGCTGCAGCACCTTGGGCAGCCGCCTCAATTATGTCTGAAAGCCGGTGAATTCATCCTGCAGGACTGTCTCCTGATTGTCCTGCTGTTTCAACCCGGAGACGATCGTCGGCATCCCCTGATCGCCGCATGGATGAATGCCTTCAATCATGAGATGGAAGGACTCAACGCCATTCGACACCTCAGCACACAATCGCATCTCCACTTCCATATCTTCGATGAACACAACGTCCCGCGCCGGCATATCATGTTGGACAACTGCACCAAGCACTTCTTCTCAGAAGCCGCTCGACACATCGAGCGCATGCCCCCCTGGACGATGTCGATGTTCGATCGGGCAAAGGCCTATATGGAAACGGAGTATCCGCGGCTTGAAGACCTATGGGCGAAACTGTAATCCACTGTTCACCTTTTCACCCCGGAGTGCGCCACATGAGTAAAGTAGTTGCCGTGAAGATGCTCATTCAAGATCTCAATGCCCTGGAGCGCGCCTGTACGCGACTGGGGCTCGAGCTGGTCCGAGGCCAGCAGACCTACCGATGGTATGGCGATCGAGGTCAGGAGGAAAGCCTCCCGGAGGGGTTCCAGCGCACCGAACTCGGCCACTGCGAACACGCGATCCGTATTCCCAACAACACTACCGCCTATGAAATCGGCGTCGTCACCCGTCGAGACGGACAAGCGGGCTATACCCTCTTGTGGGACTCCTGGAACAAGGGGTGCGGGATGACTGACTATGTCGGGGAAGACTGCGCGACACTGAGCCAGATGTACACCAGAGAAGTCGCGCTGGATCAGTTTGCCCAGCTCAATCATTATATGATTGAGGAACAACAGGGCGAAAACGGCGACATCATCCTCACCTTTGCCGCACAAGGAGCGTAAATGCCTGAAATCTATCGTGTCACCGTCCAACGAGGCGGGAACCTCACCATCGATGTCATCGGCGGCCAAGGCCCGAGCTGCAGTGTCTTACCGGAAGCCCTCGCCGCCGCGCTTGGCAGCGTCACGCAGACCGAGCACAAACCGGAGTTTTACGATCATGAACAAACCCACACCCACACGACACAGTATTAACATCGCTAAAGACGGAACTCTCCGCTTCATCTACGACGAGACCCTGTCCCCGCTCTTGACCACCGGCCCCGCCACCGTACAGCGAGCCTCCTTCCTCACGGAGCAGGAGAATGGTGAATGGATGGGCAACCTGGCACCGGTCCAAGGCCCGACTATCGGACCCTTCCCGACCCGGGCGCTCGCCATCCAAGCAGAACGAGAGTGGATCGAAAAACACTGGCTCCCGGACCCCTATCCTGTCCTCCCCTGTCCGCTCTAACGCTCTGCCATTGCATACAGAGGTCATCATGTCCGACCCACAGGAAGCACACCCCGCATTCACGCGCACCTGGACCACAGTTGCAGCACATTATACCGACGATAAACGTGAGCAGCTGGCCGCCTTGTTTGCAGACCTCCAGTGGGACGCATTCCCAGGCACACCCAGTTTTAGCGTCGCCCATCTCGTAAACATCTTCATCAGCACGCTCAGGACGCCGCTCCCGCTGGAGATCGCAGTCAGCCATCAGCTGGCCCCTTATGGTCTGATCGGCCTCCATATCCCTTACACGAATGGACGGGCGAAAGCCTATGTCCTCGATCAAGGAGACACCGCCCTCATTCTGGCTTCGGACTTTTGGCCCAATCCTCAAGATACGTCCCATCCCCCAACCATCCTGCCAGGCTCCTCAAATCTCTAGACAGCGCTTCCGCCGAAAACTCTTCGATAAAGCAAGCAGTTACCCCACTCCTACGTCACCCACCAGCACTCCACTTCATTGGTACCTGCACAGATTCACCCGATCGTCCACCCGTAATAGGACCATACGGTTGAGACATGATGGCACCACACTCTTTATCTTCTGATAGTTCAGTCCTCACGATTCGGGACCTCCTCTCTCCACGACTTCTGGAAGAATGGATACACGAGCAAAACCTCCCGCTCACAACCCGATTGACCGACGCAGGAGGGGTCACCACCCGGCAATTCTGGCGCTGCTGGGCGAACCCCACGCATATCTGGCAAGCCTCGATTCAAGATCGAATCAACTCCTCCTGTCCCTATTGCGAGAACGAGACAACCAACACCCCCTCGCCAACAGGATCCCTGGCCAGTATGTATCCGGATCTCCTTGGCGCGTGGCATCCCACAGACAATGCTCCACTCAGTCCTCATGATCTACCTCCCTCCTCGACACAGATCGTTCGCTGGTGTTGCCCGATCAATCCTGCCCATAGCTGGCGGGAAGCCGTTCACGACTTCGTCCAACATGCCCGGGAAGGCCGGCCCTGCATCATCTGTGAATATGGCTGGTCTCTGGACACGCTCAAACTCTTTCTTGAAACCCTGCTGCCTCATCTGAATGAACTCAATTCCTCCGAACTCTTTCTCATCGCCCAACAGGCAGGACTCCTCGACACCACCGGGGACACGAATAAGGTCATCAGAGGCCTGATCGATCAGAGCCTTCAACGAGACGACCTCGCAGGATTACTCACAGGCAAACAGTCTCTTCACCAATTCGCCACACGCCGGCCCCCTCCCGGACTCAGCCGGAACGAAGACGAACTCCCTCAGCTCCAGACCTTTGATCTGCTGTCCGCATACGACAGCCCCTTGTTCCCCATTCAAGATGAACGCGCGATCGCGTACCTCATCGAAAGCGGCGTGCAGAAACTCTGGCGACGAACCCTCGAACATCCGGAAGAGACGCTGGCCTCACTCGACCACACCCCAGACACGCCCTATGCCACGCACATCAAAACACGCTTTTTAGATGAATATGCAGCCGTCATTGCCCTGACGATTCCTGAAGACTATGCGTTGAAGATTGACGGGGTCCCAACCCCTCCCAGTCTGCTTCAGCGCTTACTGGCGTATCGCATCGACACGCGCCGCCGGACAGGAATTTTCACCGGTACGGGATCCGGCAAAACAATTGCCGCCCTCTTAGGAAGCCGGGTTATCAACGCGCGGGTGACCGTGATTCTCAGCCCCCACTATGTCGTCCCGATGTGGGAAGAGGTCATTCTCAACGCGTTCCCCAACAGTGAAGTGTGTACCGGCACCCTCAGTCCGGTCTGGAAGACACCCACCGGCCCGCGCTACCTCGTCCTCCATTACGAACTCCTCCAACTCCCGAAGAGCGAAGATCAGCTCCGCCGCTTCATCGAGCGGCACCCCGACCTCGATTGCTGTCTGGTCGACGAACAGCATTTATCCAAAGTCCGCCACCCCAACCAGCTCTCTCTTCGGCGCCAGCGGCTCAATCTCTTCACTACGCTCGCGGCCCAGCAGACTCCTAATTTCGCCTTAGTCGCGATGTCTGCGACCCCGATACTCAACACCCTGGAAGAAGGGCGCAGCACGCTTGAATTGATCCGTGGAGAGGCACTCCCCCACCTTGAAACGGCGGCAACGATTCCCAATGCCATGCGCATCCATCAGGAAATCGTGTTGTCCGGATTTCGCTGGATCCCCCCCTATCCGATGCGTTATCAGGAAGAGCACGTTGAAATTGATTGCACCGCGGACGTGCCTCGGATCCAATCGCTGCCGTCGTCTGCCGGCATCCTAGAGCTCGAACAAATCCTCTACACGATCCGCTTACCGGCCCTGCTTCGCCTCCTCACCCCGAAAACGATGATCTATACCAACATGATCGAAGGGATCGTCGAGCCGCTCGCGCAGGCGATTCGCTCAGCCGGCTGGCGTCTGGGGTTGTTCACAGGGGAGCACAAAGACGGAGTCGGAGACTTCCTCCACGGAGACACCCAAATCCTGATTGTCTCAGATGTTGCGGCGGTCGGATTCGATGGGTTTCAACGCGTCTGTCATCGATTGATCTGCCTCAACACGCCCTTTACCGCGGGGCTGTATGACCAGCTACGAGGTCGCTTACTCCGACTCGGCCAACCCCATCACACTGTCGAAGTCTTTCTCTTGATTGCCGTCGCCACCATCGGGACTTCGCAATGGAGCTGGGATAGAGAAAAGCTTGCGAGGCTGCATTTCAAACGCTCTCTCGCCGACGCGGCCGTCGATGGGATTGTCCCGGACACCCCGCTACAAAGTCAGCAACAAGCCTATCGCCACTTGATGGGATGGCTCTCACGCTTGGGAACGCCGGCGGCATCACTCGGACACAACTCGTGACGCTATTCTGATTCACTACAGAAGGAGTCCTATGACTGACCATCCCCATCATCTCCCACATCCGATGACCGTGGCCGCACTTCAGCAGTATTGTGCAACACTGCCTCCGGACACTCTGCTTGTCATCGAGAAACCACATGGGTATTCAGACGTCGAACAGATGGCCCTCCAACCGCTCCAGCTTCACTATCGACCGGTTGATGATCCCGATGCCGGATCTCATGAACTCGATCGGCTCACCGCCAACACTGAGACACCCTCCGCCGCACCCTCCCTCTGCCTCGTCCTCACCCCGCGCGGCCATGGATGGGGAGCCCCGACGACATCGGACTCACATCTGGCTACACCAGCCCAAGAACCGGATACCCCTTCCCGTCGTCCTGGACACTGGAGCCATCCTGCCTACCGAGAAAGGACGTAACACCAATGCTGACTCAGATGTATGCCCCCACACCCGCCCATACTCCACGTTGGATGAGTCACCTCGATTGCCTGGCACGTCTCTGGACGGACCGTGACCGGACGCGGATCAGCGCCCAGCGCCGGCAAACCAAACGCATGCGCCACGCGGCGATCTGGCAGCAAATCACCAATGCTCACCAGGCGCTCCCATCGAACCATTTGTCCCAACCTGATAGCTGCCATGTTGCACACTGATCTCCAGGTTGCTCCGTCGACCAGCGCGCTCAATCGAGTGCTGACCGCCATCACACACGGTGAGGGTTTATCCCCATCTGACGCACAAGTCCTATCCTCTGCGTATCTGGCTCTCTGTGCCAGACATCGCACCACGCAAGCAGTCAAAGGGCAACTCTACAAAGAACGCAATCAACTCCGGATGATGCTGGACCGGATTGCCTTGATTCCTGAAGTGGATGATCGGTACCAGCCGGCGGCGGAAGAATGTCTGGCAGACGGAGTCGAAAGCTTAGCAGAAGATACCCGTGCCGCGCTGGACCAACTGGCTCAGTGTGCCGCGCAGATCACCGCACTCACAAACACCCTGAGCAACGCTGAGCAACGCATCTGCAGCTTATTGACTCGGAATACGAGCCTGAAAACAACTGTCCGAGACCTCTTTAGAACCATAAGCCCGGCAAAAGACCGCCTTATCGATTCATCTCCCGGCGCACAGACCCCGCTGTCTCCATCGCGGGAATAGGCACTAAGACTCCCCGACCCACTAGAAAGGACATCGCATGAACACCTTACTGACAGGCACTCCCCACGCAACACTCCCTGCCCCTCCTCAAACAGCCATGACCCCGAAAACCATCATGGCCTATTTAAGCCGAGGCGCCGAAATTGTCACGCGCAGGCCAGAGGGAGCCCCGGAATATTTCTTAGTCTATACGCCCAAGACCAGTCGACACGCGTGGTCCGCTCCAATACTTCCGGAAACCGTGACATCCCTTCAACATCTGGAGCTGATTCAACCCATTCCGGATCACGCTGAGACCCATACGACCCGATACTCCGCCTCGTTTCGGCTGCCACGCATTCCGCAATTCACAGAGACAGCTCCTTTGTCATAGACAAGCTGGATCTCCTTCCAATCTTCAGCCAGATCATCTCGTCTCTACAGGAGGATCTCCCATGTGTTGTTGCGGGAAACCCGTCATCAACGGCGAATTCGGCTATAAGTGGCAACATATCGACGCCCCGTCGATTCGGCCTGTCGATCCCCCGGATGTTGGCGAACACGAGCTCTTAGTCTTTGATGAACCCGGGCGCTGTGGGGGGATCGACTCCCATTGCCATCATTACCGCGTGATCGAGCGTAGCGGTTCCCATGATTTACTCGTTCGACATGGCGCCGGACAGGAGCGGGTCCGTCTCTCAAACTCTCGAGCCGTTGTGACGACGCTCGCAACCCTCGACACCAATGCCCGCTATTGGATCCTAAACGCCCTCTATCATGCATCCGCAGACGGGAAGCGGACAGGAAGCGCCAAGCAAGACGGCTATTGGCATAAGGCTGCAGCCCAAAAACGGATTAAGACCAGGCAGCTTCCGAAAGGCCGTGGAGTCCGCGTCTGGATCGAACCCGAAGACATCACTTCAACTGTGGCTGTGGCATTATGATACGGAGTACCCAGCCCTAGTCCCAATACCATACGCAAAAACGTATGATACGGTTTTCCGTATATCCGACGCACGGAGATCTAACCCCTTGAGAAACACTGCTTCATCTATGCGGGGAAGCCTGTTCATCACACTCATCATCGTGATCCTGAGCGCCATGCAAAGCCTGGCCGCCGAGATCGCCGCTGAGCGAACGAACGGGACCATCCTGCGCGTCAAAGATGGCGATACGGTCGTCGTCCGACTCAATACGGACACACACACGATTCGCTTAGAAGGGATCGATTGTCCAGAGCATGATCAGACCCCTTGGGGCCCCCTCGTCACCCAATTCTTACACGAATGGATCCAAGGCCAACCCATCCAGATCGAATGGGACGTTCAACGCACAGATCGTTATCAGCGAGCGCTGGGTTATCTCTTTTTCCAGGATCGGTTCATCAATGAGGAGTTAGTAGGCAGAGGCTTGTGCTACACCATGACGGTTCCGCCGAATGTCCGCTACCGTGATCGACTCCGGATGGCTCTCCGAGATGCCCAGCAACATCGTCGCGGCCTCTGGGATCCGAACACTGAACCTGTGACCCCACCGGCCTGTCATCGCCGCCCCAGCGGATCACGTCTTTGCCAACAAGAACGCGCTGAATAACCTCAGCCGCCGCTTCCATCCCGGACGTTTCTACCCAGACAACTCGATTCTGCACCCTTCGACCTAAGGATTCGCTATGCCTGGCCTCATCTGTGACTTTTGTTCTTCCCCGTCCCCAACGCAGCAATACCCCTGTGAGGACTTTCGACTCGCCGGTCAGATCCGAGAATCGGATCCTCCCCAGCTTCGATGGAGCCCACTGGCACCTGACCGGACCCCACCAGCTGTCACCTTTGAATCCGTCAGCTCTTGGGCAGCTTGCGACGACTGCCACCAGCTCATCAGCGGAGAACACCGCAACGCCCTGGTCGAGCGAGCCACCCGCCGTTTTCTCGGCGAAAATCCATCACTCATCGACATCCAGGAAGACCTGCGTCTTCTCTTCGACTGGTTTTTCGAGTCCAGGTCCGGGCCCGCCATTCCGATTCCTCATCCCCAGACGCCTACCGCTGACGCACACATGAGCCACTCATGAAACCGGTCCCGATCCGACTCGGTGACCAGTTCGTTCGTCACGGCCACATTGTAGAAGTCCTCATGATTTACCCGGGCGGGAAAGTCCTGCTCGTCGATCGCGCGCGCAGCCGCTCTGTCACGATGTATCATCGAGACATCAAAGACTGGCCACGCATCACCCAGAAGTAAGCCTTTACCCTGCAGCGTAACCATTCCTCTGTTCACTGGAGGCCTGATCATGCCCGATTCTTCTTGTCCTCACTGCGCCGGCTTCCTCGCACCAACCGATTATGAAGACCATCGCTGGCGGTGCGTCAATTGTGCTCGTCGATTCCACGATCGGGATCTCCCCGGCCATCAAACGATGATTGCACCTCCAAAACGATCTTCCTCAAGAAGGAGCCCTCATGTCGCCCACATTCCTTCGCACGCTGAAGCCGGGCACTCCGTATCGCGTCACCATGAAAGGACATCGCTCCACACTACGAATTTTTAAGTATCTCGAACGACGCTGGAAATCGATTCCCTGCGCCGTCTTCACCTCACGTGTCCACGGGCCTTTGACGATTGAGGTCCTGGGCAAAGGACGACTCCGCTTCACCGGAAAACACGTCCCGCGCAGCGAATGGAGCATTCCCCACTACGACCTGGAACGCTGCGAAGAAGCCTCAATTCACCCTCACCCCATACCTTCAGCGAGCACACGATGACACCGGCTCCCACACTTCTTTATGTGTCCTACGGCAATCACGTCGCGGAAATGGTTCTGCTGAACGGGGTCCCGATTTATCAGGTCCATAGCAGACAACAACCTTCCCAGGCCTCCGCCTTGTGTAAGGCCCTCCAACGCAGTCTCCAGCTCCCGGCCTTTCAGCACGTACAGATCACGGACGACGAGCTTCCAGTCAAGACATGGTCTTTTGAAGCCCTCACGTCACTTGCTCTTGAACGGAGTCGATCGCTCACAACCACGACCTCCCCTCAAAACGTCCTGCTGTTTCCTTCCTCTCCAGACTCGACGATCAAAACCTGGCTGGTTCCGGTCGCCATACAAGAACTCATCGATGGGTCATTCGACGAATTCCTCGATCTGGTAGCCGACCGAGTCGGGAAACCGTTGCTGTCCGACATCACCTACACGGCGACCTCCGTCCTGGACGAGGGAACCATTCTTTTTCAAGTCAGCGGAGAGGATGCCGCGTGAAAGGATTTATGCCACACCCCATCCGATATGAACGCCGCGGAAGCATGCTATACGCGTTTCACAAAGAGCCTGGCCGGTCCCGATTTCTCTGCGAATGCGGCGATGTAGCCACCGCCACACAGCTCCTCGCAGCTCTGACTGTCTCTCCGGTGAATCTTCAAGCACACCCTGAGGCCGCATCCAGTCAGGCAACCCACGCCTTACTTCAAGAAGTAGTTTCACAATTTGAGTCGGCCATCGATCAGGATGAACCCATCAACGGCGGGGATGCGGTCGACTTTCTTTGTGAGTTTGTCCCGCGCGCCCGACAGGTACTCCGTCAATCAAAGAATCCCCAAACCAAGAAACGATCCAAGACCAGGTCACGGTGACCGCCAGCTCTACACATTCGGTCGCTTGCCCTTTCTCGTCGAGAACGGTACGATACTCGGTATGGGATTGGCTGAACTCTATATTCACTTGATCCTGATCGGGAATTTACGCCTCCAACAGCAACAACTTGCCCTCCTGTGCACGCGAACCCCTGATCCTGTCGCTTGCATGGAAGATCTGTCGTCTCGCCGCGACATCGAAGACAGTCTCGAGTACGCCGTCAATCCTGACGTCCGCTTTACCAACGGGCAGTTTTATCACTACCAAGATCCCCAAGAATTGACGACTGACCTGAATCGAGCTTGCCTGCCGACTCGGACCACGACACAGATCTGCCGATAACCGGGCTGACGGTTTCTCCGACACACCGCCGTCCATCACTCCTCAAGACCCTCACGAACTACTCGAAGTAGCATCGCTATCTGCTTGTATTTACTCAACTAGTCAACGCACAAAGCGTGAGCTCTCAGCGCACCTTCCATCAGATCGACGAACCGTAATACTCCATCAGACATGAACGGCTTCTCAGGCCGTTTCCTTCTCTCAACGCTAAGGAGTACCCAGCATGCTCATTCTCCGATTATTCGAGTTCGTCTTTGCCATAAGCTTTCTCTACTTTGCTCTCTCTGAACTCATTCTCCCTCTCATCAGAGGAACCGCCCTGTTCCCCATGTTTCGGAAAGAAGCGCACCTAGAAGACCAACTTCGCGACGCCAAACAACGCCGGCACGAGGAAGATCTCAAAACTCAAATCAAGAACGAAGAGAAGAACGAACATCCCCATTAACCCATCAGGAGCAGCATGCAAAAATACTTCGGACATCTCGGCCTCGTCATCCTTCTCGCCATTTTCATCACTAGCTTTCAGCTGTTTGAGAATGTCGACGCGGACAAGATCTTAGTCGTGCAGAATCCGGTCTCCGGTAGCTTAACCTGGTTTACCGACCCGGGAATTAAATGGCAGGGAATGGGGAAGCTCACTCAATACCCCAAACGCTCCCAATACCCCTTCACCATCTCGATGCGGTTCAATGACGGCGGACATGGCGTACTCAAGGGCTCGATTCAGTATGAAATGCCTTTAACTGAAGTCAGACTCACCGCCCTTCATACTCGATTTGGTAGCGCCGAAGCGATCCAACGACAGCTCATCGAAACCGTGGTCAATAAGAGCGTGTACATGACCGGCCCGCTGATGAGCAGCAAGGAATCTTACGCTGAGAAGAGAAATTATTTAATCAGCTACGTTGAAGACCAGATTACGCACGGGGTCTATCGAACCACTCAACGCGACATCCGAATCAACGATCCTTTAACTGGCGCGGAAAAAACACAGACCGTCGTCGAAATCGTCTTAAAAGATGGCCAACCTGCTCGACAAGAAGAACCGGTCCTCGAAGAGTTCGGCATTAAGACCTTCAATTTCTCCATCGACGAACTCAAATACGAAGATGCGGTGGAACAGCAGATTCAAGGGCAGCAAAAGATCACGATGCAGGTCCAAACTGCCATCGCCGACGCCAAGAAGGCCGAACAAGAAGCAATTACGGCTGAGAAAAATGGGCAAGCAAAAGTGGTCTTGGCCAAATACGAAAAGGAAGTCGAAAAGATCCGCGCGGTCACGGAAGCGCAACAAAAGCTCGAAGTCGCGACGCTCATGGCCAAAAGCGCCGAGCAGTACAAGCGGCAACAAATCCTCGAAGGCGAAGGCGATGCGGCGAAAAAGAGACTCATCATGGACGCAGATGGCGCCCTCGAAAAGAAACTCAATGCCCTGATTGAAATCAATGGCCGCTATGCGACGGCTATTTCTGCGTATCAAGGCAATTGGGTCCCGTACTATGTCGGCGGCAGTGCCAACAGCGGAAAGGGGGCCGGCAACGGGGCCTTTGAACTCGTCGACCTGCTCACCGCTAAAACAGCCAAAGAATTGGCCATCGATCTCGGAACAAGCGGGATGACCAAGACCAAGAAGTAATTTTCACCTCTCACCCATCTGTTCACCAAGAAGGAGTCTCATCATGGCAGGATTCAACAAAGTCATTCTCATGGGCAATCTGACGCGCAACCCGGAACTGCGGTACACGCCGAGCGGTACTCCCGTCGCCAGCTTCGGACTTGCGGTCAGCCGCAAATACAAACAGGGGGAAGAACTGAAAGAGGAGGTCTGCTTCGTGGACATCGTCGTGTTCGGCAAGCAAGCCGAGCACTGCGGACAATACCTCAGCAAAGGCAACGGCGTGATTATCGAAGGCCGGATGCAACAGCGCCGGTGGGAAACCGAAGACGGACAAAAGCGCAGTAAACACGAAGTCGTCGCACAAGCGGTCACGTTTATGCCAAAATCATCGGCAGGGGTCCCGGAAGAACCGGCCCATGAAGACGCTGATGACTATGTAACCACCTAAGACCGACTCGCGGAATCAACTCCATATCACCATGCACACACTCATTGGCGATCTCTGGTCGCTCCATGCCAGAGGCTACACGCTGATCATCCCTACAGAAGGCCTGCGAGCACCTAGCTCGCAGGCGCTCCTGAATACCAAACATGCCCGGATCGCAGCCCTCCGATTTCCCCACTTCGGAGCCGAACTCGGGAACCTCATCGCACAATCAGGACATCACAGCTACCATTTCCCAGACTATCAGCTCATCACCCTACCGATCAGTCAGGACGACGCGGGGCGCACGCCTGTTGAATCCCTCACACGTGTCATCAAACAAGTTGGGCGCTTTGTCGATGTCCACCGCCTCCCCTTGATCGCTTGCCCATACTGGGAGAGCGATCCCACCGCACTCACCTGGGATGCAATCTTGGGCGTGTTCGAGAAACACTGGGATGACCGATTCACTCTCGTCTCGGACCCACCACGCACTCCATAACATCCCCCGCACGCAACAACCGTCGACCTGTCCATTCCCATCGTGTTCACCATGAAAGGCCTCCAGCCCATGGACTCTATTTCCACGCCGACTCCGGCAAAGCCTCCTGCGTTGACGACTCCTTTAGAGAGCTACCGCAGCGCCCTCGACGAGGTCTTTCACAACCTCAGCGCGTTTACCCCTGACTTTCTTGCTCAGCATGCGCTAGACGGAGTCCTCGCCACGGTCACTGGCGCACTCGACCGTTTCCCGGCACAGGGACCCCATTCACTTGCCGATCATGATTACGTCCTGCAAGAAGGCGCGGCGTGGTTCACTATGAACACCCTCTCTGTTCGTCTTCATACCACCGACGAAGGCATTGTCTGCGACATCCACGCAACAGACAAAGAGAACGAGGGCACGATCGCCTCCTGTTACGCGTTCTTTTCTGAAGTAGAGGAACCGCAAGACGCGAGCCGCCAACACCAGAACACCGAGACCAGCCCCACCTCCTATTGGGTTGATCTCCCCTCGCCAGACTCTGTGGGACGGCCGGATGTACCAATGATTCACATCGCCACGTTCAACAATCCAGCAGATGCCTGCGCGTTTGCACAAGAGCATTTCGGAACTGACCCAGACGGACGCCTCTCTCTCATCACCCCGGCACCGTCGTCACATAACCAAGCCCTCAGTCGAGCGAGTCGAGCAGCCTACGCAGCATTGCACGTGCGCGCCGCACAAGGAACACTGACTCAGGAGGAACGTGTCGCCTATGAAGCCCTCGCATCACTCTTCACAGACAACGCCACCCCGAACAAACCAAAACACCCAATTGAAGACGCGTCCTAGCACAGACCCGAGTACACCCCGCACATCACACAAGCCGGATTTCCCCTCACATCCCACAGGAGAAGAGCAGGATCTTCATATCTGGAAACATCCAGAAGATCAGAACATGGTCGCGACCTACACGCTCTCAACAAGCCAGCGAGCGATTTGTCATGCCCTGCCACTTGATGACGCCCTTCGCTACTTGAGGGAGTACTTGGAAACACTGTGACCCACATCACTTCGCCATTCCCTCACGCTGCCCTCCACGTCTAGCTCCATCTTGTGCCGAGACGTGAGGACCGGTCCACACATGAACCGGAACATTCTATGGCTCTCATCCCCTGTGCTCGATGCCACCGCAAGAAGCGGAAAGTCCTCTTTGAACTCATGGTGCCCGTCACGGTCTGCGTCAACTACGAGACCCATGAGCATCGGACTTTTCCAGCTAACACACTCTTCTGCGGAATGTGTCTTCACGCTCTCCTCCCTACCTATGGGGGACTCTCTGAGGGTTTGACCATGGAACCTCAACATATCGTGAAACCGCCCTACGCCATCAGCCTCTATGTCCGAGCAGATGGAGTCCCTGTGATACGAGCGATTGTGCCGGGCTCCACTGACACACCACCATGTATGAAATAACTATGCATCACGACCAAGCTGAGCCGACCGCGATGCATCAAATTGCCCTTCACCAATGGTTTACCCCTTCCTGGGTCTGCGAACTTCTGTATGAGCGCTATTTCCGGCACCTCACGCCCCGCGACGTCGTGGTTGATCCTTCGGCAGGAACCGGGAACTTCCTCCATATTCCCGCCCTCGCAGACCACCGGCTTAGTCCCGAGGCGTATGGTGTCGAAATTTGTCCAACGCTCGCGCGCCAGGCGCAGCAACGCACCGGACGACCCGTCGTCATCGGAGACTTCCGCACCGTCCATCTCCCCAAAACTCCCACCGCACTCATCGGGAATCCCCCGTTTCAGACCCGTCTCATTGAAGCCTTTCTCCAACGTGCCGCCACCCTTCTTCCGCTCGGAGGACAAGTCGGCTTCATTCTACCCGCCTACTTTTTCCAAACCAGTCAGCGGACCATCGCCTACACGGAGCAATGGAGTATTGAGAGCCTGACCTTACCCCGCGACATCTTTCCACGACTTCGCTACAGCTTAGTGTTTTCGATTTTCAGACGAGACCGGCGCCGACGATTAATCGGCTTTGCGTTGTTTCACGAGACCGCCGCCCTCCGTCAACTCCCGGCACACATGAGAGCCCGAGTCACACGCTCGAACCGGAGCATTTGGGTCTCCGTGGTGGAACAAGCCCTCACAGACCTCGGTGGAACCAGTTCGCTCCAAAACCTGTATCAGCTCCTGAGCGGCCGACGTCCGACCCCAAACCCATTCTGGCAGGAAAAAACCCGACAAACGCTTTCGGCATATCCCGATCGATTTGAACGTCTCACAGCCGGATACTACCGACTACGCCACACCATCCGCCCACAAGAACTCCCGTAATAAGAGATCATGAGACTCTTCTTCGATCTCTTGGCGGCCGGAATCTGTATTCTCTGGGTGGTCATGATTGGACTGCTCATGTTCGACGCAATCGAGAACGTCTTATTCTCCAAGACGCGGAGACAACAACCCCGTCGAGATCAGTTTTAACTGAAATCTACTCAAGCCAATCTTCTGAACTAGCCAACAGACAAGTTATCAAGGGGTGTAGCAGTGAGCAACGTGACTGTAGAACAAATCCGACGATTAAGAGCAACGAATCCACCTGAGCACGACCGTTTAATGCGGCAATGGATCAATGACCGACATATCCAATGGGATTTCGCCTACGGGCTCATGGATCGCATCGAAACGCTTGAAGCTGAACACAAGAACCTGAACGATATTTTCTTATATCTCCTCGATTGCGGACCAGAAGTTCGGCACGCGTTGGAGGAATCCAAGCAACTCAGCGCCAACTATGGAGAAGAACAGCGAAAAGAGCGTAATCAATTACGTCAGCGCGTAGTCCATCTGGAGACAGCTATTCAAGATCTTCTTGATTGGAATAACGGCGGAACACGGACGGAAGGCACATTCAGGGCAGCGATTGAAAGGCTCCACCATGCCCTGGCAGAAGAGACTGAGCACGCCCAGGATGCCTTAGCTCCGAAACGAGCCCCAACAGACACTGCGACCATGAGCGATTCCCAGACTAGTCTCTCCCCTGAAGACACGTCCGACAACGTGCCCGCAACCTGACTTCCGGACCCCATCCTCACCCTTTCATCATGCACAGAATATGACCACTCAAATTGCCCCTCAGAACACACTGTACTCGACACCGGCTCCCTCGCCGACGTCCATCAGCACCCTGGCCAAGCTGATTTATACAGCCGTCAGTACGCTCAAAGAACGAGGGACCTTTCTCATCAGCTGCCAATGGATTCGCCCGCAACCGAATACCGGTGCCTCCCGATTCTTCACCGTCACCCTTGCTGACTCCCGAGACTCCTCAATCGCCATCCAAGGCATCATCTGGGATGCCCAGACGATTCAGACTCTCCTCCGCGCCGGGCAGGAGTTCGGAATCGACCTCGCAGACCGAACCGCCCAATACGACGTCATGCTCGATGTCACGATCGATTGCTGGCCCAAAAAGGCCACGCCATATCTTCGTATCCACCGTCTGAATGTTGTGGGGATGAAAGGCCTCAAACAGCAGGCACGCGAAGCCGCCATTCAACAACTAACCGACCGAAGGCTCCTTCGAGCCAACGCGTCCAGGCCATGGACCAAGCCCGCGCTTCGTCTCGCCATCATCACCAAACCAGGCTCTGCTGCCTGTGAAGACGTCCTCTCGATTTTGCGACACAGCGGCTACCGGTTTCAGCCGACACTCATCCCCGTCAATGTCCAAGGCACCCACGCCCAAGCATCACTGGTTGCGGCGTTTCAGGAACTCACGCGGCGTCGGCACGAATTTGACCTCGCCTTGCTCGTGCGCGGCGGAGGAAGTGAACTCGACTTACACGCCTACGACTTACTCCCCGTCGCCGAAGCCGTCGCACAGTGTCCGCTCCCGGTCATTACCGGATTAGGCCATCACACAGATCACTCCGTCTGCGATGTGGTCGCTGCCCGAGCCGTCGAAACACCGACCGCAGCCGCCCAGGCCATTGTCAACGATGTCCGACAGTTCCACCAAGACCTCCTCCATACCACCGGGCAGACTCTCAATAGTGCTCACAGCCAAATACAATCGCTCCACGCGCTTGTCCAGAAGCAGACCCACACCGTCCTTCATCACACGCTTTCGCTTGTCCGTCTCACTCAACAGACGCTGGTCACCACCTCCAGTCGTATCTTGACCGTCCAGGCCGCCCAGATGCTCCTCCTTGCACGGCGCCAGCTCACCGGCACGCTTCAGGTCATCCATCACGGCATGATGGATCGCATCGTCACACCGGCTCATCAGAGTCTTCGCCGAGTTCCGACCCTCATCCACTTGCACCTACAGAGCCAGCTCGGACAGGCTCGTTCAGATATCCAGTCCGCTGTCGCGTATATCGAGGGACTCAACCCCACTCGCATCCTTGAACTCGGCTTTAGCCTGTTGACAACCCGGACCGGCCACCCGATCACCGATCCCACCTCGCTCATCGCGAGACAACGCATCACGATTCACCTCCGCCATCACCAAATTCACGCCACCATCACCAGCATAAAGGACTCACGCGCATGATTTCTCCAGCAGCCCTCACCCTCACCCTCGTCGAGCAGGCCCCCTCCACCCTCGAAGACGGCTTAGAGGAACTCAAAGCCATTGCGGACCACACCAAAAGCGGCGCCACACTCGATCAACTCCCTTTATTGGTGAAGCGCACGCTCTTTCTGAAGGCCCACCTGGAATCCGG
>FRDC01001130.1_pt1 | contig 24655 bp, 23 predicted proteins | sample 1106171 | NCBI WGS metagenome assembly FRDC01 (sample SAMEA3930566, study PRJEB13176) | freshwater metagenome | biome: Drinking water system; feature: drinking water; material: water | place: Singapore | collected 2014-12-20 | reverse complement strand
CGGGCAATGCCTGGCTCGCGGGCGGCGATGCGGCCCAGGCGCGCGCGGCGCTCGACGCGGCGCTCGCCTCGGGGGCGTTGGAAGGGCTGGCGCTCGGCGAGGCGCGGTTCGATCGCGCGCGCGCCTTGGTGCTGCTGGGCGACGAAGCGGGCGCGCGGCGCGACATCGACGCCGCGCTCAAGACGGCGAGCGCGGATCCCTTGCTCTGGCTCGCCTCGGCGACGCTCGCGCGGCGCAGCGGCGATCTCGCGCGCGCCAAGGCCGATGCGATCGAGGCGTATAAAAGATCGAGCGACGATCCCTCGGTGCTGCTCGAAATCGGCAATATCGCTTATGCGGGCGGCGACCGCGCGGGGGCGGCGAGCGCCTGGCGCGAGACGATCGCGCGCCGCCCGGGAAGCGATCCGGCCAAGCTCGCCGAGGAACGGCTGCGCGCGCTGGGCGAGGTGACCGCCGCCAAGGCCGAGCCGCGCTGAGGCCGTTCATACACGCGGCCTGCTCGACGTCGTCCCGCCGATCATTGCCCAATAAGTTCCGATAGTTGCGCCCAACCGCCCGTCGCACCGCCTGGGCAACGACGGGAGCCTCGCCGCCTTCGCCTCGTTGATCCCCCCGAACCAGGCGGGACGCGCGAATGAGCGGGCAAGTCGAGCATATTCCCGTCGTCGAGGAAGCCGCGCGGCTCGAAACGCGGCGGCGCGATCTGGAGCGCGTCACCGTCCGCGCGCATCCCACCAGCGATCAGGTGACGCTCAGCAAGGCGCTCGTGCGCGAGCGGGTCGAGGTCGAGCGCGTGCCCATCGGCCGCGAAGTCGCCGCCATGCCCGACATTCGCGAGGAGGGCGATACCATCGTCGTCCCCGTGGTCGAGGAGCGGCTGGTCGTCGAGAAACGGCTGTTCCTGGTCGAGGAACTCCGCCTGGTCCGCCGCCGCGAGACCGAGGAGGTCGCCGTCCCCGTTACCCTGCGCCGCACCGAAATCACGATCGAGCGCGCGCCGCTGACCCCAGAGGAGGATTAATGGCCGACCCCCAAGACAAGCGCACCGAAGGTGCCCCGCCGACGCACATCAACATCGGCCCCGAACAGGGGACCCCGGCGGCACGCAAGGGCGTGAACTGGCTCGCCTGGCTGGCGCTGCTCGCCGGGCTGATCGCCTTGCTCTTCGCGCTCAGCCGCTGCGGGCGCGACGATGTCCAAACCGTCGCGGCGGCGGGCGAGAACGCCGCGGGCGGCACCGCGAGCGCGGTCGAAAATGGCGCCGAGGCGGTCGGCAACGGCGCGGCGGCGGTGGTCGATCGCGGCGCCGAGGCCGTTGCCCAGGGCACGTCGGCGCTCGGCGGCTTCCTCGCCGGCACCGATCCGGTGCCGCGCGGCTTCCAGTTCGAAAAGCTCAATTTCGAGACGGGCAAGAGCAATATCCGCCCCACCGACGCCGACGAGGTGGCGCAGGTGGCCGAAGCGCTCAAACGCCATCCCAACAGCCGCATCCGCATCGCCGGCTTCGCCGATGCGCGCGGCGCCGATCCCGCCAACCAGGCGCTCGGCCAGGCGCGGGCGGACGCGGTGAAGGCCGCGCTCGTCGCCAAGGGCGTCGCCGGTGATCGCATCGAGGCCGTCTCGGGCGGGGAAACCGATCCCGTCGCCAGCAACGCCACGCCCGGCGGCCGGTTCGAGAACCGCCGCACCGAGCTGGTCGTGACCGCGCGCTGAGATCCAGCATGTTCGAAGGCCAGCATGTTCCAAGGAGAGTGACCATGTACCGCACGATTACCGCCCTGTTCGACACCCGCGCCGATGCCGAGGCCGCGCGTAACCGCCTGCTCGCCGCGAGCATCGACGCCGATCACGTCCATATCCATGACCAGACGAGCCTAGGCCAGGCGGGCGTCCATGCCGGCGCCGATGCGACGCGCGGCTATTCGACGCATGAGGATCGCGGGCTGTGGGGCTCGATCAAGAACGCCTTTCTGCCCGACGAGGATCGCCACGCTTATGAAGAGGGCGTCCGCCGCGGCGGCGCGGTGCTGACCGCCGATATCGACGACGATCAAATCGACGACGCGGTGCGCGTGCTCGAGGACTCGAACTCGATCGACATCGACGATCGCGCGGCGCAGTGGCGCCAGCAGGGCTGGGATTATCACGGCGCCGCCGGGCTGCGCGCCGGGCACGATCGCGCGCTGCACGGCGAAGGGCTGACCGGCCGCGACGCGGTGGAGGAGCAGGCGATCCCGGTGGTGGAGGAACGGCTGCAAGTCGGCAAGCGCGAGGTCGAGCGCGGCGGGGTGCGGGTGCGCTCCTACGTCACCGAAACGCCGGTGCATGAGCAGCTGCGGCTGCGCCAGGAGCGCGTCGATATCGAGCGCCGTCCGGTCGACCAGCCGCTCTCGGGCGCCGAGGCCGATGCGTTCCGCGAACGCACCGTCGAAATGACCGCGCGCGGCGAGGAAGCGGTCGTCGCCAAGGAAGCGCGCGTCGTCGAGGAAGTCGTCGTCCGCAAGACCGCGACCGAAGAAGTGCGCGAGATCGACGATACGGTGCGTCGCACCGATGTCGAGGTCGATCAGGACGGTCGCCGCGACGATCCCTTGTTCCGCGACGACCGCGATCGGTGAAGCGGGCGGCGTGAGGCGGGGCGGCGCTCGGGGGGCGCCGTCACGCCTGACGGCTGGCGTTGGAGCAAGTCGCGGTAAATCAGAACCACATGCCTGCCGTTCGTGCTGAGCTTGTCGAAGCACCGTTCTTCCGTTCGACGGTCGCGAGGCGGTACCGCCGTTAGCTTCGCCGCCCTTCGGGTCGCCCCGCGAAAAGCCTTGCGTCCGAAAGCGCCCGCGCGTAAACACTGAACCCAATGGTTCAGTATCAGCCGCCCCCCCTCGACACCGCTTTCGCCGCGCTCGCCGATGCGACGCGGCGGGGGGTGGTCGAGCAATTGGCGCGCGACGAGGCGTCGATCTCGACGCTCGCGCGCCGTTTCGACCTGACGCTCACCGGCATGCGCAAACACGTATCCGTGCTCGAAGCCGCCGGGCTCGTCGTCAGCGAGAAACAGGGGCGGGTGCGGCGGTGCCGGTTGAGCGGGCGGGGGCTCGACGCGGCGGCCGAATGGATCGCGGCGCAGCGCGCGCTGTGGACGGCAAGGTTCGACGCGCTCGACACGCTCGTCGATCGACTCAAGCAGGAGCAGGATGATGCAAGCCAATGAGACGCACGTCGAACGTCGAGACCTCGAACTCGTCGTCACGCGGTTGGTCGATGCGCCGGTCGCCTTGGTGTTCAAGGCATGGACGACCCCCGAATTGTTTCGCCGCTGGTGGGTGCCGGCGTCGTTCGGCATCGCCATTTTAGGCTTCGAGATGGAAGCGCGCACCGGCGGCACTTATCGCTTCGAAATGCATCATGCCGCCTCGGGCCAGACGATGACCTTCTTCGGTCGCTATCTGGAAGTGACGCCCGACGCGCGCATCGTCTGGACCAATGAGGAAAGCGCGGCGGGACCGCTGACGACCGCGAGCTTCGAGCCGCGCGGCGATCAGACGCTGGTGACGGTGCGCGACCTTTATCCCTCGCAAGCCGCGATCGAGGAAGCGATCGCCTCGGGCAGCACCGGCGGCTGGAGCGAGCAGCTCGCGCAGCTCGAGCAGCTGTTGGGCGAGGGCGCGGCGGTATAAGGGCTGGCTCAATCGACACGGACTGAAGTTCGATCGAACGGGCTCTAGGCGTGTTCGGCCCGGTGCGCTCGATCAACGCAAGTTCCCAATCGTCATGCCGGACTTGGTCCGGCATCCACGGGTGGTCCAGGCTCGCCGCGCGGAAGATTTGGCATCACCGTGGCCCCCGGGCCAAGCCCGGGGTGACGATGATCGGCGAATCGTCACCCCGTTGCGCGCGAACCACGCTTGCGGCCATGCCCTGGGCCGGCGGGACGGGGCGATCGAGCGATGCGCTTTCAACCCCCCAGCGCCAGCCCAGCCCACAGCACGCGCGGCGTCCCCAGATCGATGCTGCCGCCCGAATTGCGCGTCACGACGCGCGCGTTGGTGAGATTTTCGCCGCGCAGCACCAGCGCCACGCCGCGCGCGAGCGGCAGGCGCGCGACCGCGTCGATCGTGGTCGCGGGGGGCAGGACGTCGGTCTCCAGATCGTCCTCGAACTGCGCGCCGACGTGGCGCAGCGTCGCGCTCAGCCCCCAGCCGCGCCGCGCCCAGCCGAGCGTCGCGCTCGCGGCATGGACCGGGCTTTGCGCCGGGCGGCGGCCGTCGAGCGCGCCGGGCGCCGAGACTCGCGCGTCGCTATAGGCATAGCTCGCGATCAGCGACCAGGCGCCGCGCCGCGCCTCGGCGGTCGCCTCGATGCCGCGCGTGGTGATCGCGGGCAGGTTGCGCCGCTCGCGTAGCGTGGGGGTGAGCGTTACATTGCCGATCGCGCCTTCCAGCCGGTTGTAAAACCCCGTCACCCCCAGCCGCGCCGCGCCCAGCCGCACGTCGATCCCTAATTCGCCGCCGCGCAGCCGCTCGGGCGCGAGTTCGGCATTGGCGCGGGTGGTGATGGGGAAGACGACGAAGGGGCGGTACAGCTCGTTGAGCGTCGGCGAGCGAAAGCCGGTATAGCCCGCGGCGCGCAGCGACAGCGGCGGGGTGGGGCGCCAGAGCAGCCCGGCGCGGCCGGTGAGCTCGGTGCCCGCGCGATCGGCGAAGCGCGTGTCGATCGGATTGGCGCTCAGCTCGCGAAAAAAGCCGTCCTCGATCGTCCAGCGATCGAGCCGCGCGCCGCCGGTCAGCACCAGGCGGCCGAGCGTCCAATCATCCTCGGCATAGATGCCGAGGCTCAGCGTCCGCCCGCCCGCCGTGCGCCGCGCGGTGACGGCGCCGCTCGGCGCATAGGCATCTTCGTAAAGCTGGCCTTGCGCGCCGCGCGCGTCGACGCCGACGCGCAGCAGATGGGTGGCCCCGATCGGGGGGCGAAGTTCGAGCTTGCCGCCATAGCCGGTCGAGGGCGTGCGGCGCTGGTCGAGCGTTAGCCGAAAGCTCGTCGCCGAGATCACGCGGTTGCCGAAATCGCGCGTTTGCAAATAGGCGATCGCGTCGAGCTGCCAGCGGCCGCGATGGAGCAGCCGCGCGCTCGCATCCTGGCCTTGCGCGAAGCTGGTCGCGCCCTGAAAGCGCAGCGTGCGATCGTCGCGGAACAGGGTGAGCCGGCCTTGCAGCTCGGTTCGGGGGCCGAGCGCGGCGACCGGGCGCGCCGAGACGCTCCAATCCTCATAGGCCGCGCGCGCGGTGGCGGCGACGCGCTGGTCGCGCGGCGTGGTGAAGAAGCCGTCCGATCGCTCCCACCGCCCGCCGAGCGTCACCTGGCCGCGCCCCAGGCGGGGGGCGGCGGTGGCGGTGAGGCGGGTGCTGGCGAAGCCGCCGCCATCGGCCTCGGCGGCGATGCCGGCGAGATCGGCGCGGCCCGCGCTTTCGAGCTCGATCACGCCCGCGACCGCGCCCGCGCCGAACGGGCCGGTGCCCGCCCCGCGCGTCACCCGCGCGCGCGCGAGTTGATCGGGGACGAGCGCGTTGAACGGGATATAGCCGAAAAACGGGTCGGCGATCGGCACCCCGTCGAGCAGCACCAGCGCGCGGCTGGTCGCGTTGCCGCCGAGCGCGCGCAGCGTCACCCCTTGCGCGCTGGGGTTGGCCGAGCGGCTGTCGCTGCGGCGGAATTGCTGGAAGCCGGCGACGTCGCGCAGCGCATTCTCGACCCGGCCCGAGGCTTCGGTGAGCAGACGTTCGCGATCGATCTCGACCGCGCCATAAGCGGGCGTCCCCGGCGGCGCCTTCAGCGGCGTGCCGAGCACGACGACCTCCTCGCTCGCCTGGGCGAGCGCGGGCGCGGGGAGCAGGGCGATCAAGGCGAGGGGGGTACGCATCGCGCCGCTCCTAACGATCGGCGCGCGGGAAAGTCGAGGTGGGTGGATGATGCCGATCGCCCTGACGCGTGATTGCCGCGACCGAACACGTCATTCCCGCCCCCCAATCCGCCATTCCCGTCCCCCCAAACCGTCATTCCCGCCCCCCCCCCCAAACGCGTCATTCCCGCCCCCCAAATCCGTCATTCTCGCGAAAGCGGGAATCCATTCGGGCTGACCCCGGATCATCGTGCGTGCATCGACCGGCGCCGCTTCAAGACCGAGGCCAGCCAGAATGGGTCCCCGCCTTCGCGGGGACGACGAGGGGGGTATGATCACGCGCGATGAACCCGTCATTCCCGCGAAGGCGGGAATCCATTCGGGCTGGCCCCGGATCATCGCGCGCAGGTCAGCCGGCGCTGCTTCAAGAGCGAGGCCAGCCAGAATGGGTCCCCGCCTACGCGGGGACGACGGCGGGAGTGATGATCGGGTGCGATAAATTCGTCATTCCCGCGAAAGCGGGAATCCATTCGGGCTGGCCCCGGATCATCACGCGCGCATCGACCGGCGCCGCTTCAAGAGCGAGGCCAGCCGGAATGGGTCCCCGCCTTCGCGGGGACGACGAGGGGGGTGATGCGCCGATACGACGGAAGGCCTAACGCTCTCGCGTCGCCGCGAATTTCACCTTGGGGTAGCGATCCTGGATATAGCCGACTTCCCAAGCCGATTTCGCCAGGAACACCGGGTTGCCGTCGCGGTCCTTGGCCAGCGCGCCGCGGTTGAGATCGGTGAAGTGCTTCAGGTCCGCCGGATCCTCGGCCGAAATCCAGCGCGCGGTGTCGTAAGGCGCGGGCTCCAGGCCGGCGGCGACCTTATATTCGGCCTCGAGCCGGGAGATCAGCACGTCCAATTGCAGCTGGCCGACCACCCCGATGATCCAGTTCGAGCCGATCTCGGGATAGAAAACCTGCGTCACCCCCTCCTCGGCCATATCGTCGAGCGCCTTGCGCAATTGCTTGGTCTTGGTCGGGTCCTTGAGCGCCACGCGGCGCAGGATTTCGGGCGCGAAATTGGGGAGCCCGGTGAAGCGAATATCGGCGCGTTCGGACAAGGTGTCGCCCACGCGCAGCGTGCCGTGATTGGGGATGCCGATGATGTCGCCGGGATAGGCCTCGTCGGCGAGTTCGCGGTTCTGGGCGAAGAAAAGGATGGGCGAGTGGATCGCGATCGGCTTGCCATGCCCGGTCGGCACCAGCTTCATGCCGCGCCGGAACACGCCCGAGCAAAGCCGCATGAAGGCGATGCGGTCGCGGTGCTGCGGGTCCATATTCGCCTGCACCTTGAAGACGAAGCCGGTCACTTGCGGCGATTCCGGCGCGATCGGCGCGGGCTCGGCGGGTTGCGGGCGCGGGCCCGGCGCGTGAGTCGCGAGCGCGTCGATGAGCTCGGCGACGCCGAAATCCTTGAGCGCCGAGCCGAAATAGACGGGCGTCAGATCGCCGTGGCGATAGGCGGCGGGATCGAATTCGGGATAGCCGGCTCGAGCGAGCTCGACCGCCTCGGCGACGTCGTCGGGCAGCGCCGCCCCGGCCTCGACCTTGCCCTGGAAGCTGCGACTATCGCCCTCGGGCCGCGACACCGTGCCGGTCGCGAGATCGAGGATGCCCGCGAAGGTGCCGCCCATGCCCACCGGCCAGCTCATCGGGCAGACGTCGAGCGCGAGCACGTCGGCGATCTCGTCGAGCAGGGCGAACGGATCGCGCCCCTCGCGATCGACCTTGTTGACGAAAGTGATGATCGGCACCGATCGCAGCCGGCACACTTCGAACAATTTGCGCGTCTGCGGCTCGATGCCCTTGGCGGCGTCGATCACCATCACCGCCGAGTCGACGGCGGTGAGCGTGCGATAGGTGTCTTCGGAGAAGTCTTCGTGGCCGGGCGTGTCGAGCAGGTTGAAGGTGATGCCGTCGCGCTCGAAGGTCATCACCGAGCTGGTGACCGAAATGCCGCGCTGCTGCTCGATCTTCATCCAGTCCGAACGCGCGCGGCGGTTCTGCCCGCGCGCCTTCACTTCGCCCGCGAGGTGGATCGCGCCGCCGAAGTAAAGGAGCTTCTCGGTGAGCGTGGTCTTGCCGGCGTCGGGGTGGGAGATGATCGCGAAGGTGCGGCGGGGGGAAGTCATGGGCAGCGGCGATAGCGGATTCGTGCGGCGGCGCTAGGGGGGGCGGGGAAGAAGAAGCCCTCACCCAACCCTCTCCCGTAAACGGGAGAGGGCTAACGAGAAGAACGACGGGAAAGCCCTCTCCCGCTGGCGGGAGAGGGTTGGGTGAGGGTGGGCACTTCTACCCAACCACCCCCACCCGCATCGCGCAGCGCCAAATCTCCCCCGGCGGCACCTGAAACACCCCCGGCTTTTCGCGGAAGTCGCCCGCGAAATCCTCGGGGTCCGCCAGGCCGTGCCAGGGCTCGACACAGACGTAACGCGCGCCGGGCTTGGTCCACACCCCGAGCCTTGGCGCGTCCCAGCCGATGTCGAGCCAGGGGCCCTCGGGCGGGCCATAGCGCAGCGCCCGGCTCGCGACCGGGTTCCACACCAGCGCGTCATCCTCGAACAGCGCGTCGGCGAGGGGCAGCGTGTCGCCTTCGACCGGGGTCGGGCGAACCGGGGCGGTGCTATAGCCTTCGGGCGTGATCCGGGTGAGCAAGCCGGGCTCGGGCGCATCGAACACCATGTGGTGCGCGGCGCGCGCGGCGCCATAGGGGAGCGGCCAGGCGAAAGCGGGGTGGAAGCCGAAGCTCGCAGGCAAGGGCGCGTCGCCGGGGTTGTGCAGCGCGACCGCCATTTCGAGCGTCGCCCCGGTGAGCGCGAAGCCGATCTCCAGCGCGAAGGCGAAGGGATAGGCCGCGCGCGTCTCCGCGCTGTCGCTCAGCCGCAAGGTCGCGTGATCGGTGCCGTGCTCGGTGAGCGTGAACGTCATGCGCCGCGCGAAGCCGTGTTTGGGCATCGGATAGGCTTGGCCGTCGATCAGGATATGGTCGTCGCGGCAGCGGCCGACCACCGGGAAGAGCAGCGGCGCGCGCCCGGTCCAAAAGGCGGGATCGGCATCGGTCATCAGCTCGCGGCCGGCCCCGTCCTTCAGCGAGGAGAGTTCGGCGCCGAGCGGGTCGATCGCGGCGGTGAGCGCGTCGGAGGTGATGGTGATCCAGTCGGTCATGCGCGTCCTTCCTGAAGCTTGTCCGTCTTCCTGAAGCTTGTCCGTCGCCCCAGCGAAAGCTGGGGCCTTTGGCAAGTGGAGCGCGTCACTTGCACGAGGCCCCGGCCTTCGCCGGGGCGACGCGCTGGGGCGGACGTGCCCTCACCCCCGCAAACTCGCCCCCAGCTTCGCCGCCGCCGCCACCACCTTCTCGGCGATCGCCTTGATCTCGGCTTCGGCGAAGCTCTTGTCGCCCGGTTGCAGCGTGATTTCGATCGCCATCGAACGCTGGCCGTCGCGCTCGAACAGGTCGAACAGCCGCGCCGCTGTGATCGCCGCCTTGTCCGCGCCTTTCACCGCGCGCACCAGCGCGTCGGCGGCGAGGGCCTCGGGCACCAGGAAAGCGAAGTCGCGCGTCACCGCCTGCAGCGCGGGCGGCGCGTAAGCCGGGCGCATGAAGCCGCTCGCGCGCTTGGCCGGCAGCGCGTCGAGATAGAGCTCGGCCGCCGCGACCGGCGCGTCGAGATCGAACGCCTTGAGCGTCAGCGGGTGGAGCCGGCCGAAGGCGGCGAGCACCGTCTTCGGCCCCAGCCGCAGCGTGCCCGATTGTCCGGGATGCCAGGCCGCGCCCGCCTCGCCGAACACTTGCAAATTATCGACCGGCGCCCCGGCGTCGGCGAGCAACGCGAGCGCCAGCGCTTTCGCGTCGAACGCATCGAACCCCTGCGCCTTGCCGCTTTGCCAGCCGCGCGGGGCGCGCTCGCCCGCCAGCACCAGGCCGAGCGTCGGGCGCTCGCCATCGGCCAGATAGCGCCGGCCGAGTTCGAACAACCGCGCCGACGTCGCGCCGCGCTTCAAATTGCGCGCGGCGGCGCTCAGCAGCCCCGGCAGCAGCGCGGGGCGCATCGCTTTCAAATCCTCGCTGATCGGGTTGGCGAGCACCCAGGCGCTGCCGCCGAACACCGCCGCCTCGCGCTCGGGGAGGAAGCTCCACGTCACCGCTTCGTTCAGCCCGCGCGCGGCCGCCGCGCGGCGTAGCCGGCGCTCGAGCTTTTGGTCGGGCGTCGCGGTCGGCTTGGCGACGCCGGGGGCGCGGGGCAGGGGCGTCGCGGGGACCAGATCGATGCCGGCGATGCGGATCACTTCTTCCACCAGATCGGCGGGGCCGTCGACGTCGCGCCGCCAGGTCGGCACCGTCACCTGCCAATCGCTCGCGACCGAGAAGCCCAAAGATTCGAGAATCGCGCGCTGCCGATCGGGCGCGACCGCGAGCCCGCCCAGCCGCTCGGCGAGGCCAGGGTCATAGCCGATCGTCCGCGCGAGCGCGGGCGGCTGGCCGGCATGGGTGACCGCGCTCGGTCGCCCGCCGCACAGCTCGACCACCAGCCGTGTCGCGATCGCGAGCCCGTCTTCCAGAAACGCCGGATCGACGCCGCGCTCGAAGCGTTGGCGCGCGTCGCTGGTGAGCGCCAGGCGTTGGCCGGTGCGCGCGATCGTCTCGGGATCGAAATAGGCGCACTCGATGAGCACCTCGGTGGTCGCCTCGCTCACCCCCGAATGCTCGCCGCCCATGATGCCGCCGATGTCATGCACGCCCGCGTCGTCGGCGATCACGGTCATGCTTTCGTCGAGCGCGTAGCTCTTGCCGTTCAGCGCGACCAGGCTTTCGCCGGCGCGGGCCTTGCGCGCCACCAGCGGCCCGCTGAGCTTGGCCATATCGTAAACGTGCAGCGGCCGACCGAGATCAAGCATCACGTAATTGGTGATGTCGACCAGCGCCGATTTGGGGTTCATCCCCACCGCTTTCAGCCGCCGCGCCATCCATTCGGGCGCCGCCCGGTTCGCCACGCCGCGCACGGCTTGGGCGAAAAAGGCGGGGCAGCCTTCGGGGTCGTCGGTGCGGACGTCTGGTCCCGGCCCATCGCCCTCGACCGGCACAACGTCACGCACCGTTCGGGCTGAGCTTGTCGAAGCCCCGTCCTGCCCTTCGCCCGGCGTGAAGGACCGCCCTTCGACAAGCTCAGGGCGAACGGGTGGGGGCGCGGCGGGCACTTGAAGCGGCTTGAGCGTGCCGAGCCCGGCCGCCGCCAGATCGCGCGCGATGCCGCGCACGCCCATGCAATCCTGGCGATTGGGAGTGACCGCGATATCGATCACCGGGTCGTTCAGCCCGGCATGATCGGCGAAGGGCGTGCCGATCGCGGCGCCTTCGGGCAGCTCGATGATCCCGTCATGATCCTCGCCCAATTGCAGCTCGCGCGCGCTGCACATCATGCCGTTCGATTCGATCCCGCGGACGGCGGCGACCTTCAGCACCATGCCGTTCGCGGGGACGGTCGCGCCGGCCAAGCCGAGCACGCCGACCAGCCCCGCGCGCGCGTTGGGCGCGCCGCACACCACCTGGAGCGGCGCGCACGCGCCGGTATCGACCATCAGCACCTGAAGCTTGTCGGCCTGGGGGTGGCGCTCGGCGGAGAGCACGCGCGCCACCTGGAACCCGGCGAGCGCGGCGGCGGGATTCTCCACGCCCTCGACTTCGAGCCCGACGCGGGTGAGCGCCTCGACGATCGCCTCCAGCGGCGCTTGCGTTTCGAGATGGTCCTTGAGCCAGGAAAGCGTGAATTTCATCGGCTTAACTTCTCGCTTCTCAATTCGTCACCCCAGCGAAAGCCGGGGTCTCGATGATCACCGGGCGCCCGACGGTCCGGGAGCCCCTTCGCCGGGGCGCCGCCCGTCGCGCGTCAAAACGACGCGCCGACTCCGCCCGACAGCGTCGGCACGTCGAGCACGCCGAAGCCGTAATGCTTCAGCCAGCGCAGATCGCCGTCGAAAAAGGCGCGCAGATCGTCCATGCCATATTTCAGCATCGCCAGCCGATCGATGCCGCAGCCGAAGGCGAAGCCCTGCCACTCGTCGGGATCGAGCCCGCAGGCGGCGATCACCTTGGGGTGGACCATGCCGCTGCCCAGCACTTCCATGAAGCCGCCCTCGTTGCCGCCGCCGCTCGCGCCGCCGATCACGCGCTTGCCGTTGATCACGGTGTAGCTCACATCGACTTCGGCCGAAGGCTCGGTGAAAGGGAAATAGCTGGGGCGCAGCCGCAATTGCACGTCGTCGCGCTCGAAGAACGCGCGCAGGAAGGTCTCCAGCGTCCATTTCAAATGGCCGAGCGTGATCCCCTTGTCGATCACCAGCCCCTCCACCTGATGGAACATCGGCGTGTGGGTCGCGTCCGAGTCCGAACGATAGGTCCGCCCCGGCGCGATGATGCGGATGGGAGGCTTTTGGTTCAGCATCGCGCGGATCTGCACCGGGCTGGTGTGCGTGCGCAGCAGCCAGCGGCGATCGTCGCCGGCGCGATCGGGGAAATAGAAAGTATCGTGCATCGCCCGCGCCGGGTGCGTTTCGGGAATGTTGAGCGCGGTGAAATTATGCCAATCATCCTCGATCTCGGGCCCGGTCGCGACCGCGAAGCCCAGGTCGGCGAAAATCTCGGCGAGTTCGTCCATCACTTGGGAGACGGGATGGATGCTGCCCATCGCTTGCGGCTCGGCCGGGAGCGTCATGTCGAGCGTCTCGCCCGCGAGCCGCGCGTCGAGCGCCGCCCGCTCGAGCGCCTCCTTCTTGGCGGAAAGCGCGGCGGTGACGGCTTCGCGAAGCGCGTGGATGCGTGGGGCGACGCTCTGCCGCTCCTCGGGCGACAGGCCGCCCAGCGTCTTGAGCAGCGCGGTGACGCTGCCCGATTTGCCGAGCGCTTCCACGCGCACCGCCTCGATCGCCTCGGGGCTGTGCGCGGCATCGATCCGGGCGAGCAAGTCGCTTTGCAGGCTTTGGGGGTCGGTCATGCGATCATCCTGTTGCTCGCCGGCTCGAACCCTAGTCCGGCGGCGAGGTCAAGCCATTCGGGGTTGTGCCGCTCGATCAGCGCGAGCTTCCAATCGCGGCGCCATTTCTTCAGCGCCTTCTCACGCAGGATGGCGCTTTCCATGGTCTCATGGGGTTCGAACCAGACGAGGTGGTGAACCGCGTAAGTCTTGGTGAAGCCGGGGATCAGGCCCTCGCGATGCTGGTGGAGCCGGGCGAGGAGGTTCGAAGTCACACCGATGTAGAGCGTGCCGTGGCGGCGGCTGGCGAGCAGATAGACGCAGGGTCGTTTGGCCTCGCGCATCGGTGGTGCTCCTGCGGTTGGGTCGGCCGGAAGGGATTCCCGCTTTCGCGGGAATGACGATGTGGCTACCAGATTACGTCGTCCCCGCGAAGGCGGGGACCCATTCTGGCTGGTTGCGGTTTTGGGGCGCGGCGGTGATCGTGGCGCTTCATGTGCGCGGTCAGCCCGAATGGATTCCCGCTTTCGCGGGAATGACGTTGGTGGCTCGACGAGGCCGTCCCTCCCGAACCGTCGTCCCGCTTTCGCGGCAATAACGTTGGTGGTTCGACGAGGACGTCCCTCTCCATCCGTCGTCCCCGCGCAGGCGGGGACCCATTCGGGCTGGCGCCGGCTTTGGGGCGAGGCGGTGATCGTGGCGCTTCATCTGCGCGGCCAGCCAGAATGGATTCCCGCCTGCGCGGGAATGACGGTGTCATTGGACAAAGCCATCACTCCCCATCCGTCGTCCCCGCGAAGGCGGGGACCCATTCTGGCTGGTTGCGGTTTTGGGGCGCGGCGGTGATCGTGGCGCTTCATGTGCGCGGCTAGCCGGAATGGATTCCCGCTTTCGCGGGAATGACGAGGTTTCATCGGGGGAGGGTGTCTCCGCGCCCACCAAGAAAAAAGGCGCCGGTGGCAACCCACCGACGCCTCGTTTCGTCATGTCGGGGCTGGGGCTCAGGCGGCCTGAGGCAGGGCCGCCTTCGCCTGCGCGACCAGGGCGCTAAACGCTTCGCCTTCGTGCATCGCGATGTCGGCGAGCACCTTCCGGTCGAGTTCGACGCCCGCGAGCTTCAGCCCGTGCATGAACTGCGAATAGGTGAGGCCCTCGGCGCGCACGCCCGCGTTGATGCGCTGGATCCACAGCGCGCGGAACGAGCGTTTTTTGACCTTGCGGTCGCGATAGGCATATTGCCCGGCCTTCTCCACCGCCTGGCGGGCGATGCGAATCGTGTTCTTGCGGCGGCCATAATAGCCCTTGGCCTGATCCAGGATCCGCTTGTGCTTGGCGTGGGTGGTTACACCCCGTTTGACGCGTGCCATTTACCAGCGCTCCCTCAATTCAGCCCGTAAGGCGCCCAGGCCTTCACGGTCTTGGTGTCCGCGTCCGACAGCACGCTGGTGCCGCGGTTTTGGCGGATATATTTGGCGTTGTGGCTGATCAGCCGGTGGCGCTTGCCGGCGACGCCGTGCTTGATCTTGCCGGTCGCGGTGATTTTGAAGCGTTTCTTCACACCGCTCTTGGTCTTGAGCTTGGGCATTTTCGTCTCCTCTTGGCTCGCGACGATTACGAACGGCCACGGCAGCCCATTTAGCCGGCCCGTTCCTCGAATATCGCGGGAAGCGTGCGCCGTTAGTCGATGCGGGCGCGAAAGGCAAGGACCCATCGTTCGAGCGCGTCGCCCCGGCGAAGGCCGGGGCCTCGATGAACGGGGGCGCGCTGGTTGCTCTAGGCCCCAGCTTTCGCTGGGGCGACGTTCGTTATTCGAGGGGCTCAATGCCCCCGGCAGGCGAGCGTCTCGACGATTTCCTCGATCCGCGCGGGATCGCCGGCGGCGATCACTTCGCCGCGGCTGTTCTCGGTCAGCGGATCGCCCGCCCAATCGCACATCCGCCCGCCCGCGCCCTCGACCACCGGCACGAGCGCGGCGAAATCATGGAGCTTCAGCCCCGCCTCGACGACGATGTCGCACCAGCCGCTCGCGACCGTGCCATAATTATAGCAATCGCCACCCAGGATGGTCGACCGCACCTTGGCGTCGAGATGTTCGAACGCATGGAGCTGATCGTCGTCGAACAAAGCGGGCGAGGTAGTCGCGAGCAGCGCGTCGCCGAGCGCGGCGCAGGGGCGCGTCTCGGCGGGCTTGCCGTTGAACGAGGTCGGCCGGCCCATCACGCCCAGCCAGCGCTCGCCCAGGATCGGCTGGTCGATCACGCCGAGCAGCGGCCAGCCCTCGACCACCAGCGCGATCAACGTACCGAAGATCGGCCGCCCGGCGATGAAGGCGCGGGTGCCGTCGATCGGATCGAGCACCCAGGCGCGGCCCGAATTGCCGGGCTTGGTGCCATATTCCTCGCCGATGATCGCGTCATCGGGGAAGCGCGCCTCGATCAGCCGGCGGATCGCGGCTTCCGCCTCGCGATCGGCGAGCGTCACCGGCGATTGGTCGCCCTTGATCTCGAGGCCGTGACTGTTGCGGAAATAAGGGCGGATGACGCTGCGCGCGGCTTCGGCGCAGCGTTCGGCAAGGTCGATTTCGGCGTCGGTGATGCGCATGGCGGGGGTTTAGGGCGCGGGGGCGGGGCGCGCAATGCACCGCGCTTGCGGGCGTCAGTCCCCCGCCGCCCACACGCTCAGCAGCGTGTGCGCGATGGCGTAAGGCGGGGGCGCCAGGAAGCGCGCGCCCGGCTCGGCGGCGAGCGCGGCGGCCACTTCCGCGCGGGTCGCCCAGAAAGCGTCTTCCAACTCGGCCGTGTCGAGCGTGATCGCGTCGCCCTCGGCGTCGGCGACGCAGGCGATCATCAGCGAGCTCGGGAAGGGCCAGGGCTGGCTCGCGACATAGCGCACGCGACCAACGCGCACGCCCGCTTCCTCGAACACTTCGCGCGCGACCGCTTCCTCGATCGATTCGCCCACTTCCAAAAACCCCGCGAGCGCCGAATAGCGCCCCGCCGGCCAGCCCGGCTGGCGACCGAGCAGGCAGCGCCCCTGGTGCTCGGCGAGCATGATCACCACCGGGTCGACGCGCGGGAAATGTTCCGCCCCGCACGCCCCGCAGCGCCGCGCCCAGCCGGCGCGGAACATCGCGGTCGGCGCGCCGCAATTGGCGCAAAAGCCGTGGCGGGCGTGCCAATCGAGCAGACTGCGCGCGGCGGCATAGGTGGCCGCCTCGCCCGGCGCCATCAGCCCCAGCATCGCGAACAGGCGCGGCGAGCGGCCGGGCGGGACGCGCATCCCGGGCGCGAGCGCGGCGAAATGCGGCCGCTCGCGCTCGCCGAGCCCCAGCAGCACCAGCTCGGCGCCGTCGGGCGCGTCGGCCAGGCTCGTCCAGCTCAGCCGGCCGTCGCCATCGAGCACGGGATCGAAGCCTTCGAGCAGCAACAGCCGCGCGCGCCAATCGCCGCGCGCGGCGGCGAGCGCTGTATCGTCATGCCGCAACCGGTCGGCGCGGTCGAGCGTGCCGCCGGTGAAGCCGGGGACGATCACCGCGCGGTATCGGCGTAGAATGCCTTGGCGAAATCGGCGCGCAGCGGCCAGCGCTCGCCGGGGATGTAGTTCACCATCACCGTCACCCGCTGGCGGCGCGCGCGATCGACCCAGGCGATCGTTCCGGCGGCGCCGCCCCAGCCGTAAGTGCCCTTGCCCGGCCCGCCCGGCATATCGGCCAGGCTCACCGATCCGCCCGCGCCGAAGCCCATCGGCACGCCCCGGCTCGAATCGGTATAGGTCACGCCCGGCGGCAGCAGGTTCGATAGCCCAAGCGCGACCGTCTGCGGCTTCATCACCCGCGCGCCCTCCAGCTCGCCGCCATTTTGCAGCATGTGGAGGAAGCGATCATAGTCATGCGCCGACATCACCAGCCCGGCGCCGCCATAAGGGAAGCTCGGCGGCTGCAGATAAGCGCTTTGCGCGCCGGGATCGATCGGGATCGGGTTTTCGCCGAAAAAGGCATAGCCGGTGATCAGCCGCCCGGCGTCGGCGGCGGGCACTTGGAAGAAAGTGCTGTTCATCTTGAGCGGGGTGAAGATGCGCGTCTTCAGAAACGTGTCGAACGGCATCCCGCTCGCCTTTTCTATCACCGCGCCCATCACGTCGAGCCCGATCGAATAGCTCCATTTGATGCCCGGCTCGGCGATCAGCGGCAGCGTCGCGACGCGCTCGGCGAACGCCTGCAGGCTCGGCGGGCGCACCTTGCGCGCTTCGACTTCGGCGCCGACCGTGCTGGTGAAGGGCACGATGCCGTTCTTCTCATAGGCCGAGAGCAACGGCCCCTTGGTGACGATGGTATAGCCGAGCCCGGCGGTGTGCGTGAGCAAATGCCGGATCGTGATCGGGTTCTTGGCGGGCACCGACGTCAAATCCTTCGCCGGATCGACCAGCACGCGCATATTCTTATAGGCCGGGAAAAAATCGCTGAGCGGCTGATCGAGCTTGAGCTTGCCTTCCTCGATCAGGATCATCGCCGCCATGCCGGTGATCGGCTTCGTCATCGAATAGACGCGCCACAGCGTGTTTTCATCGGAGGCGGGGGCGCCCGCGTCGAACGACAATTTGCCGGCCTTGAGGATCGTCGTCGCCTCACCGAGCCCGATCGCGGCGACCACGCCGGGCGCGCGGCCCTTGGCGACATAGCTTTCGACCACCGCCTGCGATTGGGCGAGCGGCGCGGCGGCGGGGCTCGATGCGGCCTGGCGGAGCGCCTGGCGCGCCTCGACCGCGATCCAGGGGGTGGCGACGAGCGGCACGGCAAGCGCCAAGGCGCGGACGGCGAAACGATGCGTCATTCTTCTCTCCTCAGCGCGGCGGCCTTCGCGAACACGGTCGGCAACCCGGCCGAGTCGAGCGCGCCGATCGGCCACCACTCGGCGGGTGATGGCAAATCGAGCGGCCCTTCGGCAAGCGTCGCGACCGCGAGCGCCAGATCGAGCCGGAAATGGGTGAAGACGTGGCGCGCGGGTTCGGCGCGCAGCTGCCAGCGCGCGGCGGCGGGCGCCTCGGCGAGGCCCGGCGGTGTGGGCGCCCAGGGTCCCGTCGGCAGCGCGCGCATCCCGCCGAGCAGCCCCTTGGGCGGGCGGCGCACGAGCAGCACGTGCCCGCCGCGTTCGAGCCAGAAAGCGGTGCCGTAGCGCTGGGGCTTGGCGGCTTTGGCGGGCTTGACCGGATAGGCGCTCGGCGCCCCTTGTGCGCGCGCGGCGCAGGCGAAGGCGAGCGGGCAGAGCGCGCAAGCGGGCGCGCGCGGGGTGCAGAGCATCGCCCCCAGGTCCATCATCGCCTGGGCGAAATCGCCTGGCCGCGCGCGCGGGGTGATCGCATCGGCGCGCGCGCGAATCAGCGGCTTGGCGGCGGGGAGGGGTTCGGCGAGCGCGAAGAGGCGGGCGACGACGCGCTCGACATTGCCATCGACCACCACCGCGCGCCGCCCGAAGGCGATCGCGGCGATCGCGGCGGCGGTATAGTCGCCGATGCCGGGGAGCGCGCGCAGCTCGGCCTCGTCGGCGGGGAAGCCGCCCCGCGCGGCGACCGCGCGCGCGCAGGCGAGCAAATTGCGCGCGCGGGCATAATAGCCGAGCCCCGCCCAGGCGGCCATCAGCGCCGCGTCGTCGGCGGCGGCGAGCGCCTCGACGCTCGGCCAGCGCGCGACGAATTCCAGGAAGCGCGGGCGCACGGTCGCGACCGTCGTCTGCTGGAGCATCACCTCGCTCAGCCACACGCGATAGGGGTCCGCTCGGCCGCCGCGCGCGCGCCAGGGCAGGTCGCGGGCGTGGACGTCGTACCAGGCGAGCAGGGCAGGGGCGATTTGGGCGGGATCAACGAGCTTGGCGGGCACGCCCCGGCTATGGCATGGACGCAGGCGTGAGCAAAAGCCCGCCCAATTTGAAGCCGATCGCCCCCGCCCGCGGCGGCCCCGCGCGCGCGCTCGCCGATCTGCTGCCGCAAGTGGGGGGCGCGGCGTTCCGCAAATTCGGCTTCGTGCAAAGCTCGGTCGTCAGCCGTTGGGGCGAGATCGTGGGCGCGCGCTTCGCCGCCGTCTCGGTTCCCGAATCGATCCGTTTCCCGCGCGGCTCGAAAGAGGGCGGCACGCTCCATCTGCTGGTGCGCGGGGCGCATGCGCCGATGATGCAGCATATCGTGCCCGAGATCATCGAGCGGGTGAACCGTTTCTTCGGCTATGCCGCCGTCGCCAAGGTGAGCATCCGCGGCGGCGAACTGCCGGCCAAGCGCGCGCCCGCGCCCGCGCCCGAACCAAAGCCGGTGCCGAGCGAATTGGGCGACAGTCTGCGCGCGATCGCCGACCCGGAGCTGCGGGCGGTGCTTTCGGCGCTTGCGGCGGGCGTCGCGACCAGCCAAGGCGCGCCCAAGGTGATGCGCGCGCGCGGGGAGTGGGACGAGAAGGAATGAAGCAGGTGATGATGGCGCTGGCGCTGCTCGCCGGCGGCGCGGCGCTCGCCGCGCCCGAGGCCAAGAAAACCAAGGCGGCGCCGATCAAGACCGCGACCCAGACCGCCGCCAAGACCGGGACGGGCGCGACCGCGCGCACGCCCGAGGGCTTTTTCGTGCGCGGCGCGCCGACCGCGAAGGTGAAGCTCGTCGAATATGCGAGCTTCACTTGCCCGCATTGCGCCGCCTTCGCGCGCGAATCGAAAGAGGAACTCACGCCGCTGATCTCCTCGGGCCGGGTGAGCCTGGAACTCCGCCCCGCCTTGCGCGACCAGCTCGACTTGAGCGCCGCGATCGTCGCGCGCTGCGTTGGCCCGCGCCGCTATTTCGACGCGGTCGAGGCGATTTTCGCCGAGCAGCCGCAATGGTTCGACAAGGGGCTAGCCTATGCGCAGGGCGAAGGCGCCAAGGCGCAGGGCGCGCTGGGCGAGCGGCTGCGCAAGCTCGCCGACGCCGCCGGGCTGAGCGCGATCGGCGCGCGTTATGGCGCGACGCCCGCCAAGCTCACCGCCTGTTTCGCCGATCGCGCGGCCAATCAGAAGCTCGCCGATCAAGCGCAGGCGGCGTGGCAGAAGATCTCGGGCACGCCGAGCTTCTTCGTGGGCGACGACAAGCTGAAGGCGGGGGATTGGGCGACGCTCGAACCGCTCATCAAGGCACGGCTGAAGGGGTAAGGAGGCATGATGCGTAAGCTTTTGGGGCTGGCCGGGGCGATGGCGCTCGCGGCGTGCGGGCAGCAGGGCACGACCGGCGAGGCCACGGCCGTCGCCGCCCCCGTCGCCGGCAAGGCGCCGCCCGCCGGCAAGGCCTGGAGCGACGTGGTGAGCGCGACGCCCGAGGGCGGCTATCGCATGGGCAATCCCGATGCGCCCTTGAAGCTGATCGAATATGGCTCGCGCGCCTGCCCCTATTGCGCGAAATTCGACGAAGAGGGCTTCCCCGCGCTCAAGGACGGGCTGATCAAAGCGGGCAAGCTTTCCTATGAATTCCGCGATTATCCGATCCATGGCGCGCTCGATCTGGCGCCGATCCTGCTCGGCCACTGCGTGGGCGCCGACGCCTTTTTCCCGATGCTCGACCAAATGATGCGCAACCAGCAGGAATTGCTCAAGAATGTCGAGCCGGTCGCGCGCCAGGCGCAAGGGCAGACGGGGCCGCAAGTCGCGCTGATCTTCGCGCAGGGGCTCGGCTATCTCGATTTCGTCAAGCAGCGCGGGCTTCCCGAGCCGCGCGCGCGCCAATGCCTCACCGATCCCAAGGCGATCCAGGCGGTCGCCGATCGCTATCAGGCGGCGAACCAGCAATATAATGTGGCCGGCACGCCGACTTTCATCCTGAACGGGCGCAAGCTCGACAATGTCGGCGATTGGGCGCAGCTACAGCCGGCGCTGAAGGCGGCAGGGGCCTAGGGCGGGATTAGCGCGGAAGGTTCAGCCGTTCGCGCTAAGCCGGTCGAAGCGCGCCATTGTGTTGCGACCGCCGAAAGGCGGAACGGCCCTTCGACAAGGTCAGAGCGAACGGTTCGGATTTCGCTCGATGCTTTAGGCGAACTTGTCCGCCCGCCGCCGGCCGACGAGCATCCCCGCCTCCAACCGGGCGCAGAGCGCGGCGTAATAATCGCGTAGGAACGCTTCGTCGTCGCCATCGTCGGGCAGCCCCGCCTTGGCGCGGATCGTCGCGGCGACCACGCTCATCGCCTGCGGCCGGCGCGCGCGCAGCACGTCTTCGAGCGTTTGCAGCTCATATTCGCCGTAGAGCGCAAGCGCCGCGTCCGAAAAACGCCGCGCGGGGGGCGCGAGCGCGAGATCGGCCGCGAGCGCGGTCTTCCCCGCCTCGATCACCCAAGTCCCCGCGAGCAGATCGCCGACGCGCAGCCGATCGCGGTTGAACAGCGGAAAGAACAGGAAAATCCCGCTCCACAACAGCGCGGCGATCGCGAAAGCGGCGTCGCCATTGCTCTGGAAGCTCTGGCCGAGCGCGAAGGAAAGCGGCACGAACAGCTCGACCTCGCGCATCGCGTTGCGCGCGATCACCGCGCCCCCGGTCAGGCGCGCCCCATCGCGCGCGACGACGCGCAGGCCGAGCGCGCGCTTGCCCGGCGTCGCGCCGCGCCCGCCCATTTCGAACAGGATGAACCAGCCGTTGCGCAGCACGAAGAACACGACCAGCCAGAGGATCGCGACCAGATTGCCGCTTTGCGGCCCCGTGGCCAACAGCGCGAGCAGCAGCGTCGCGCCGATCAACACCCCCAGGACGATCGCCGCGTCGATCATGAACGCGCCCGCGCGCGCGCTCGCGCTCGCCAGGCGCAAGCGCAGGTCGATGCCTTCGGGGGTGACGAAGGCGCGCCGGCTATCGGGCGCCGCGCTAGGCCGCGCCACGGCGACCCCCCCGCGGGAGATAGAAATAAGCGAGCCACAGGGTCAGCATCGCCAGCCCGATCAGCGCGCGCGCGGCGTCGCCCTGCACCGTCTGCCGGCCGATCCCCTCGAGCACGCCCGCGACCGCGAGCATCACCACCGTGCCCCCCATCGCCGTCGCCGCGAGCCGCCCCTGCGCGACCGCCGCCTCGATCCGCCCCTGGCGCCCGGGAAAAGCGATCGCGGTGCCGATCCTGAGGCCAGCGGCGGCGCTCAAGAAGATCGCGAAAATCTCGGTCGTGCCATGGATCGACAGCCAGGCGGCGAGATTGGGGCCGAGCCCGGCGGGCACGAACACCGCGAACAGCGCGCCCATCATCAAGCCATTGGTGATGAGCAGCATCACCGTCGGCACGCCGAAGGCGAAGCCCAAGGCGAAGCACAGGATCGAGACCTGGGCGTTGTGGGTGAACAGGAACGTCGCGAAAGTGGCGAGCGCACCCTCGGCGCCGCCGCGACCGGGCGGGTCGTACAGCGTCTCGCGCAGCACGGCGGCCGAGGCGCCAGGGACGCGTCCGCCCGCCAGATCAGGGTCGATGATCGCCCCGAACAGGCTCGGGTCCTGGCGGATCAGCACATAGCCGAGCACCGCGCTCACCGCGAAGAGCAGCGCGGAGACCAAGGTTTCGCGCCACAACGCCTTCACCGCGCCGGGCCAGCCGCGCGCGAAGAAATCGCGCAGCTGCGCGCCGGGCGAGGTCGGCACGCCGTAAAGCTGGAAATAGGCGCGGCGCGACAGCTGCTCCAAATAAGCGATCAGCGCGCGATCGAGCGAGGTTTCGCGCGCGACCGAGAGCGAGGACAAAGTCGCGCGGTAAAGCTGGGGGAGCGCGAGCAGATCATCGGGATCGAGGCTGCCGACCGCGCCTTTTTCGAGCCGCGCGACCAGGCGTTCGAGCCGTTCCCAATCACCCTGATGCGCGGCGCGAAAGCGCGTCGCATTGACCAGCACCGGCGGCGGCGCGCTCACAACCGCCCCCGCCGCTTGAGATCGGCATAAGCGGCGACCAGCCGCTCGCCGACACGGTCATGCTCGCTTTCGATCACTTGCACCCCCAGATGCTTGAGCCGCGTGATCACCAACTCGCGGTCGCGCAGCAAGCCACCAGCGGTCACCGCGCGGGTCACGTCGTCGGCGGTGTCTGGCGCGCTCGTGGCGATCGTCTCCAGCTCCTCGTCGCGCAGCACCACCACCATCAGCAAATGCGCCTCGACCAGCCGCGCGACCGCGCGCACCAGGAAATCGGCGGCGGCGAGATCGGTGAATTCGGTGAACAGCACGATGATCGAGCGCCGCGTGAGCCTTTTGGCGAGCGTGGTGAGCGCGAAAGTGTAATTGCTCTCCGCCCCGCTATAATCGATTTCGGCGGCGACGAGTTGGAGTTCGGCGAAGGCGCCGGGGCCGGCGACGAAGCCGCTCGTCAATCGCGGCGCCGCGTCGAACGCCTCGATCGCGACGCGGTCCCCCAATTTCAGCGCGACCCAGGCGGTGAGCAGGCTCGCCTGCACCGCGCGGTCGATGCGCGGCAGCCCGGCGACGGGCTCGCTCATCTGGCGGCCGGCGTCGATCAGGAACAGAATCTGGCTGTTGCGCTCGGCGCGATATTCCTTGGCGTGGAGTTTCACATGGCGCGCCGAATGTTTCCAATCGATCCGGCGGCGGTCCATGCCGGGGTGAAAATCGACGAGCGTATCGAATTCGCTGCCGTCGCCCCGATCGATCTGCGCGATCAGCCCCAGGAGCGCGTGGCGCTGGAAGATTTGCGCGGCCTGCAGCCTTACCCCTTCCAGATCGGGCAGCACGCGTGCCTTGGCCTCGGCGCGCAGCACGCGCTGGTGCCAGACGAGGCCGAGCGGCCCCCTCCAGCGCGCCCAGACGCGCGCGGCGACGAGCAGCCCGCGCCGCCGGGGCACCACGGGGATCGCGACGCGCACCGCCCCGGCTTCGAGCGGCACGCGCACGCGATTGTCCTCGGGAAATTCGGCGACGCCGCGCAGGCCGAGCGCGATCTCGGCGGCAGGCGCGAGCCCGCCGCGCAGCTTTAGCGTCACCCAGGCATCGCGCGCGACGCCCACCGGCAGGCATTCGGGCCAATCGAGCGCGAGGGTCGCGCGCGCGGCGCCCAGCAGCGCGTCGATCAGCACCAACAGCCCGACCGCGAGCGGCCAGAGCAAGGCGAGCGACCAGCGCGCGGGCGCGACCACGCTCAACAGCAGCGCCGCCGGCGCCCCCAGGCTCGCCGCCCAGATCGCCAAGCGGCTGGGGTAGATCAACGCGGCACCTCGATCTGGGCGATGATCGCCGCCACCGCTTCCTCGATCGAACGCCCGCCGATCTCGGCCGCCGGCGACAAGATCAGCCGGTGGCGCAGCAGCGCGGGGGCGAGCGCCTTCACATCGTCGGGGATCACGAAATCGCGCCCGTCGAGCGCGGCCCGGGCGCGCGCGGCGCCGGCGAGCATCGCCCCCGCGCGCGGGCTCGCGCCGCTTTCGATCTCGCCCGAGGCGCGCGTCGCGCGGATCAGTTGAGCGATATAATCGACGACTTCCTCGACCAGCCGGACGCGGGTGACGGTCGCGACCGCCGCCTCGATCGCGCCGGCCTCGGCGCAGCGCGCGACGCCCCAATCGGCCGGGTCCATCGCCGCCGGGCGCGCGCCGTGCGCGGCGATGATCCGCCGCTCTTCCTCGGCCGACGGATAATCGACGCGCTGTTTGAACAGGAAGCGATCGAGTTGCGCCTCGGGCAGGGGATAGACGCCTTGCTGCTCGATCGGGTTTTGCGTCGCCACCACCATGAAGCGCGCGCTGAGCGCCAGGCTTTCGCCGTCGATCGTCACC
>FRDC01004817.1_pt1 | contig 24657 bp, 22 predicted proteins | sample 1106171 | NCBI WGS metagenome assembly FRDC01 (sample SAMEA3930566, study PRJEB13176) | freshwater metagenome | biome: Drinking water system; feature: drinking water; material: water | place: Singapore | collected 2014-12-20 | reverse complement strand
GAGTAATCTTTAAAATAAAGCCAGATGGAACAGGATATTCTGAGCTACTCGATTTTGCTGGTGGTGTAGATGGAAGGAATCCAGCAGGTTCGCTCTTCTATGATGGTATTTATTTATACGGAATGACAGGAGTAGGCGGTGCTAATAATAAAGGAACTATTTTTTAAAATAAAACCAAATGGAACGGGATATGTTAAACTACTGGATTTTTTTTGCCAAAAGGAACTTATTTTGTGAAAATACAGGATGAGCATACTATTTTGAATAAGAAGATTATTATTCAATAATTGTTTTCTAATCGCTCCTTAACGTTTATGAACTGATATTTAATCTTCCTTAAAGCCTCCCTACAATCCTAAAAATTTTCTTTTTGGTTTAAATTCTTACCGAACTGTTAGTTTGTAGAATATTGATGATGCTGGTTACACCATTTATACTAAACCGCTAACAAGGTGAAAGACAAATACCAGTATTGAAAGCTATTTAAAGTATACAATTTATACATCTTGTTAGCGGTTTGGTATTACTTTAACAACAATACCCCGTCAATAATTTTATTTCCCCCGAAAATGTGAAATATTTTTATTATACTTGTAATGTAATTCTTTGAAATGTTTTTGGATACAAAAGGCTAACAAAAAGTAGCTAAAACTAAAGGAAGCTGAATCTATTCCTAAAATAGATTTAGGTTCTTTTGCAGTATAAATGTTATCTAATTGTTACCCAAGCCCCTCAATCTACTTGAGAAGCCCCACCAATAGGCTGAAGTGATAAATTTGAAATTAAGAGCCTGTTTAAATTTTATTTCTTTGGAATATTATGATGTGTTTTTGTGCCAGACGAGGCACTTTTTGCAGGCCATAGCAGAGCTCTACGGACAAAAAAAGTAACGAAGTATGGCGCAAAAAGACGCATAACAACCATTTGAAATAAATTTTAAACAGGCTCTTAAAATATTCAGCTTTATAGCCTTGTTAACCTGTGACTTTTGTGATTTATTTATAATCAGGGCGTATAAATGATTAGAGTATAATCCCGTTTTTTAACTCGATGAAAAATGAGGTGCCCGACTCTCCGCTTGTGAAACCAATTGTACCTTTATGTAATTCTATGATCTTTTTTGCAATATAAAGGCCCAGCCCGGATTGTGAGTTTTCGTGTTTTAGACCATAGGATGGATATTTTTTGAAAATAGATGGATGTATTTCTTCAGGAATACCAGGACCGGAATCTCGTATTTCAATCCTGGCATTGCCATTTTTATCTGACAACGTTATTTGAATACATCCCTTGTTTGGAGTAAAGCGTAAGGCGTTGAAAAACAGGTTGTCAAGCACTCTGATAAACTTAGAACGGTTTAGCTGAAAGAAAAATTGCCTTTCCGGCAGGAGCAGCTGAAACTCAATGCATTTTGAATTGGTGTGAAGCAGGTACATTTCTGCTTTTTCGCGTATAAGGTGATTGAGCGAAAAAACTTCTGACGGCAGGCTAAATGGCATCTCCAACTCATCTATTTCCATTAAATCTGCTGTAATGGCCTGTCCCTGGAGACAAACCTGGTCCAGATAATTAAAAATACGGTTAATGTCACTATTCGTAATAGGATATAGATGGTTCTTCAATATCTCGTTTAAACTGAAAATCTGACGTACTATTGCCTGTAAATCATGCGCCACAAGCGCAACTGATTCATTAGTGGTTGTAGAATTGTTTTTAGGGATTTGCATTTTCATATTATTCTGTTAATTAAAAATCACACAAATTAAATTAATATTTTTCTATTTGTCAATTAATTATTTAATAATAGTAAATAATGTTTGTGCGTTTTGTTAATAAATAATGGCTTGGAGAGTATCAAATTTGTAACATGAAAATACACATCGGCCAAAAAATAAAGGAGCGCGCAAAAGAGGTAAAAGTAGGGACCACCGAGCTGGCAAAAGTTATAAATACCACCAAGCAAAATGTTTATGGGATTTTTAAGCGTGAATCCGTTGATACAGCGCTGCTTCTGCAATTGTGCAAAGCATTGAACTATGATTTTTTCGCTGAATATATAAATCCTGCATTACCACCTCATACAAAAAATGCAGAAAATACTTCTCCCGGGTATTCCAGAGAGGATGACCCCGAGTACAACATCCTTAAAAACCAGTTTATGGATTTGCAGGAAAAATATGAGCTTGTAAAAAAGGTAAACATCCTTTTGGAGGAGAAAAATAAAAAATAGGCTTTACCTTGAATGAAGTATGCCTTCATTTATGCTCATCTGTTCCCAGTAATAGTTTATATTTGAAAAAAGATGAGACGTTTTCACAAAAAATACCCGTTGCTATGTACTGTGGGAGTACTGTTAGCTCAGCTTACATTATCTGCGCAGGTAAAAAGCCTGTTTATAAACAGCTACAGCAATATTGTAAAATTAAATTCGGTAAATAAGCCGGTTGATATAAGCTACACAGGCATTAAATACGGCTTTGAAGCTATAGCTCATGCCGAAGATAATAAAGGCAACATACTATTTTTCGTTAATTCAAACGGAGTTTACAACTCAAAAGGTGAGTTAATGCAAGGTTCAGAAGAAATACTTGCCAATCCGTCTTCGGCAGAAATAAATATCTGTCATGTGCCTGGCGATAAAAACAGGTATTATGTTTTTTACAATAGTGAATTGTGCTCACCTCTTTATTACAGTATTGTAGATATGCAGCTCAATAATGGTCTGGGCGATGTGGTAAAATTGAATACCCCGCTTGATTCTATGAGAATGGCAGAAGGTATTGAACTAATTAAAAGACCATGTACCAACAACTACTGGCTCATTGCCTATGAGTGCGGCAAGGGTTACAAGAGGTATACAATAGATGAAAAGGGGGTTTCTCAGGGAGTGCTGATGTATGCTCATGCAGGCCCTACAATATATGTTGGTCGCGGTGAGCTGGATTACCACAATAGCCGTCTGGGGCATTCATTTTCCAACAGTCCCGTTCCTCTGGCCTTTTTTTGTGATTTTGATGAGCTGAGCGGAACAATCTGCAATCCCAAAAACATTGAGCTGCCAGAAGGAGGAAATGGTGTGTATGGGATGGAATTTTCGCCCGATGCTACCAAAGCGTATATTACTGAATGGTACAACAACCGCACTGATAATCTGTTTCAATACGATTTTGAAACCGGTAAAGTATCGTCTTACTATATAACCTCAACACGGACAGATACATCTAAAATTGTTGCAGGCCCCGGGCAGATAGAACTTGGGGCTGATGGCCGGCTATATATCCCTTTTGATGGTGGCAACCAGATTACGGTGATAGAGAACCCGAATTCTTCGAAGCCGGTATTTTCAAGGATAAATACAAACAGTGATCTGGCATTGGGAGTTTCGGACCATATTCAGTCAGAAATATTTAAACCTTCCAACAATTTTACTTTTGAGCGTGTCTGTCTTTCCGAAACAACACGCTTTCGGTTCAAACCATCGGATTGTACAGCTCAGAAGGCAAAGTTACTTTGGGATTTCGGTGATCCGGAAAGCCATAAAAAAAATATCGCAACGGAGGCTTCACCAGGTCACTATTATTCTAAGGCCGGTAATTATACGGTAACACTGTATGTGAATGATGGTGCAATAAGCGATACTATTTCCCATACTATTACTATTTCCGCGATACCTAAAGTAAATCTTGGAAAGGATACATCATTTTGTCCCGGACAGTCAGTTACACTCAACGCAGGTGTGGCTGATAGCTATAACTGGTCAACAGCAGCTTATGATCAAAAAATTACGGTTTCATCGACTGGCAAGTACTGGGTTAATGTTTCCAATAAAGGGTGTATTGCCTCTGATACTATTGCAATTGCCCTTTTACCGAAACCTACTCTTGAGCTTGGCAATGATTTGTGGCTATGCGATGAAAAATCGCATGTGCTGAATGCCGGAGAAAAAGCAAAATCTTACCTGTGGTCAACTGGAGCTACCACTTCAAAAATAAATATTTCAGAAACCGGTACATACTCTGTTCGTATATCAAATGCTTACTGTACTTCAGACGATACCATTGATGCTGTTTTTCAAATATCCCCGGTGGTGAAGCTGGGCCGGGATACGGCATTTTGCAGTCCGGGCTGGATGGAGCTGAATGCGGGCGCAGGGGCCGATGCCTATCTATGGTCGACCGGTGAAACGACACAAAAGATAATTGTAAACAGAACGGATACCTATTCGGTAACAGTGAATAAAGGTACCTGTATCACTCGTGATGAGATTGATATCACTGTTAGTGAGTTCAAGCCTGTTATTGCTGTGCCTGCTTTATTTACTGTTAGCGGTAAAACACCGGTGTTCAAAATTTCTACTGAAAATGTAAAGGACTTTCACCTTCGTATTTTGAATGCTAAAACCAATAAACAGGTTTACGAATCAACAGATGCAATAAAATATTGGGATGGCAAACTACCTGGCGGTACAGAAGCTGAAAGCGGAGTTTACAATTATTCGATTGAATATAGGGGCAAGTGTGGCCCTGCTTCGGAAGTGAAACAAGGAACATTTACATTATCGAGATAAGTAATCTCAGACTGACCAGTACAGGAGCAGTCTGAGATGTAAAAAATATCTTTGTAACATCGCAAGTACGAATACAATTTAACCCGGCTACTACTGCTTTACAATAACTTTGTTGGCGCTATAGCTACCAGCTTTCAGCTTACAGATGTATAAACCGGCAGGCAGGGCTTCTGTATTGTATTTAAAGGAATGTGCACCGGCACTTTGTTTCTCGTTCACAACAAGAAACTGAGCATCGCCAATAGTGTTGACAACTTCTATTGTTACATCGGATGTGGTCGGCAAAGCATAATTGATGTTTATTTCATTGGCAGCAGGATTCGGAAATACATTCATTTGCAGGCTCAGACCCTTGTCTTCGATTCCTGTACCTGATTTTCTGGGCAAAAACCATGGATCAAGATCGTATACATCTGTAGTGTCATTTAATCCAGGATTGGTATATCCAACAGAAAAGGAAATATCCCCGTTTTGTGTTACAGTAGGTTCGCCTAATACAAGCGCATTGCCAACAGTAATGATAGTTTCGGGTGCTGCCCAGCTATCCCAGTTACCGGCAATCGTTTGCTGTGCCCTTACAATGGAGGCATAGTTAATGGAGAAATAAAGCCACCATTGTCCGTTATTATCTTTCGACAGGCAGGGATGTTCAATATGCCCGAGACTATTTGTAATTGTAGTGATTGCTTGCGGTGCATTCCATGTAACACCAGTATTGTTGCTGATGGTATACATAAAAGTTCTTACGCTGGCATCGGTATATTTTTCATAGATAAGAATAACCGTATCCCCGTTAATCCGGCTTATAAATGCGTTGTCGGCATTGAATTCGTTAGTATCTGGGTTAATTGGAGATGGCAATCGTATTGCATTATTTATACCTGAAGGGTTTGCGGTTGTATTGTTGATCATCCATATATCACCATTGCCTGTAAACATAAATAATTCCACCTGGTTAGGGTTTGTTTCTGAAAATAATGGGGAAGGGCCACCTTCAATTAACCCTGGGCGGGCTATGCCTGATAATTGCCATGGGCTAAAGTTGTCGGCCACAGAATTGCGGTGCGCATACAGAATATCAATGTTTGAAAAACTGTCGCAGCTGAAATAATTCGTGACCATATCCATTCCATAGGTACCTGCATACGGTCGCATGTAGTTCATGTTTGCAAACAGGTCGCAAATTGGCAATTGAAGGTTGCTGGTAAAAAAGTTTGTGTAGCCAATAAGATCCATAGGAGAATAAAGTGCGTACAGATTAAGGCCATCAGGTGATATTTCCAGCCCATCTTCCCAGCCATAGTCGGCAAGAGGCTGCCTGTAAGGTGCATCAAACATACTTTGAAAAGGAGCCGCAACAACAGGTGCGGTTGCATTTTTTATAGCATCCCAGGATTGTTGTGCTGTTTGTGATATTGCAACTGAAGCAGATAACAGTAAAGGCAGGGCGGACAATATTGCTTTTTTCATTTAAACAATTGTTTGGTTTTTACTATTAGTAAAAATAAAACAAAATTTAAAATAAGCAACAATTATAGAAAATGATTGGAAGTACATAAGCAATATGCTCACCTATAATACCCACTGCATAAATAAATTAAAATATGATGCCCCGAATCAATTGTTATTCATAGGCCCATTGCTATCCGTGTTTTTTGCTTTTGCTGAATAAATCATTACAATTGCTACAACAGCAACAACTATTAATAGGATTGTTAGTACCATGTTTTTGTTTGTTTAATTCCTGTGTAATAACATACCAATTTTGTGCCTGTTGGTATTGGGGTGGTTAATACCATAAATGAGGCTTCGGGTGGCATTTATAAATGATAATAGTGCTTTTGATAAACAGGAATGGATGAAAATACTGTGCCGTTGCAATTTAAACAAATCGGATTTTTGTCAGTCGTATAATGATTTGTCAAAATGTGTATTTCTACTTTCTTTCAACAACTATTTTCTCTGTAGAATAAAGGATTTCATCCAACTTAACATTTACAATGTATGTTCCGGCAGGTAAAGCTGCGATGTCGAATTCTGCTCTTTGTGCAGTACTTGTTTTTGCCAGTAACAATTTCCCCTGTAAGTCTGATATTTCTATTGTTTTGCTACCTGGTAAAGTTCCTGCATCAACAATCAATACATTATTGGCAGGGTTCGGATAAATATGAATTTGTCCTGTAGCTGAGCCCTCAGCGATGCTGGTATTGCAGTCAAGGACCGTAATTGTTTTTGTTACGGTGTTGCTTGTACCATACAAGTTAGAAGTTGTTAAAGAAACCAGGTATGTTCCTGGATAAGGAAACACCGCAACTGTGCTTTGATTGCTGGATGTATCCGGTATTGCGCCAGGGATTGACCAGTACCAGTCTGTTGGTGCATTTGTTGTATTGTCAGTAAATGTTACTTCATGTCCTGAACAAAGTGAAGTGGACGAAGATGTAAAATTGGCAACAGGAGGGCTGTTTGTAACAGCATCATTGCGTGTGTACCATATTGGTGAGGTCCAGATGGTGTTTCCATCGCCTTGCGTTATTTTTAAATAATAATAATAAGTTGAGTTGTTGTTTATTGTGTGAGTGTAGGACAATGAAGCAGAATTGCTAACACTGTTCAGTGTTGTTGGATTGTTACCACTGCCAGGTATACCATAATAAACAGTAATGGTGGATACTGTTTCAGAAATATCAGGATCGGTAACGGTAACGTTGATGGTAGGTGACCCCGCCTTTTCCAGGATACTTCCCATTGACTGATTGCTGATGGTAAAGTTAACTTCCGTGTTCCAGTCGTCAGAGCTGTAAAAGCGCATTTTACGGAAAGCTTCCAGTATGGCAGCGCGGGTAAGTGCTGGAGCAAGTACTACCAGTCGTCCGGCTGATTGCCGTCCGAAAACGGAATAATGCGTATCGTGATCTAAGCCAACACCTACGTGATATCCTTGTTTCAAAGCATTGTTGTAATCTGCAATGTTGTTACTGGTAGAGGGGTTAGAGTAGGTTGTGTTTGTAGAAAATGCGGGTCCGCTGCGAACTGCCATACCTGCAATTGCATTGTCGGCCTGCAGTACAGCGGGGTTAGCAAGTATGTCACCAAAATCACCAACCTCGGGATGTGCCAGATAACCGAATGCCCCCTGTTTGGCATTGATTTTTTTCCACAGATTGGTGTAGTTATTTTTTGCCACGTACACATCGTAGTTGTTAGTTTCCCATCCAATAAGAGAATCATAACCGTAAATAATTACGTGTCCGCCACCTGAAATAATTCCCCATTCCATACCGTACAGTGCAACAAATGAACCCTCTGTTGTTGCAGAATCGGCATCTGCCAGTCCTTTGTGATAATATACCGGGCTCTGCATTCCTGCAGCTAAGTGATTGTGGTCAGAAATACCGTAGAAGTCGATGTGCTGTGATGCCTTAGCGTAATTGAAGTCTTGCAATGGTGTGGTCATTAATGAGCTTGCGCTGTCTTTATTTCCATCTGAGTAGGAAGAGTGGGCATGAATATTCCCGAAATAATAGTTATAGGATTGTGCTTTGCAAATACAAGAAATTGTTATTAAAAAGAATGCAATGATATATAGAGTTTGGAGGTAGTGTTTCACTTGTGAAATTTTTAATAAAGGTTATTTAATGGGTAATCCCTAAAAATGCTAATGAATACAAAAGCCTCTAAAATATTTATTTAGAGGCTTTTGTGATTTGCTAATTATTTATAATGCTTTCAGTTAATTATTTATCGCCCTAATTTGAATTTGAAATCTTCTCAGTGAAACAGTCTGCACTATATCGCTTTTCAACTCACTTATTCAAATATTTTTTACAAATATAAAGCTTTTAATTTATTAGCTATTCTAATTCTAATTTCTATCTATTCGGATGAGTGGAACCTTGTAGTGTTTTGGTGTATTCAACTATCAACTGACTTAAGCCTAATTACTATCATCCCGTAGAGTGACTTTCATCATATACGTTACTACAAATCAAATCTACTTTTGTCCTGTAATGATATTTAAAAACACTACTATGGAAACTAAAAAGACAATTTACCAGCTGCACGAAGAGCATAAAACCTGGTTAAACAAGCTTGCATTCTACAAAGATGAGCTTTCAATAATGCAAAACCGTATTTCAGAAATCGCCCTGAAAAATACCTCAAAAGAAGTGCTTTCGTTCGTAGAGCATTTTCAAAACCAGTTGATTGTTCAGAAAGAACAAATTGACATCTTGAACCACAACATCAGGTCGCATGAATCTTTTCTTGAAAATGCTGCGGATAAAAACCGCACAGCAGTTGACCAGGAGAAATTTACTGACCACAAAGTACAAAGGGAGAATGTTGAAAAATTCGAGCGCATTTTCAATGATTTGAGAAAGGAACTGATTGAATTTCTTTCGAAGTGGATGTAATAAAAAGGTGTCAAATAAAAAACGTGCGGTTCAGCACGATAATCACTGAAAACAAAACTATGAAAATAAAAAAATTACTCTCAATAGTTGCATTAGCTGGTATAATTGGTTTGAATGCTGATGCACAAAATTCATCGGTACCAAACGGAAATTTTGAAAGTTGGACTTCAATTACTTATGAACTTCCACAAAATTATGTTTGGAGTTCAAATATTGATGCATTGAGAAAAAATCTGCCTTTTGGCGTGACCAAATCAACCGATGCATATCATGGAAACTATGCGGTTCAACTCACAACTCAAATAGCCGGGGGAGATACAATACCGGGTATTTTTATAAACGTAGATCCCAAAAATGGCGATCCTTCCACCTGGAGCGGAGGTTTTCCTTACAGCCAGCAACCAACTGGTATGCGTGGGTACTATAAATCATCCATTGCTTCACCGGATACAGCTTTCCTTCTAGCATTTTTCTACAAATCAGGAGTTATGATAGGTCAGTATGGTTATTATTTTTATGGTAGCCATAGTACTTATACACCTTTTTCATTCAACTTTACTCCGGCTCTTACGCAAACTCCCGATACAATAATTTTTGGCGCGGGATCAAGCAATTATTCAAATATGGCCAATATGAGAGACGGGAGTATGTTGATGTTGGATAGCATTTCATTTACCGGTGTAAGCAGCCAACCCGCATTGTTCAACGGTGATTTTGAAACCTGGCAAAGCGTAACAATCGACAAGCCAACCAATTGGTTTTCGGAAGGAGGCAGTGGTAATAATCCAACCGGGGGTGTTTATAAAACAACGGATGCAAAAGCTGGTAATACCGCCATAGAATTAATAACCTATCTAGGAGATAATGATGGTGTCCCAATGGCTCGAGGAGGTCAAATTTCAACCGGCTGGTATCCTGATAATTGTAATAATAATTGTTATCAGCAAGGTGGTTATCCTTTTTCCAACCAGGTAGATACCCTTGCCTTTTGGTATAAGCATACTCCTTCTACAGGTACCGGTACAGCAGAGGTAAGGTTGAATTTCAAAAATAATGGTACTAATATCTGGGGTACAGGAGCTTCCCTTTCTGCTTCGGCCAATTACCAATACATGGAAATTCCTTTTAATATAGGTCAAATGCCGGATACTGTGATTATTGATATAGAATCCTCTGAGTGGCAAGACAGTTCACTTGCATTTGTGGGTTCAAGTTTAAAAATTGATGAAGTTCATTTTAAATCACAACCGCTTACAACAACTGTGTTTGATTATAAAGATGAAACCAGTGTCCATATTTCACCAAATCCCACCCTTGGTAAAATCCAGATTAATGTACCGGGCTTAAATGTTCTGCAGTTGGAAATTTATAATTTACTTGGTGAACGGATTTTTTCACAAGCAGGAAATTTAACTAAAGCAGGGATTGATTTATCTGGTCACCCACAGGGAATTTATTTTGTAAAGGTATACAGTGAGGGAAAAAGCTATACTAAGAAAGTTGTAAAACAATAGCAGTTGTTCTTAACATGTAGTCCAATCTTTAAGAATCTTATGGGCTATATGGTCAGATGAAACAATGATTTAGTGAATTAAGTCATTGTTTCATCTATAAATAAATTGTTAACTCTTTTAATAATACAGTTGCAAAATCATTATACCTATTGCCTGCATTGATTTTAGCTGTAAACGGATTGAAATTTTCCATCATGAAAAACACAGTCATACTTATTGCTCTGATATTAATGGGACACATTTCAGATATATCAGCTTCAACGAATGTGCCTGCGGGCACTGTAAGCGGAATATGGACACTTGCCGGTTCTCCCTATTTGGTACAAGGAAATATTTTGATACTTAACGATTCTACTCTTACTATACAGCCCGGAGTAATAGTAAGTTTGCAAGGGCACTATAAACTCAACGTGCAGGGACGATTGATTGCTATTGGTACAACAACCGATACCATTGTATTTACTGCAGCAAATACAACAACAGGCTGGAAAGGAATCCGTTTTGACAATACTTCAATAGCCAATGATACTTCAAGGATAACGTATTGTAAGATTCAATATGCTTTTGCCACAGGTGTTGCTCCTGATAATTACGGTGGTGGTTTATTTTTTAATAATTCTTCAAAAGTAGTTGTTTCAAAAAGCAGGATCGTTAATTGCAAGGCTGTGCGGGGTGCCGGAATTTATTTTTCTGGATTTGGTGGCCCGGTAATTACTGAAAATACTATTGCATATAACACCCATGACAATGATGGTGGTGGTGCTATTTTTGTTGATTATGGAAGCTCGCCTACAATTACCAGTAACATTATTTCTAATAATTCTGCATTGGGGGCAGGAGCTGCGAGCGGAGGAATACTCTGTTCCGGAGGAGGGAACATTACTGGCAATACAATTACCCATAATACTTCATTTATGAATGGTGGAGGTATTAATTGTGCAGGCTGCAATGCAACTATATCTGGCAATACAATTGCCTATAATACAGCTTCTACTTTTGGTGGCGGTATTTATTGCGGGAGTATTAGTTATCCTGTTTTTAACAATAATATTATTTCAAACAATTACGCTACCAACGGGGGCGGATTGTTTTTTACAGCAGCAACAAATGCTTCTATGGCAAATAATGTAATTTGTAATAATAGTGCTTCTGCTGATGGTGGTGGTGTTTTTTGTGAATCATCAAGTGTTCCTGTTATTTTAAATACTACCATTGTCAATAATGATGCGGTTAATGGTGGAGGTTTATTTTGTAATGGGGCATCTGTTCCTGTTTTTAAGAGTTGTATTTTTTATGGAAATACAGCAAGTATCACGGGAGCGCAGGCATTATTATATGATGAAGGCAGCGACCCCGCTTTTTATTACTCTGATGTGCAGGGTGGTGTGGCATCAATTGATGCGAATGGCAATTTTTATTCCGGCATTTATCAGAACAATATAAATTCCAACCCTTTATTTACAGCATCTTCCGGTGGAAGTGGACAAAATTTTAATGGTGTTATGGCAGATTGGTCCCTGCAAAGTAACTCTCTCTGCATTGATGCAGGGGATCCGAATGGCATAAATTTAACAACAGATATAGCTGGCAATCCGCGTGTAAATGTTTGTCGTATGGATATTGGGGCGTATGAATATCAGACGGGGGTACCGTTTGTTGTTTCCCTGGATGTTACACATCCCATTCCTTGTTATGGCTCAGCTAACGGGGAGCTGGAAGCTTTAGTGCTGAGTGGCACACCTCCCTACACTTATCTGTGGAGCGATGGACAAACAACGGCAAAGGCAATTGGCCTTGCTGCAGGTAATTATGCTGTTACTGTTTCACAGATTGGTGATGGATGTTCTTACACGAAGAGCATCGACCTGTATGAAAACTACACAGCCAATATGTCCCCCGATTTAGGTAATGACACAACTATTATTTGCGGTGAGGAAACGCAATTTTATCTTGCGCTTACTCCGGTAGGAATGGAGAACCAGACCTTCTCTTTTAAATGGGTACCTTCAACAGGATTGGATAATGATACTCTTTCTAATCCAAGGTTATCAGTAACAAGCAATACAAAGTATACGGTAACGGTAACAAGCTCTGGTGGCTGTGTAAAAAAAGACAGTGTAATGGTTTTTGTTAATCCGTTTACTGTTTATGCGGGGTTCGATAAATCAGTTGTTTGTGATGGAGTCACCCAATTTAGTGGCATTACATCAAATTATGCCGGAACCGACTCTTTATCGTATCATTGGTTTCCTTCCACCGGATTAAGTAATGATTCTATCGCAAACCCCGAAGTAAATGTTGCTCAGCAAACGACTTATATTGTTACCCTTACCTCCGATAGTGGTTGTGTGGCTTCAGATACCGTTGCCGTTCTAATTAATCCTTTGGCTGCGGATGCTGGCTTTTCAAAATCGACTATCTGTGGCGGCTCTGCACAATTGGATAATGTAACATCAAACTACAATGGTACAGGGCAATTAACGTATAGCTGGCAACCTGCTATCGGCTTAAATGACAGTACCACTTACAATCCAATATCAACAGTTAATATGGATATCAGTTATACTGTTACCATAACTTCGCCTCATGGATGTACGGCTACGGATACAGTAAGCGTTATTGTACAACCATTAACAGCAGATGCCGGACTTAATAAAATGATAGTGTGTGGCGGAGCAACACAATTGGGTCCTGTACTGTCAAATTATAACGGAACAGGCCAACTAACCTATAATTGGCAGCCATCTGCTGGATTAAATGACAGTACGCTGATGAACCCAACAGTTGAGGTTATTCAGAATAGCACTTATTTCGTTACTGTTTCAACACCTAATGGTTGTGAGGCTATGGATAGTATTTCCGTGAATGTGGAGCCGCTTATGGTAAATCCCGAAAATGTTTCAATAACGTGTAGCGGTAGTGCAATAATTAACACAACAACAAATTATACCGGTGTTGATTCATTGATATATTCCTGGTGGCCGGATGCTGGACTGGATTCGGATTCAAGTGCAAATCCGGTTGTATCAGTTGATTCCAATAAAACGTATACAGTTACTGTTACCACTCAAAATGGTTGTGTTGCATCAAATACTGTTTTTGTAAATATTGTTCCAATGGATGAGCCAGAAATATGCATTGTTGGGGTAGATAACTCAAATAAGAACCTCGTTGTATGGAATAAAACACCATCACCGGCAATTGATTCATTTTATATCTACAGGGAAACCAATGTTACCAATGTTTACCAGAAAATAGGTGCGGTGGATTATGACAGCTTAAGCATTTTTGTGGATACCAGTTCTTACCCGGATGTGCAGTCGAACAAATACAAACTATCCGTAAAAGACGAGTGCGGCTTTGAATCGGCTATAAGTGCAGCGCATAAAACAATGCACCTTTCCATTAACCAGGGAACAGAAACTACATGGAACCTGATATGGGATCCTTACGAGGGGTTTACGGTATCTACTTATAATATATACAGGGGAACATCTCCCGGTAACCTGCAGCTTATCGGAACTTCATCCGGGAGTAATACACAATACACTGATTTAACTGCCCCTGCGGGATACTTGTATTATCAGGTGGAAGTGGTAAGTCCGAATACCTGTAACCCTACAAGGTCTTATAATTCTTCGCGTTCCAATATTGCATCCACCAGTGAAAATGGAGTGCTGGAAAATAACAATGCGGCAAATTTAATTTCGGTTTATCCGAACCCGGCAAATGATAAAATTTATATTGTTAATGATTCAGAACCCTTTAAAGAAGGCACAGCTATTTTTTATAATATTTCAGGGAAGGAAGTAATGAGTGTACAATTTCAAAATAAAAATACCATTGAAGTTGGGCTTAGTGTGTTGTCATTAGGAGTTTATTTTATTAAGATTGAAACGAACAACAGTGTTGTCTTAAAAAAAATTTCGAAGCAATAAAGAAACAATTGTTGGTTTAATTGGCCTGACTCTTACGTTGCAGCGCTCAACGGCAGAGGCTTTCTGCTTTTTGTCCCCGTCAATTTTTGCAATCTGCTTTTACCGTAGTTACGAAAGTAATACTGCTTCAGTATATCAATTTCTGTTTATAAATCGTCAGTTGTAATGCTTTAAAAATAAGTTATTCAGATGTTCCGGTTTAAGCCTAAGTTCTCCTACCGGATGGCGATGATTGCAAACATTTCGAAGTTTGATCCTGATCATTTTAAAGTGCAAACTGTGATTATACTTTTGAAAACTAAAAAATATTTTTCAAAACATTTAATCAGAACCAGACAAATGAAAACCAATTATTTAATTATATTTTTAATTTTTACAGTACAATCAACCATTGCCCAAACTATCCTTCCTGCAATACCGCCATGCAATTATACACTTACACTGTCGGGCTCACCGTATATAGCCAATTCAAATATCACCATAGGTAATGGGTGTCATTTAACAGTGAATGCAGGGGTTGAAATTAAAATGGCTGAAAATACCCACCTTATTGTAAAAGGCAAGGTGGATTTTCTGGGCACAGCATCAGAACCAATATACATTCATGCAAAGGATACAACCTGGGGCAATATATTACTGGATAGTACAACGGTTCAAAAATCTGTATTTAATTATGTTAATATCCAAAACGGCAGGCGAAATGTGGATACTACAAAGATGCCGGCAGTACTATTCGGCTATTATTCGGCTTTCGAAATAAAAAACTGTCATTTTGAAAATAACCTGCGTTGTATTTACTCTTATAAGTGTTCGGATATTTTAATTGAGAATTGTGTACTGGACTCTACAAACAGGGGAGAAAAAATACTTCATCAGTACGCGAACCAGGTGGTTATTGATAGTTGTATATTGTTTAATACCTACGGTGATGCGGATGTAATTGATTTTGATGGTTCCGCGGATATAGTCATTTCCAACAATCAATTGTACGGGGGAGGAGATGATGGTATTGATCTTGGCCGTGCGATTGATCCGGATGCGCCCGACAGTATTGGTTGCACCAATGTAACAATAGAAACAAATGTTATTTACGGGATGTTTAACAAGGCTGTGAGCAACGGTGAAAATGCAGCAAATATAAATATACATCATAACCTTATGATTAATTGTGGTTGGGGAATAGGGGCTAAAGCAGGAGCTTACGTTACAGCTGATCACAATACAATATACAAATGTCGCTTGGGAGTGAAGTCATACGATCACTATGATGGTTGGGGACCCGGACACCTGTTCGTGAGCAACAGTATTATTGCAGGTTGTGATACTACCTGGGTGAGGGATTCTACAGCTCTTCTGTCTGTAGTCTATTCACTGTCAGATAGCACCTTAATTTCAGGGACAGGAAATATACAAGGTGATCCTTTATTTGTTTCAGTTTACTTAATTCCACCCTGGGACTCATTAGGGCATTTATATGCTTCTCCGTTTGTAATTTCTTCAAGTGATTTTCATTTACATTCTGCTTCTCCGGCAATTGACAGTGGCGATCCTGCCTTTGCTCCCGATCCTAATGGTTCAAGAACTGATATGGGAGCGTTGTTTTATGATAATACAGCTGCCATTGGCTTATACAACCAGCCTTTTGAGTATCTGAATATATATCCCAATCCAGCAGGCAATACAATTGAAATAAATTCTTCCGCTAAAAGTTACGGTGTTTTGATTCGTAATTCATTTGGTCAGGTTGTTTACTGCAATGAAGCACCCCTTCAACTTATAGACATTGGATTTTTGCCCGGAGGAATATATTATATAGAGCTGACAGGTGATAATGAGGCAGATGTAAAAAAAATTGTTAAATATTAATGGTTGACTGTGACCGGGTGTATTCACAGTCATTGGCAGGTGTGAGATTGATCACTGACATGAAACTGGTTTGAAATACCTTTGTATTGTTTTTAATTGATTAACCGGTCTTGAAAATTTACAATCATAATTTAGTAAAATGGAAACGATAAGTACATATGAAATTAAGGAGATCAGCTGGCCTAAAACAACATTTGTTACCAAGAGAGCGCTGCTTGGATTTGATAAACTGAGCCGTTTTTTTTCCGAATCCTACAAGGATATTTATACAGCACTGAACAGATCAGGTAGCACTTTGGGTAATTCGTCCTGGGCAATCTACTATTCAGTAGACAAACAGAAAATGGAGACCGATGTTGCGGCTGGAGTTGCAGTTTCAGAACCGGAAAACGTACCTGTGGAGTTTGCAAAGGTTACAATTCCTCAATCCAGGGCGCTATTGGTTACATATTACGGAGCTTATGAAAGCATGGCCTATGCGTACTCGGAATTGGATAAATATTCAGAGAAAAATAAATTGAAAAAAAGCTGGGTGTTAGAAGAATACTTTTCCGATCCTGCAAAAGAGCCCGATCCTGCCAAGTGGAAAACAAATATTTATTACATTGTAGAGTAGTTTCGAACTGTAGTTTTGGCAAATATTTATCAGGCTCTTCACAAAGTGGCCTTGTAAAGGGTAATGTAGTGTAATTTTCTCGTTATAATGGTTTACAGGTTGTTTTTAAGTTATAAGCAAGCAATGGCACGACTAAAGGTATTACCCGTATTTATCGTTTTGGCAAGTTTGTTTGCCTGCGAGCCTATTGTGACTTTTAATGAACCTCAGCCAGCTGATACGGACAATTTATCAAAGTTTCCAAAACGTTTGGAGGGACAGTACCGGAGCCTTACGGATGGTTCAATGCTTTCGGTTAGCGATAAATTGATTCAGAGAATTTATGATTATGATTTCAAGCTTCATCCGAATGATTTAGACAGTAATTCACGACTTTCTGGTGATACCATTACAGACCTTATCACAAATGAAAAATTCCTGATAAAGCGGGAGGGAGACAGTTTGATAAGGCATGTTCATTATATTGACACCTTGTTTCAAATGGATTACGACAATGTTGTTAGAAAGTTTAAGGGCTATTATTTCTTAAACATCCGCTATGGCAAAGATAGCTGGAAAGTCAAGAAAGTTCAGTTAATGAAAGGCCAGCTTATAATCGGCACTATGTCAACAGAGCCGGACATTGATAATTTAAGGGAAATCACTGAATCGTTCACCGACACCATTCCGCCTTATAAATTTGCTCCTACAAAAAAGCAATTCAGCAAATTTATAAAGCATGACGGATTTAGTGATAGCGAAATATTTGTCAGGCAATAAAAGAAGACTTGTAACAATACAGTTGTAATAAGTGCGCATGGTTGCTTCGTGAACAATCTTGTTGCCATGAAGGTCATTATTAACTGTTCTGTTATCTGGTACATGCGCTTTCAAAGCTGACGCTGGTATAATTTTGGAGGCAAAAACCTAAAAAAAGCCATGTTAACAATAGACAATTATTTGGACAGCCATTACATACACAGGAGTAATTGGCTGAGAGCAGCGGTATTGGGTGCCAATGACGGAATTATTTCAATTTCAAGTCTGGCAATTGGTGTTGCGGCCGCCAGTGCTGCACGAGAGCCTATTGTATTGGCAACAATTGCAGGACTTGTGGCTGGAGCCATGTCGATGGCTGCGGGAGAATATGTATCTGTGAGCTCTCAAACAGATATTGAGAAAGCCGATATTGAAAGAGAATCAAAGGAACTAAAAGAAATGCCTGATGCGGAATTGCAAATTCTTGCTCAGATCTATGAAAAAAGAGGTTTGAAGAAGGCAACTGCTTTGCAGGTTGCGAAAGAGATGACAGAAGCGGATGCTTTAGGCACTCATGTGAGAGATGAGCTGGGTATTAATGAGATAAGTAAAGCCAAACCCCTGCAAGCTGCGCTGGCCTCGGGAAGCGCTTTTAGTGCCGGAGGTATTTTGCCGCTGTTAGTTGTATTTCTGGCACCTCTAAATACTATGGAATACTGGCTTTATGGATTTACTATTTTGTTTCTAATTGTGTTGGGAACAATTTCTGCAAAAACAGGTGGTTCAAGTATTAAAAAAGCCATTATAAGAATTTCCATCTGGGGAACAATTGCCATGGGGCTGTCAGCTTTAGCGGGTTATCTGTTTGGGGTGAATGTTTAAGTTTAACATCCCCCCGGTGTATAACGCTTTGGCTGAAATTTTTTTCTAAATACATACTCTGCCCTCTATCGTGCAGATTTGGTTCAGTTTGGGCAAAGCCGCATTCCAGTCATAAACTTCTTTAATTTTTGCTTTCAGCGCAGCAGCAGAAACGGATTCACCGTGTACAATAAAAATTTCTTCAGGGCAGTTTTTTAAAGCGGAAAGCCAGTCAATCAGTTCCTGCTGGTCAGCATGCGCAGATAATCCTTCTATGTTCTCTATTTGGGCCCTTACAGGAAAATACTTTCCAAAGATCTTTATTTCAGTGGCGCCTTCGAGCAATGCCCGCCCTCTTGTTCCTTCGGCCTGGTAACCTGTCAGCAGGATGGTGGCAGTGGGTTGGCCAAGGTACTGCACAAAATACGTAAGTACCCTGCCGCCCGATGCCATACCGCTTCCGGCAATGATGATTTTTGAATTTCCTGATGCCGCAAGCTTGTAGGTTTCCTGTATGGTTTGTATCAGGTTTATGTCTTTGCACATGTCTCGGCATTCCTGGACAGAGAGCTTGTGCCAGTCCGGGTATTTCTCAAACACATCCAGTATGTTTGTTCCCATCGGGCTATCCATGTACACGGGAATCTCCGGGATGTTTTTCTCTTTCTTCAACTGCCACAACAAGTACATCAGTGTTTGTGTACGTTCCACCGCAAAACTGGGAATAATAATAGTACCATTGTTTTGCAAGGCTTTATTGACTATTTCTGCGAGTCGCTCTTTTGCATTTTCCGGATGAATGCGGTTACCGTAAGTGGATTCCAGCAGCACAATGTCTGCTCTTTCGGGTTTTTCAGGCGAACGCAGTAAAACGTCTTTTTCTCTGCCAATATCACCGGAAAACACAATGACTTTAGTCCCTATTTTCAATTCTATGAAGGCAGCGCCCAGTATGTGCCCGTTGTACCGGAAGCGACAGGATATTTTTTCATTTATTTTTATCCACCTGTTCAGCTGCTGCGGCCGGAAAAAGGGCAGTGTTTTTTCCACATCTTTTGTATCGTACAGTGGCTTTGCGGGATGGTGTTTTGTAAAACCTTTTGAATTGGCCCTTTCGGCATCTTCTTCCTGTATGCGGGCGCTGTCCTGCAATATGATTTTGGCTATGTCAAGCGTAGGTGCGGTTCCCCATATTGCACCACTGAAGCCTTCCTTCACCAGGCGGGGCAGGTAGCCCGTATGATCGAGATGCCCGTGTGTGAGCAATACAATATCAATGCTATCGGCATTTACCGGCAGGCTGTCCCAGTTCATCAGCCTCAATTCTTTTAAGCCCTGGAATAAACCGCAGTCTGCCAGGATGCTTTTACCATAGGCCTTTACAAGGTATTTGGAGCCTGTAACAGTTCCGGCTCCGCCTAAGAACTGGATTTGTATTTCTGAAAATTGTTTAGCCATTTGTTGGTCTTATGATTAAGTCCCTTTCCTAGGGGAGAGGGGTTTAGGGTGAAGTCATTTATTCTCCAGGTGACTGCACAGCAGGTGCGTTTCCTGCAGCACCACATCCATGCGTGAAGGTTTTACACCCACTTGTTCCAGTAGTTCCGGTTTCCGGTAAATATCCCTGCACAAAACAATGTTTCGTTCCAATAGCAGCTGTTTCTCCTGCTTTGTTAAGGATGTGAGGCAGGTAACAGGGTAGAGGCCCAGTGTATCAATCTGGTCCTTAAGGCTGCCTTTTGCAGGGTAGTCCCAACCAATGAGCTTTAATCCTGCGCAGGTTCCGTACTGTATAGCGTCACTTGAAAAGCGTGTGTTGGTAACTACACAACCCTGGTAGCTCATCGGTGTGCCTGTGGTCCTCAGCCAGCTGAATTCCACATCTTTGAACCTGGCCTGTATGTATAAGGGTATTTTAATATCACAGAATATACCCGCCTGATTATGATACTTGCATTCTATCATGAGCTGCGTATGGTCAAGTTGCGCAATCACATCAATTTCGTGCTTCACGCATTTGCCTTCCACTATTTCACCCACACGGGTTTTGTAACCCTGGAATTTCAGTATTTCCCCAATGAATTGTTCAAAAGGATAACCAGAAGGCCCTAGTTCCATGATGGCCTGTTTTAAATGGTATTTGGCGGCTATGTGCCTTGAACTTTGCTTGAGCAGGCTAAAGGCCATTTTGTATATTTTTTTTGTTGTGATGCCAGGGTACAATTTTGGGCCAATCAGGGCAATGATATCGTCCGCCTGAACTGCGGTAGCACCGGCACGTTGCAGTGAACCCCTCAGTTTCGATTTGGAAAAGGGAACCGTTTCTCCGGAAGCTTTTGTAATCAGCAGTTCGTTTTTCATGTGTGATATAAGTTCAGATAATATCTGCTTGTTTAATTTAATGTTGAGTACCTTTCGGAAATGCCTATTAAAAGTGAATACAGGCTATCGCGCGTTTCACGCCTCCACTCGAAATGACCAGTGCGCTGTCCTTTGGAGCGGAGTCGAAAAATGTAGAATGGTATTTGGTATATTATACATTCAGCCTGTTGCCCAGTGTGAACAGCACTATTCCCGTGCCGCCCAGCAGAGCATGCAGAAAATTGAATTCTCTCAATAATATTACCTGCACTGCTATCCAGCCTGTAAGAAGAAGTCCCTGAAGAACCACCAGGAATGGAAAATGCTTCCATTGAAAAGTAACAAACACTGCTGCCACAAGATTAAAAATACCGTTAACAATAAACAATACAATTCCCGGAACAAGAAAATTGGTAAAAGGGGAATATTCCAACATACTTACCGGTATATACATCTTTGTGCCTGTAGGGTCGGTAATAAACAGGTATCCCGCAACAAGTGCATTTACAGCAACAAGCAGCAAAAGAGCAATTGTGAAAATGCGAAGACCTTTCATGTATTTTTATACCATTTCAAATTCACTGCACTCCGAATTTATAAATTCATTGAACCCACTTGGGTGAATTGTAGATTCTATTTCTTCAAAATCATCAAAGAGGTCTTCTTCATCCATAATGTCCGTTTCATCCATAATAAATACTTCTTTTAAAAGAATAGGGTTGAAAATAGTTTTGTCAAATGATTGCTGGTATGCAGAAGGTGTTTTCATGTTTTGTGAATGTTTATTGTTTACAAGGTTTTATAGTTTGAACCGTCATTGCGAGGGAGTTTTTTCACGACTGAAGCAATCTCATACCTGTCATGAGATTGCTTCAGTCCGCTCGCAATGATGATTTGAAAGAATTTGCATTACGAGACTTTAATTTCTTTCTTAGGAAGTGTTTTAGCTTCTTCCTTTTTGGAAATGTTCAGGCAAAGGATACCATCATCGTATTTTGCGTCAATTTTATTAGCATCTACTGTTTGAGGAAGTGTAAATGAACGCGAGAATGAATTGTAAGAAAATTCTTTGCGGGTGAATTTTTCTGTTTCTTCGTTTTTTTCTTCTTTTTTCTCAGCGCTGATGTTCAATGTATTTTCTTCTACCTGGATTTTGAAATCGTCTTTTTTAAAACCTGGCGCGGCAAACTCAATGGTAAATTGTTTTGCATTTTCCTTGATGTTTACAGCGGGAAGCGTGTTTTCAAATTCTTTTTCAAACCAGGTGTTGCCGAAAAAGTTGTCGTTGTTAAAAAAATCCGATACAAGGGTTGGAAACATGTTTCCGTTTTTTTTGTTTGTTTTTACAATTGACATGGTGTTTAGAGTTTTTTTTGTGAAACGTTTTGTTGATTATCGATGAGGCAAATGTAGGGCAGAGTTATAAGTTACTAAATGAGCGTTCTCAACAAGAAGGATGATTATTGTCAGTTTTTGTTGTAGGAACAATAACTCGCAGAATTATGACAAAAATCATGTTTGCTTTTGATGGAGGTCAGAGGACAGCATACAAAATAAAAGCACCTTTGCTTTACAAAACAAAAAAATTAAAGCCATGACACCACTACAAAGTTTACACTACGCAATCGGTGAGATTGCCTATGCCATAGCCCGTGCGGATGGCACTGTGCAAAAGGAAGAACGTGAGAAATTCCACAGCATCGTGGCTGCGGAATTAAGATGCAAGGATTATGATTTTGATGTGGCAGACATCATCTTCCAGGTAATCGACAAGGATAAATATGTTGATGCATCCACGGCCTATGATTGGGCTATGAAAGAAATCCATCTCAATAGCCACTATTTGAGTCCGGAATTAAAAGAAATATTTATAAAAGTGCTTGAGAAAGTAGCCAAAGCGTATCCTCCGGTTACAAAAGAGGAAGAAGAGTTACTTGAAAAATTTAAAAAAGATATTGCGCCATTGGAAGGGGACCCTGTTTTTTATGGAAAGAAGTAAGAAGCCGATTCTTCGTTACATTTAACAGTTCTTTAATAGCAAAAGGTCATAGCGAGCCATTTTCGTATAAAGAGTACAGCAATTTCAATCTGGTATGAGGTTGTTCAGCCAAGAAACGGATCCTTCGTAATGATGTTTCATTTGCGTTTTTTTATACTTTGTTAAAGCAAATATTCACAAGCAATTCCGAAACATCAATTCGGTTACTCTGGTGCTGTATGGTATTACAGGTGATAATGCTCCCGGCTCCTGATTTTTTCAATCTTTCAAAAGCATCAGAAGCAAATACCGCATGAATACCAATGCAGATACAGGATTGCATATTTGCTTTTTTCAGGTGGTGGACAGTTTCAATCATGGTTTGCCCGGTGGAAATAATATCATCTACCAGTATGGGAATACGTGATTTATAGTGCTCCAATCGGGGAATGCTTATTTCAACATCCCGGTCGCCCGAACGTGTCTTTTCCAGTATCAGGTAGGGCACATCCGCTGCACGGGCAATTTCAGATACCCATTGTTTGCTTTCACTGTCGGGTCCAATCAATAAGCCATTAGAGATATTGTCTTTTATCCAGCGGGCAATCAGGGGGGCGGTGTGAAGTACTTCACAGGGAACGGAATAAATTTCCTCCATGGAGTTTCTTCTGTGTAGGTGTGGGTCAATAGTAATGATTTTATCTGCAAAGGATGATCTGTGCAATTATCTCATCCATCTGGATAGCTGCTCCCGCTCATTGCAACGAAATTCCATCCCAGAAGAAGTATACATTGTAGAACAAAAAAAAATATTTCATTGAAAAAATGGTAAGTGCTTGGTAGTCAGGTTGGATATGCCATTTATAATAAACAATATAATGCCAGGAATCGGGAAATCCTTAAAAGGAGAGTGCTTTAGTATACTTACTGAAGTTTGCAGCTGTTAACCTGTAGGGTCTGTTATGAATAAATATCCTGCAATTAATGCATTGGCTGCAACCAGTAATAAAATGATAATTGTACAAATGCGAAGACTTTTCATTCAATTATTTTTTAATGCGGAGAGCAGACTGAAGTAATCTCACTCAGGTATGAGATTACTTTGGTCGCAGGCTCTGCCCCCACGAATTCTAATAAATCAAAAGTAGGGTGGGAGAAGGAGATTGTAAATGAGCCTGCTCAATCAGACAGATGATAAAAATCATGTTTTTTAGCGACACAAGCGAAGTTCGTATCATACAATAGGCTAACTATATCATAAGCTCCTCATCTCCTGGGATATATGATATATTTTCCATGATTATAATTATTTAATTTGCTGTAAAAGTATACCTGAAAGTTTATTGCGAGTGAAGTGAAGTGTGACAAAAAATGAATTTTTGCTTGTTCACTCTGTTATTCCAAAACGATTTTTTATAATATCATTATAAAAATATTGTCTGATGTTGCGGGTATCCGTATCAGCCTTATTCTCCAGTTCATTCACTGATAGAATGTCATCAGGCATTAATAATCTGAATAGTGGATAGAAAGTAAAAAAATACTCGGTTTTAGAAACTGAATTATTAAGTTTAACGGAATATGGAGAAGATAGAAGCAACTTTAGAGTTTCCTCTCTTACGTTTCCCTTAAGCCCTTTCTGAATTAGGGTATAAGAATCTAGCTTTAAGGAATTAAGGGAGAGCATTTCCTGAAACTTAATGTCAAAATTAGATTTTAATGGAACTGTTTTATTTTGACTAATATATCTTTTATCACTTCTTAGCTTGTTATGAACCTGCTACATTTGTCCGGACGTTGAGT
>FRDC01000593.1_pt1 | contig 24660 bp, 27 predicted proteins | sample 1106171 | NCBI WGS metagenome assembly FRDC01 (sample SAMEA3930566, study PRJEB13176) | freshwater metagenome | biome: Drinking water system; feature: drinking water; material: water | place: Singapore | collected 2014-12-20 | reverse complement strand
AAAGCAAAAATGATGAAGGATGGTGTCGTAGTAGTTGATTAAATTTTTCAACGGACCTAAAATACACGGGGACGGCTCCTTCACCGGCGGTGTAGGGAGCCGTCCCCGCGCCAATCGCGGTGCGTGCGGCGTAGATGGTTCCCTCCAAGCCCCTTCCGGAGGAAGGGCACCACTGGCGGTGCTAGTGGGCATCACCAAACGGTGTTCAGATTCTTCAACCTTTCACGTGAGGAGCTTTTCTAATGCCTAATACTATTACCAATATGATTCCGATCCTGTACGATGCGCTGGATATTGTGTCCAGGGAATTGGTTGGGTTCATTCCAGCGTGTGGTCGTGATTCGAGCGCAGATCAGGTTGCCTTGAACCAGACCATCAATATTTACATTGCTCCAGCTGCGACCACGGGCGATGTGACTCCAGCCACCACCGCTCCGAACGACGGAGACCAGACGTTCGGCAATACTACGATGACTATTAGCAAGTCGAAGTATTCTCCAGTTCGGTGGAATGGAGAAGAGCAGTTGTCGGTGAAAAATAATCCTGCCGCAAAGCGAGCGGTGACGGATCAATTCGCGCAGTCGATGCGTGCGTTAGTCAACCTCGTTGAGGTCGATTTGGCGAATGCCGCGTATCAAGGTGCGTCACGCGCATTTGGAACAGCTGGCACCACCCCATTCAATACGGCGGGTGATTTGAGCGATATGGCCGGCATCATCAAGATTCTTGATGACAACGGCGCACCAAAAACAGGGCGCCAACTGGTGCCAGGAACGACGGCCATGGCGAACCTCCGTGGCAAGCAGAACGTGCTGTTCAAGGTGAACGAAGCCGGAACGGATGCCTTGCTGCGTGAAGGGATCGTTGGGCGGTTGATGGGCGCGGATATTCGCGATTCGGCGGCTATTCCAACCCCGACGAAGGGCACGGGGTCTGGCTATCTCGTGAATAACGGCGCAGGTTATGCCGTTGGGACTACGGCCATCACTGTTGATACTGGCACTGGCACGATCCTTGCTGGTGATGTGGTGACGTTTGCTGGTGATACCAACAAGTATATCGCTGTGTCGTTGACCGGTGGTACGGCGTTGGTAATTGCGGCACCAGGCCTTCGAGTTGCTGTGGCGGATAATACGGCGATTACTGTCGGCAACACCGCCACGCAGAATATTTATTTCCAGCGCAATTATCTTCAGCTGGCCACTCGCGTGCCCGCCATGCCAGAAGGTGGGGATGCAGCGGACGATGTGATTACCATCACGGATCCGATGTCTGGGCTGGCCTTCCAAGTTGCCGTGTACCGGCAGTACCGTCAGGTCAAGTGGGAAGTCGGTCTTGCATGGGGTGTCAAGGCCGTCAAGCCTGAAGGCATCTGCGTGCTGCTCGGATAACACGGTCGGCGTACGGTGGGGCCTCAACGAGGCCCTGCCGTATTGAGGAGAGGCCTGCATGCCTAGCGTACTTGCCAATGGGTCGTTTCAAGTTCTTCTGCACCCAAGTGAAATCTTATCGTTATCGATCACACCTGGTGGGAGCATCCGTGTTGTGGAACTCGACTCCGGTGGGGGATTGATTTCACAGCAGACGTATACGCTTAATCCAGTGTTTATTGGTGCGTATTCTTCGATCAAGATTTTGAATATCACAGCGATTAACGGCACTGTTACATATAATGTGTCGCTCGTGCGAGAGGAAACAGCGAAAGAGTCCTCTGTCATTGCACAATCTGGTGCGGCGATCGTGACCGCGAATAGTGTGAGCGAGCAAACGCTGGTGACGATTCCTATTCTTGCGAATGCGATGGGATCGAATGGGTCTATTCAAGTGTGGACGTTGTGGAGTTTGACGAATAATGCCAACGTGAAAACGTTGCGGGTGAAGCTTGGCAGCACGAACTTCTGGGCGGCTGCAGGAGCATCCTTCGCATCGCTGAAAGGGCATTGCCAGATTTTCAACCGTGCGTCTTTATCCTCGCAAGTCGCAGCGGATTCCGGATTGGTAGGGTTTGCAGGGTCTGCGAGCGCGGTCGTGACGGGGTCTATTGATACGAGTGTTGATCAAGTGTTAACTATCACAGCCCAAAAAGCCACTGGCACCGACACGTGTACGCTTGAAGCGTATTTGGTTCGGATGAACCCGTGGTTCATTTAAGGAGCATCATGGCAACTGAACAATGTGAGACGGTGAAGGTGAAGAGTGGCGACAGTTACGCGATCATCAATGCGAGTGATTTCGTGGAAGGCACCCACACCTTGTATGAGGATCATGACACCAAGGAAAAGGCCAAACCGAAGAAGTAAACTCTGTGGCCTTTATCTTGTGAGGTGATCGATGGCTGAAGGCGTACCATACGTCCCTGGAAGCGGCACAACGGTTTTGACTGTTGCGGCCGACGTAGTCACGAGCGCGATTTATCAGCGCGTAAAAATCGTGGTCGGTGGCGACAATACCGTCGCAGGGGATGTCGATGGCACGCAGCCGTTGCCGGTGACGGGGTCCGTGGCCATTTCAGGAGCGGTGCAGTTATCTGGCACACAGTTAGTGTCGGTGGTGCCAGGTGTGTCAGTAGTTGCCCAAGCTTCTGGCACCGTCAGCATCTCTGGTGCAGCTCAAGTGAGCGGCACAGTGAGTGTATCAGGCACTCATATGGTGTCTGTGGTGCCAGGCGTGAGTGTGACTATTCAGCAAGGCGTGAGCGTCTCGGCTGTTGTGAGTGGTACAGTATCAATTATCGGGCAGACGACCACTGGTGCTCCATCTGTTTCTGCTACGGGGCAAGTGGTTTGGTTGGCTGGCGGACAGGGGACCAGCGCCACGCCCGTCTTCGTCTCCCAGATCAACCCGCCTGCTGGTGGCGGTGGTAGCGTGACGACTGCTCCGCCATCAGTGAGTGCGACGGGGCAAGTAGTTTTTGTTGTCGGTGGGCAATCCACCACAGCCTTCCCCGTATATGTATCTCAAGTTGGCAGCATCCCCACAACAGTGAGTGGGACGGTGTCGGTGTTAGGAATCGTCACTACCACTGCAGCACCAACGTTGACCGCTACGGGCATGGTCATGTGGCTGGCGGGTGGGCAGCAATCAACAGTTTCTCCAGTCTTCGTCTCTCAGATTAACCCGCCTGCTGGTGGGGGTGGCTCCGTTACAACGGCTCCTCCGAGTATTAGTGCCACAGGGCAATTGATGTTTGTTGTCGGAGGCCAAGGAACTTCTGCGAATCCTGTTTTTGTTTCCCAGATCAACCCGCCTGCTGGTGGGGGTGGGTCGGTGACCACAGCACCTCCGTCTGTTTCTGCGACTGGCCAGTTGATGTTTATCGTCGGAGGACAGAGCACCACCGCCAACCCTGTCCACGTGAGTCAAATTGGGAGCATCCCAACGACAGTGAGCGGCACGGTGAGTGTGCTTGGCATGTTAGTGACTACCACGGCTGTCACGACTGGCACCGCACAAGCCGTATGGCTGATGAATCCAACGACTGCAACAGTCACGGTTACGGCATATCCAACGACCACAGCCGTGCCAAGCATTTCTGCTACTGGTGGAGTCGTGTGGATTGCGGGTGGACAAGGCACGAGCGCGACTCCGGTTTTTGTGAGTCAAATTAACCCACCAGCGGGTGGAGGCGGATCCGTCACGACCGCTCCTCCGAGCATCAGCGCAACCGGGCAGATGATGTTTGTTGTCGGAGGCCAAAGTACAACAGCTTTCCCAGTCTTCGTGTCTCAGATTAATCCGCCTGCAGGAGGGGGTGGCTCCGTTACAACAGCCCCTCCATCAATTAGCGCAACGGGCCAGTTGATGTTTATCGTCGGTGGTCAGAGTACGACGGCTTTTCCTGTTCATGTCTCGCAGGTTGGTGGATTTTCAACGCAAGTCAGCGGCACTGTGACGGTGAATGGATCAGTGTCAATCTCAGGGACAGGATTGGTATCGGTCGTGCCAGGCCTGTCTGTGAGTGCGGTTGTCAGCGGCACCGTTAGTGTGATCGGGTTGCAAACGACCACAGCCGTACCATCGATTAGCGCGACTGGACAAGTGGTCTGGTTAGCGGGTGGGCAAGGCACCAGCGCAACTCCAGTCTTCGTGTCTCAGATTAATCCGCCTGCAGGAGGGGGTGGCTCCGTTACAACAGCCCCTCCATCAATTAGCGCAACGGGCCAGTTGATGTTCGTTGTGGGCGGTCAAGGAACCTCTGCAAACCCAGTCTTCGTGTCTCAGATTAATCCACCAGCGGGTGGTGGAGGATCCGTCACAACGGCTCCGCCAAGTATTAGCGCGACTGGACAGCTCATGTTTGTGGTTGGCGGACAGGGCACGTCGGCCAACCCCGTTTTCGTCTCTCAGATCAATCCTCCTGCAGCGGGTGGCGGGTCTGTGACAACGGCTCCAGCCTCTATTAGCGCGACGGGACAAGTAATTTGGATTGCAGGTGGACAGAGTAGCACAGCATTCCCGGTGTTTGTGACTGGCTCTGTGGCGTTATCTGGCACGGGGCTCGTATCAGTCGTGCCAGGTGTGAGCGTCACCATTCAGCAAGGCGTGAGTGTTTCAGCGGTGGTCTCTGGAACCGTTAGTGTGATTAACGGCGTGTCTGTGAGCGCAGTCGTGAGCGGCACCGTTAGTGTGATTGGTCTTCAAACGACCACAGCAGTTCCGTCGATTAGTGCCACGGGACAAGTCGTGTGGCTTGCCGGAGGGCAAGGGACGAGTGCTACACCAGTATTCGTCTCGCAGATCAATCCACCGGCTGGTGGAGGCGGTTCCGTCACGACCGCTCCTCCGTCGATTTCGGCGACTGGTCAGCTCATGTTTGTGGTGGGCGGACAAGGAACCAGCGCAAATCCTGTGTTCGTCTCTCAGATTAATCCGCCAGCGGGTGGTGGCGGTAGCGTGACGACCGCTCCTCCGAGCATTAGTGCGACGGGTCAGATGATGTTTGTGGTGGGTGGTCAAAGTACCACCGCTTTCCCAGTCTTCGTCTCTCAGATCAATCCTCCAGCAGGAGGTGGTGGGTCTGTGACGACGGCTCCTCCGAGCATTAGTGCGACCGGCCAACTCATGTTTATCGTTGGTGGGCAATCGACGACAGCGAACCCAGTGTTCGTCTCTGGGACGATTGCAGCCGTCGGTGGGACAACAGTCATTTCTGGCACCGTGTCGATGCTGGGCGCATTAATTACTACGACAGCGGTCACGACTGGCACCGCACAAGCGGTTTGGGTGATGAATGGGGCTGGCGGAGGGGCCAGCACCACAGCCGTTCCATCAATTTCTGCGACTGGCCAGGTTGTATGGCTGGTGGGTGGACAAGGAACGACCGCAACCCCAGTCTTCGTGTCACACGTTGGGAACGTCGCTGTTTCCGGAACAGTCTCGGTATCGAGCCCTATCGGTACGATTATGACGATCGTGACGCAGCTTGGCACACAAGTTGTGACCGTCGTGCCAGGACTCAGCGTGACAGTGGTTGCGCAACCTGGGTTGTTTACAACGACTCAAGTCACGACCGGAACCGCGCAAGCTGTTTGGATTATGAATCCAACGACGGTGACGGTGACGATCACTGGCACAACGACTGGGACAGTGAGTATCTTAAATGTCGTGCCGGTTGTCACACAAGCGTCTGCATCAGTAACGGGCTTACCAGTATGGCTGGCACCGACGCAGACGATACTTGTCGATCCACGAACTGAAAATTTTGAAATTATTGTATCAAATACGGTAGTTGCTGGTGGTGGAACGACGGTGGCTTTTTCAGTGATGTCAGGGACGACGATGGTCGCTGTTGGAACGACATCCTTTGTGATTCCTGGTCCTCGTGGGGTGTTTTTTGATGACTATGCCATCGCCGTGCAGAATTCAATTACGACAACGCCAATCCGTGGGCAAATCGCGTTGCTGGCATCGGCTGCAACTCCGACGTGGACGGCAACAACACCAATTATGGCCGGCATCCCATTTGCGATTGGTAACGCATCAGTGCCTGTTAACTATGGCGGTGTACGCGAAGTATTCATTACGGCTGGTAAAACGATTGCCGTGGCAGTGTTTATCACCACAGCGACGGGCACTGTCGGTGGTGTGTTTTTTGGAGGCGAGTCACTATAACATTTAGAAAGGATGCACATGTCTCAACCGTACGTGATCCTGCCGTCACCAGGATCCGATCAGGTCGATGAATGGATAAAGCTTGGGGTCACGGCCCACGCATCAGGAAATTTACCACAGGCCCAGATTCATTATGGGCAAGCACTTCGTTTAGATCCAAACAACGTTATTGCAACGCAGAATCTTGGGGTGTTGTTCGCCCAATCGAACCTCATGATTGAAGCGCTTATGGCGATCGAACGGGCTATCTTATTCGATCCATCCAAAGCACTGTGCCATATGAATCGTGCTCTCATGTGTTTGTCATGTGACCGTATCGAAGATGCATTGGCGTCAGCAAGAAAAGCCATCGAGATGGAAGCGAGTGCGCAAACAAGATTAACATTGGCGATGATTTACTCTACGGCGGGATCTCCAGAGTTAGCCATCCCATTGTATGATCAAGTGCTGGCAGAATTCCCAACACATCCAATCGCAGGGCCTAACGTGTGCTTTGCACAAACGTTGACAACGGCCACTCCGAAGGAGTTGTTAGAGAAACGTTCGCAATGGCACACTAATTTTGGGTATAAAGGAGATGTGTTACGTCACTCGAATTATAAAGATATGGATCGCCCAATACGGATTGGCTATGTGTCTGGCGATTTTAAGACACATAGTGCTGCGATGATTTTTAAGCCCGCAGTAGTGAAGGCGTCTCAATTCCTTCATACGTTTTTGTATTCAACCTTAGACGTATCTGATCAAGATGCCAATACGAAGGCATTCAAATATTTTGCCGGAGACCGATGGCGCGATATTTCGAAAATGTCAGACGAACAAGCCGATGCCTTAATCCGTCAAGATGGCATTGACATCTTAGTTGATTTGGCTGGCCACACGAATGGAGGGCGGTTGTCTTTATTTACACGTCGACCAGCCCCTCTCCAAGTGACCGCATGGGGGTTCGCGCATGGCACGGGGTGTCCTGAAATTCAATATTTCTTTGCAGATCCTGTAGCCATTCCAGAAGCTGAACGAGAGTGGTATGCAGAAAAGATTATCGATTTGCCATGTATCGTGAGCTATGCCCCTCCTCAATACGATTTGAAAACGACAAGTCAATTGCCCTATTGGCGGAATGATTTCATCACATTCGGAACGTATGCACGATACGAAAAGATGAACGATCAGTGTTTGAGGATGTTTGCAGATATCTTGCAACGTGTGCCTGGGAGTAAATTGCAATTCAAGGACCACGGATGCCGGCGTCCGTTTGCCATTGAGCGATGCCGAAGGGTGATGAGCGATATTGATCCGAATCGATTGCTGTTTTCTATCGCAACGAATCATCAAGAGCATATGCTCAGCTATCAGCAAGCCGATTTGATTTTGGACCCCTATCCTCATAGCGGTGGTGTCGTCTGCTTAGAGCAGCTGTACATGGGAGTGCCGATGGTCACAAGATACGGAACCCAAGCTTCTGGTCGAACCTCATCCAGTGTATTGACGGCGATGAAGCGTGAAGCCTGGATCGCTCATTCTCATGAAGAATATGTTGAGATCGCCGTGAAGATGACGGATCACCCACGGCAATTGGCTGATATTCGTAAATGTTTGCATGACGAATTCATGGCGTCACCCGTGATCGTCGGATATGCAGACAAAGTTGAGGAGGTGTATCGTGAGATGTGGAGGAAATATTGTGCACAAGCTTCGTCGTATTGACCAAGTAAAAAATTTTGGCGGCATTTTGGTGCATGGGTGCTTTGATGTTGTGCATTATGGCCATATGCGGATGTTTCGTACCGCACGGCAATTGATGCCACATGCTCCTCTGACGGTATCAATTACGGCTGATGAATTTATTATGAAGGGAAAGGGTAGGCCAATTTTTGATCAGTATTTCAGAGCAGAATTTTTATGTGGGATTGAATTCATCGATTATGTGGTGGTGGTGGATGCTCCTGATGCCTTGCCTGTCATCCGCATGGTTCAGCCACGTTATTATGTGAAAGGGAAGGAATATGAATTTGCGGCTGGCATAGCGTATGAAGAAAAGCAATTGGCGGAGCAGCTCGGCGCCACCATGGTGTATACAGAACGGTGGTTCTCGACGACAGACGTAGTGAGGAAGTTGAATGAAGTCGCTGGTTGATTTGATAGAGTCTATTGCTCCGCTGCGCATCTGTGTGGCGGGCGATACGATTATTGATGAATATCGTTATTGTACGGCCTTGAATAAATCTCCGAAAGAGAGTTTAATTCCCGTGCAATGCAGCACTGCCGAGACCTTCCTTGGTGGGGTGCATGCTGCTGCGAATCATCTGAGGACGTTTTGCTCTTCAGTTGATGTGCTCAGTACTGGCCCTATCACTCGTAAAGTCCGTTTCGTTGAGATGCCATATGCGCGCAAGGTGTTTGAATATCATCATTCAGAAGGCAATGCAGAGTTTGGCCTTGATACCGTTGATCATGATGTGTTGATTGTGACAGATTTCGGGCATGGGGAATATAATAAAGATTCGCGTGATCGCATTTGCGATCAAAAGGTATTTTTAGCCGTCAACGCTCAAACGAATTCAGCAAACTTCGGGTATAATCTCATCACGAATTATTGGCGCGCAGATTATATCGTGATCGATGAGCCAGAAGCCCGTTTGGCAGCCCACGATCGTGATTCGCCCATTGAGGTTGTGATTGAAAAGCTTGCAGAAGGGCGGTGCGATAAGTTTATCGTGACCCGTGGGACTGAAGGGGCTGTTGGGTTTGATGGCACGCGGTTCGCGCGACGGAAAGCGTTTACAAACCGCGTAGTGGACACGATGGGCGCAGGGGATGCCTTTTTTGCCGTGACAGCCCCTATGGCGAAGCACGCGTCGCTAGAAGATTTATTATTGATCGGGAACGCTGCTGGAGCGATTAAGTGCCAAATCCTTGGGCATCGTGAGCCCGTGACAAAAACAGAGTTGATCAAATTTTTGGAGTCGCAATGATCGAAGATCTTTTTCAAAAAATTAAACGCTCGAAACGGGTCTACATCCTCGGGAATGGTGGGAGTTATGCGAATGCCATGCACATATGCAATGACTTACTTGCGCATGGCATCAAAGCTTTTACGATTGACCCGGCGACGTTGTCGGCGTTTGCCAATGACTATGGATGGGAAGTTGCATTAGAACGCTGGGTGCGCGCCGTTGGGGAGCCTGGTGATTTGCTGATCGCGATGTCTGGGAGTGGCATGTCAAAGAATATTCTCAATGCCATCCATGGTGCGCAAGTGATTGGGATGGATGTGTATAAGATTTTTGGGAATGAGCGCCACGAATGTATGGATACGTTAGAAGAATCTCAACTCTCTATTGTTCACGTGTTGAAAGGATTGCTGAAGCCATGACACGAGAAGATCTGATTGCGTTTGTGAGTGAGGTTGAGGAGCATTTTGCGAAAGGGAAGATCAATGCCCCTGTGCACTTCCCTGGCGGCAATGAGCAGCAATTAATTGATGTGTTTAAAGACGTACCACAAGATGCATGGGTATTTTGTGGGTGGCGATCAATTTATCACGCGCTGCTGCATGGGGTGCCAAAGGAACTTGTTATGCGGTCAGTACTAGCCGGACAATCGATCAGTTTGAATTTTCCAAATTATCGATTCTTTTCATCTGCGATTGTTGGTGGCATTCTCCCGATTGCGTGTGGCGTGGCATCGCGTGGTCATAAAGTCTATTGCTTTATTGGTGATATGACAGCCACGTTGGGGATCTTTTTCGAAGCTCAGCAATACGCCAAAGGCCATGATCTTCCTATTACGTTCGTCATCGAAGATAATGGGGTCGCCACGAATACCCCAACGTATCATACATGGGGTGATATTTATCAAATGTCAAGAACTTGTATCATGCGGTATCACTACGATCGTGTCTATCCGCATGTCGGGTTAGAAGAGAAGGTGGTATTTTGAGTAGCTTCGCAACAGAGGTTAATCAATCCATGCGGTGGCTCGCTCGTCATGAGCGCACGGTTTTTGTAGGGCAATCTGTGGCCTATGATGGGGCCACGATATACGATTCACTCGATGGAGTGCCAGAAGAGAAGCGCTTGGAAATGCCTGTCGTTGAGGAATTTCAAATGGGCTATTGCATTGGGATGTCGCTATGCGACATCGTCCCGATTAGCATTTACCCGAGGATCGATTTCTTGTTGTTGGCGCTCAATCAATTAGTCAATCATTTGGATAAGCTGCCATCATTCGGATGGCGGCCAAAGGTCATTGTGCGTACGCGTGTTGGGTCAAAGTGGCCATTGAATGCCGGCCCTCAACACACTCAGAATCATTCGATGGCGATCCGTGCGATGCTTGATACAGTCAACGTGATTGAAGTTTGCAAACCATACGAAGTTCAGGAAGCCTATCAGCGTGCGTATTTGAGTCAAGGGTCGTTTGTGATTGTGGAGAATCCATTATGAGTTGTCTGTATCAAGGCATTACGATTGGCATGGCGATCGTCACGGTGTGGATAATTTTTATTGAGCCAATTTTTAGCAAGATTGTTAACCGTTTTTTTGAATGGATCGATGGAGAGTAAAATGGTTCATCACGTTGTTGTGACATTTCCTGAAGGCATTCCGAGTTGTGCGCAATCAGAAGCGTTGATGGAATTTGAACGTATTTTGCGCATACTGAGTGGCATGGATTGTCGGGTCGTCAAAGATAAAATGCCTGATGATTCAAAACTCCGCATGATGCGTGAGGCATAACAAAATGAGCACGACTATTCCTGAGTTCGTTAATGACCTTGTGTTAGACGGGTCCAAGGTTGGGTGGTATCCTGATCGTATTGCGGCGTGGCAGCATGGTGAGCGCATTGCACCAATTACGATCGACGCAGCGTGGACCCGTAAATGCAATTATGCGTGTGAGTTTTGCTATGCGACCCTTCAGGCAAGCCAAGGCCACACGATCACGAAAGAGATTGCGTTTGACTTCTTCAGTGACTGCGCAGAGATCGGGGTGAAGGGCGTCTCGCTTATCAGCGATGGGGAGAGCAGCATTGTGCCGTTTTATGTAGAATCCATCGAGCATGGCGCAAAGGTTGGCCTTAAAATCGGGCTTGGTACGAATGGCCTCCTCTTGCGCAAAGCGGTGCTGGAACGAGTGCTTCCTCATATTTCGTATTTGCGATTCAACTTCAGTGGTGGCACGCGAGAGGGCTATGCCAGGATCATGGGGGTTGATCCTTCGTGGTACGATATGGTGTGTCAGAACATTAAAGATGCGATGGCCATTAAGCAGGCTTATGGGCTTTCGACCACGATCAATATGCAACTCGTGTGTGATCCTAAAAATGCAGACGAGTTAATGCCATTCGCCAGGTTGGCCACCCAATTGCGTCCAGATTATGCGATCATCAAGCATTGTGCGGATGACATTGATGGTGGATTAGGCGTTGATTATTCTAAATATGGCCAACTCCATGATACGTTCCGATCCATTGAATCTTTGGGCGCGAACGCGGGGGTGCGGATTACTGTCAAATGGAATCGCATCGCCAACGAAGGGAAGCGTGAGTACAGCCGATGTTATGGTCCTCCTTTTATCATGCAATTGTCTGGAAATGGGCTGATTGCGCCGTGCGGCTTTCTTTTTAACGAACGGTGGAAGGCCTTTCACATTGGCAATATTTGCCATACGCGGTGGCGTGATATTTGGGCCAGCGATCGCTATTGGTCCGTGATGCAATACTTAGCGAGCGAGCACTTTAACCCGCAAGAGCGGTGTGGGCCGAATTGCTTACAAGATCGCACCAATGATTTTTTATTTAAGCTCAAAGAGGGGCAAGTGGCCTTACCGATGGCTCCTCCTCCACCACACCCGGAGTTTATCTAAATGTTGCTGCTATTCTTCAATGGCACGGCTGGTGACCCGACGGCTCCTGTCTTTTCGACTGGCAATGGGGTGACGTGCATTCATGCATCGTTATTTACTGACGAACTTGCTGCATCTGTGCTCATCGCAGAATTATCCTCACGTGCGGCGATGAGTGAATTGCCTGCGAGTGCAGCGGATATCACGTTATCAAAGAAGTTCACTTGTTAGGAGGGTATTGGGATGGCCACAACCATTGGTGATGTAGAGACTGTTAATATTACTCGTACAGAGGGTGACACCAATGACATTGTGGTGCATCTGACGAATGAAGACGGCACGGATGCCGTTGTCGTCGGGTGGACGGCGCAGCTCAACATTGGGTCAGATGCGGATACCCCGCTCTCGCCAACGCAGGTGTATAACGGCACAGGCACAACAGGTGGAAAGATTCCCATCAATATGAATGGGTTTAATTGCCCAATTGGGTCGTATAAGTATGATATCCGTGTGACCGATACGGTGACTGGAGATACGCCGGCACGTGTTTATTTTAAGGGGAGTTTTAAGGTGACATCGAGGATTAATTAATATGGCGGAAATGTTAATTAAAGCGACCGATGCGACTCATCATGACCCATTGGTGGATGCGTGTGGGTGTTATAAACGCGGCATGCCAGTGGTGGTGATGGAAGACGGCCACGAGTGGGGATCTGAGGAAGGACCGCCAAAATTTTACGTGATTAAATTTCCTGGTGTATCAGCTGAATCGTTACGTAAATATATTGCCCCATGGCTCAATACGGATCAGTCAGGAAAAATTGTTGGTGTGAAACGGCGTGAATGGCAATTTCAGTTGAATGAATTGGATCCTAGCGTTCTCCAAATATTAGAGTCAACTGGTTCATTGTCTGTACAGACCTCGCAGGCACTTCGTGGATCATTTGATCTCGCGTGGAATCAGTTTCGTTCGATTTGTCATAATCATAAAACAAATTTACGAGAATCGGGAACTCCATAATGCCAACAGTTGTCACGAAAACTGTAAAATCTAGCGGTGGTAATTATAGCTCACTGTCGGCTTGGGAAGCGGGTGAGCAAGGCAACTTAGTTACGGCAGATGAAATCAGAGAAGCCGAGTGTTATTCGTTTCAAGACACAACGCAAGTGTTGATTAATGGCTCCACGACAGATAGCACTCGGTATATGCGTATCTTTACTCCAACTAGCGAACGTCATGATGGGAAGTACAACACATCAAAATACCGACTTGAATTATCTGATCAACACGCGATGATGCTGGGGGACGCGTATGTGCGTGTAGAGGGCATCCAAGTCAAAGTGACGTTAGCGACGAATAGCGTGCACCACATTACTGCAATTATGGGGCTGTGGAATTTTGCTCTCGCTTCTGGCACATCACAACGTGTTTCGCATTGTGTGGTGGTCTGTGATGCGACGGGTCGGACGGATAATTCGAATCTTCGTGGATTTTTTATCGAAGCAGGAGCATCTTCCACAGCCCCTGTGCCGATTCTCTATGTGTGGAATTGTATGGTGCTGCATATTGGTAGTGGGGCTGGATATAATGATCACAAAGGATTCCATTGTGGTGGGCAAGATGGCGATATGGTCGTTTATAATTGCACGGCAGATGATTTCGATTTTGGATATCACAAAGCCGGGAGCAATACATCTTTTCTCGTAAAGAATTGTTTAGCGAGCAATTCAAGCATCGGGTTTAACGCCAATGGAAGTTCCTTCGCGGCTGGATCTGATTACAATGTGACGACGGACGCTACATCACCCCCTGGGTCGAATTCAGATACAAGTTCTACTGTTTCATTTGTAGATTCGGCAAATGGAGATTTTCATCTATTATCATCTGATACTGGTGCCAAAGATCAAGGAGTAGATCTTTCATCAGATCCTACGCTAGCATTTTCTACAGATATTGATGGTCAAACGAGATCAGGCACATGGGACGTTGGTGCAGATGAAGTTGTGAGCGATTCGTCTTTCCCACGTCGTTGGGCAACCGCAGCATAGGGAGTTTGTATGGCCACACTGATTGCGACAGCTGGTGCAGCGAATGCGAATAGTTATTGTACGTTGGTTGAGGCAGATTCCTATCATGAGACGCATTTATATGCATCAACGTGGACAGACGCGAGTGACGATGATAAAGTTATCGCGTTGATTTGGGCTACTCGCGTGCTTGATCAGGTGTGTGATTGGGGAGGAGAGAAAGCCTCTTCTTCACAAGCGTTGCGGTGGCCTCGTGGAGGAGTGTATGATCAAGACAATATTGCTATTTCTGTCAGCATTATTCCAACATGGCTGAAAAACGCCACGGCAGAATATGCTCGGTTATTGTTATCAAAAGACCGTTTACAAGAAATGGATGATGCTTTGAATGGCCTAAAGCGGGCAAGTGTTGGGTCGCTGTCAGTTGAATTTGATTCTTCTTCACAAATCACGGTGCTGCCAATTTCTGTTCAAAATATGATTAGTCATTACGTTGGCGGTGTCGCAGGCGGATTTCAAGTACCATTGGTGAGGGTTTAATTATGGGGCTGCGTGGCACATTAGATAGGGTTGCAAAAAAGGTCATCGATGCACTCGGAGACGTGCCTGAATTGTGCTCGTATGTGTCTGTAACAGGGACGTCGTATAATACTGCGACCGGAGCGATTACTAAAACATCAGTGAATAAAAACAACGTGCCCATTGTGTTTTCGAGCTATAATAAGCGTGAAATTGATGGGGAAGCAATACGCCCAGAAGATCAAAAAGCCACCGTTGCGTATTTACATTTGCTCGTGTCTCCATCATTGAATGATACGATCACTCGTCCTGATGGCACCGTGTGGGCTGTTGTTGGAGTGAGGACAGATTTGCCAACGGCGTACTACGAACTTCAAGTGAGGAGGCCATAAGGGTGGCCAATCTGAAACAATTTCTCTTAGACCTTGATGGGTTTAAGAAGACAGTTGGGGATAAGGTCGTTCTTTTACAAAAACGAGTGGCCTTAGACTTGTACGCCCGCATTATCCGTCGTACGCCCGTTGATACAGGAAGAGCTCGTGCGTCGTGGAATTTATCAATCCAACAGCAGGATCGTTCCGTCCGGCCGGAAGGTCAATATTCAACTCCTCATGTCCCGTTGGATACGCCATTCCCCGTACAGCTTGGTCAAACGATTTGGATTAGCAATAATTTGCCGTATATTGGGGAACTCGAACACGGGCATAGCAAACAAGCCCCAACGGGTATGGTGGCCATTTCTGTTGAAGAAGCTCGTGTACATATTGAGCAATTAAAACGCCAATTGGGGTAAGCCATGAGTTTTGCCGACAGTTTGAAAGCTGTTGAGGGTCGCCTGCAGTCGAATTGGACGACCACCCCTATTAAGTTTCAAAACGTACCGTTGAAAGAGACGGCGTCGTCTTATGTTGCATTATTTTTACAAGATGGTGAAGGGGCACAAATTAGTTTAGGTCAAGTTGCGTTACGACGGTGGCCTGGAGTCATTCTCGTGCAGGTATTCGTGCCAGAGCGAACTGGCACATTGGTCGCACACCAATATGCCGACACGATAGGGGCCATTTTCGACAGGGTTCAGTTCAGTAGTGGGAATAGTGGGGTGATCAGCTGTCGCACCCCGTCTGTGGAAACGATTGGCTTGCGTGATGGGTGGTGGCAGGTCAATGTAACGATTCCATACCGTCGTAATCGGCAGTATTAACCAGGAGGTCATCAATGCCACAGGGAGAAGCGAACCGCGTTTCATTAAAACTTAGTAAAGAAACCGTATGGGGAGAAACACCATCAACCCCGACGATGCTTGTGCTTCCCTATACATCTGAATCGCTCATTCACGATAAGCGTGTCAAGCAGAGCGATGTGTTACGATCAGACCGTATGAAAGATGCGCAGGTACAGGTTGGGTTTAACGGTGGTGGGGATGTGAATTTTGAATTACGGTTCGGCGATTTTGATAACATCCTTGAAGTGGCCCTAGCGTCGACCTATACGTCTCAAACCACGACAGGAGCCGGCACCTCGAATAACTTTGCGTTTGCCGCATCTGGCGGTGGCGTGCAAGTTATTACTGGTCCGTCAAATTGGACGACCAATTATAATGTGGGTGCGTGGGTACGCGTGAAAGCAGCAGCGAATGGTGCGAACAACGGGGTCTTCAAAGTGACGGCCAAAACGAGCACCACGTTGACGGTGAACAATAGCGCAGGGGTGATTGAAGCCAACTCCACGGCGCAAGTCATCACGAAGAATCTCCGCAATGGCACAACGAAGCAAAGCTTTTTGATTGAGAAGCAATATAACGACTTGACGAACAATTTCATCAATTACCGTGGGATGCGCGTTGATGGCTTGTCATTGAATGTGACGAGTGAAGAAATCGTGACTGGGACGGTACGGTTTGTCGGTCAAAAGGGCGTGATTGCGACGTCAACGGTGGCCGGTGGCACCACGGCTGCGAGCTCGAATGATAGTATGACGGCATCGATTAACGTTGGTTCTGTGAATGAGGCGGGTGCGTCATTAACGACGGCGATTAAATCCCTGTCGTTTGATTTGGATAACAACACCAGAACTCTTACGGGAGTCGGGAGTGCATCTGCGATTGGGATTAATATGGGCAGTTTGAAAGTGACGGGTAAGCTTGAAGCCTATTTCGAGGACCAAGCGCTGCTGACGAAAATGTTCAATCACAGTTCTAGCAGTTTAGATTTCAGATTGACGGATACGGCTGGCAATGTGATGGTGTTTACATTTGGCCAGCTTCGGTATACTGGCAATCCAGTCAATTCTGGCATTGATACCGACGTCATGCTACCGCTCGCATTCTCGTGCGAACGAGAAACAGTGAACAATTTTATGATTCAGGTCGATTCACTTTTAGTTTAAGGAGCATCGTGGATATTTACAAACAATTTCGTACGGATAAGCAGGCTGAGGAAGAGGGGGTGTGGATCCCCCTCTCCGCAACAGCTCGTATTAAGGTGGCTCGTATTGGGAATCCAAAACACACATCAGCCTTAAAACGTCTCAGTCAGCCGTATGTCAAGCCCGGCATGCGGCTGACAGACTTGGATGATGCGGTGTACACATCGGTTGCACGGCAAGCTATTGCAGAAACAATCCTTGTCGATTGGGAAGGGATTGAAAAGGACGGCAACCCACTTCATTATTCTAAAGAGGCAGCGCTTGATGCGTGTGGGATGGAGGATTTTTATACGCTCGTGGTTAATGCGGCATCAAGTCTTGAAACGTTTCGCGCAGCTCGGTTAGAGGCCATTGCAAAAAACTCGTAGCGGCTCTCACTTGGACGTTGAAGTGGGGGCCAAAGCCTGGAGAGAAAGTTTCAAATGGGCAGTTCCTAGAGAGATTGGCACAGGCAGATGGTATTGAATCATCCGCTACGAAAACTCGGCCATCGTTGGATACTATCGAGTCGCACTATTGGTCGTGCTATCAACTTCTTCATGGCGCAAGAGGGTCAAATGGATTTGGGCCGACCCCAATTCAGATTTCTGAAATCGTGGTCTACGCAGAACACCTTAGAATGAGCGATGATGAGCGGCAAGATTTCGTGCACATTATGACAACGTTAGATAGGAACTTTCTTGAGCTCGTGAGGAAGAAATGAGTGAAACCAATCTTGATATTGGCATTAGCTCGAGTGGAGCCGTCTCGGGTGGGGCTGCGGTTAATCGTGTTGTCGATCAAGTTAAGAATAATTTTATTGATCTTTCTGCAAAGATTTTCGTCGCTCAAAAAGCGTTGGCTGCGGTATGGGATGCGGGGGTGCGTGGTGCTGAATTTACTGAAACGATGGATAGACTCAATCGACAAATGGGCGCATTTGGGTCAAATGCGAATGCTATGGTGTCTGCCATGCAGCGCGTCACGGGCGGTCAGATTTCCATGGCACAAGCCTCGACCAATGCAAGTCGTGCCTTGGCGGTTGGGCTCAATCCAAATCAAGTCGTGACGTTTGCACAGGCTGCAGAAGCCTTGAGTGATGTCACGGGCCAAGAAATCCCTGCTGCGTTTGATAGCCTGGTTCAAGCGGCCATTACAGGACGCGGTGCTGTGCTGGCGAACATCGGCGTCTACGTTGATTTGAATGAGGAAATGCGAAAGTTGGCCGTTTCGACTGATAGATCGGTTGAACAAATCACAAGACAAGAGCGTGCGATGATTGCCGCCAAGGCTATCGCAAGCCAGACAGATGGGGCCTTGCGTAAGCTTTCAGATGGCACCATGTCTGATGCAGATAGAATTAAAGCTTTAGAATCTGCGTGGAATGATTTTTTTACTACTCTTGCTGCCGGCGCGTCAAAAGTATTAGGGCCGGTCGCCGAAGTTGGCAAAATGGCCGTCGATGCCTTTCGATTTATGACGGATGAGCAATTTCGTAAGGATCAGAAAGCGGGTGCGACATCATTTGGCGATGGAAAAGGAGAGCCACCTCCTCCACAATCTATTGGTTTACAATCCTCAGCAATTTCTGGTGAACGTGATCGAGCAATCGCTGCAGTGCAAGATTATCGTAATCGATTGTCTCAAGAAAGCCAAGCATTAGAGAAATTGATAGGGCTTGGTGTTCAACGGAATCTTACAACAGAAACAGATGCAGTGCGTAGGATCGGTGATTTACGGGTGACTGAACTTCATAATCAACGTACGTCATTAGAAGAAGAGCTGAAAATTGAGCAGCATTTTTATGATGAACGTAAAAAAATTGGCTTTGAAACTACAGAAAGTAAAATTGCTGAAGAAAATAAATTTCTTCTCGTGAAGCAGCAATTAAAAGAAAAATTAGTTTCTCTTGATGAAAAGCTCTCTCAAACAGAATTGTTGAATGAATCTGAGCGTGATATTGCGAGGATGCAGACTGCGCAGCGGCAAGGCGAATTTATTCGTAATGCGCTAGTATCTGAATTTCAAATTCGCGAATCGATACGGCAGCAGGATTTTGAAGCGCAGCAAACATATGTGCGTGGTCAGATTGAAATGGCTCATGCCACATTCCAATCTGATATTTCTGTCGCCAATGCTGAACGGCAATTGTTAAGAGAGCAATTGGCATTTAAGCTCCGTTTAACCAAAGAAGAAATCGATCAAATGCTACGCCTTCGTCAAGAAGGCAACCTTGCTGCAGCGAATGCGATTCGCGATCGTGGTGATGCGGCACTCTCGCCAGCTGCACGAGAAGGGATCACCGCATCTGGCACGGCCCAAGATATTTTGTTGGCTGAACGGGCTTCTGGGAGCTTTTTCCAAGGGTGGGCACGTGGCATGCAAGGCTATATGCGCGATACCCAAACCGGGTTTGGTTTCGCGAGAGATATGGCACGAAGAACGGCGCAAACGATGGAAAGTGGATTTCAACAATTTTTCTTTTCTCCATTTGAGAACGGTATGCGCGGGATGTTAGACAGTTTGCTGAATATGACGAAGCAAGTTGTCAGTCAGATTGCCGCGCAAATGGTAACCTCTGGTATCCTGCAACTTTTAACGTTAGCGGCTGGATCATTTGGTGGAGGGGCAAATTCTCTCTCATCATTCCTTGCGTTGTCGAATAGCAGGAATGTATCCGGCATTAACGTAAGAAGCTTTGATCGTGGCGGAGTGGGTGATTTTGGGTCTGGCTCATTGGCCATGCTACACCAAAAAGAAGCGGTCGTGCCACTGCCTGATGGGCGAACTATCCCTGTCACGATGACAGCGAGTGCCAGTAGTGTGAACGCGCCTCTGGTTGTCAACGTTATTAATCAACACGGCGGAGCTCAAGTTGAGGCCACTCAAAATCGCAATCCCAATACCGGCAATATGGAATTAGAGATTTTAGTAACAAAAGCCATCAATAAGTCCATTCAGCAAGGGCAGATGGACAAGACCATGCGATCTCGCTTCGGCCTTGTCCCAGGAGAACGATAATGGCAACGTGGCCTGGCACACTTCCGACGATTCCGTTGCGTGATAATTATGAAGAGTCCCAACAGCAAGGGTCTGCGATTCGGACACCCACGGATCAGGGGCCGCCGAAGCAACGAAATCGGTTCACCGCTCAGATTAAGGTCTATCGTGTGTCATGGGAAATGACTGGCACGCAGTTGGATACGTTCTGGACGTTTTACCGATCGACCTTGGGCAATGGAGCTTTGTCGTTCGACGGATTACCTACTCCACGCACAGGGGCCACGGCAACCCATCGATTCAATGTCTCGGAAGAACCGCGTGTGACGACGACGGGTTGGGATAGTTATGCGGTAACCTGCTTGTTGGAGGTCTTGCCGTAATGGCACGTTCGACTTCAACGGTGTTCAAAAATGCTGCGAATGCGCAAGAGACTGGAGAAGTCCTCTTAGCCTTGGTCACCATTACTTCATCCTATATCGTTGGAGGGCCGTTGCGTGTCGTGCAAGATCTCCAAAATATTACCCACAATGGCAACACCTATACTGCATTTCCATTCGAACTACGTCTCCCATCTGATAGCGATGAAGGCTTTGGAAAAGTGTCCCTTCTCATTGACAATATCGACCGGTCAATCGCTGTCGCGATTAAGAGTATCCCCCCAAGCGAACCACCAACAGTGTTAATTGAAATTGTGCTTGCGAGTCAGCCAAATATAGTGGAGCTTTCGCTCGATAATCTCATCATTCGCAATATTATTGGTGATGCATTCCGCATCGAAGGGGAGTTGTGGATGGATGAAGAAGACTTAGTGCCGTTTCCTGAAGCGACCTTTACGCCGCAGTATTTTCCAGGGTTGTTCAAATGAGTGCATGGGCGAGTCGCTATCTCAATATTCCCTTTCTTCCAAAAGGGCGTACGCATGCAGGGGTGGATTGCTATGGACTCGTCCGGTTGATTTATCACGAGCAGTTGGGCATTGAGCTTCCATCCTATACAGAAGATTATGCAACCATTCATGATCGAATTGAGATTGAATCGGTGCTCCGTAGCGAGGTTGGGACACGGTGGAAAGAAATTCCACTGGTCACCGCAAAAGAGTTTGATGGGGTCATTTTCCGGATCGAGGGGCGGCCCACTCATTTTGGACTTATTGTGGATTCTCCTCGGTTCATTCATGCGATAAGAAATGAAGGGCAACAAGCTGAAGAAGGGCGTGTGACGACTAATCTTCTCACCTCATTGCTCTGGAGGAATCGCATTGTCTCAGCCGTCCGATATATCTGACGAACATTTTCGATTGGTTGCATGTTCGACGTTGATGCACGAACGTCGTACCGATACGTATTGCCATGTGGGGAAGACGCTCGGGGACCATTTACGTGAAATTGGCTGGGGTCCACTGGGCGATGCGCGTGTGTTTATCGACGGTGAATTGATCCATGACGCGAGGTGGGAGTTCTGTGTACCGCAACCAGGTCAATCTGTTGTGGTTCGGCGTGTGCTCCATGGCGGCGGTGGGGGACGTGGCGGTAAGCAGATTGGTATGATCGTCGGTATGATCGCCTTGATGGTGGCAACCTGGTATATCGGTGGCGGCGCACTGGCTGGTATTCTTCCTGAAGGCCTCCAAATGGCCGGCACCGTGGGCGGGTGGCAAGCTGTCGGTGCAGGGGTCTTAGTTGGGGGGTCTCTTGCCCTTAATGCGCTGATTCAACCGAACCGTCCTCGTCTTGGCCAACTCTCAAATTTAGGGGATGGGAGTTCGGCCTTGTCCTTGACCGGCTCTTCAAATGAAATGAAGCCCTACGCACGAATTCCTCGTGTGTATGGCACGCATTTGATGTATCCGCCGTTGGCGGCGCGTCCGTTTACTGAGGTGGTTGGAAATAATCAGTATCTGCGTGTACTCTATTGTTTTGGATATGGCCCATTGTCGATTCAGACAGATTCAATCAAGATTGGAGAAACACCACTTTCTCAGTTTGCAAATTATGAGATGGAAATTCGCCCTGGGTATCCTGATGACGCACCCTTGACGTTGATCCCGAACGACGTGTTCGAAGACGGTCTTTCACTCCTCATTAAGCAATCGACTGGCCCACTTATTCGCACGAGCCAAGCTAACGCGAAAGAGCTGTCCATTGATGTTGCCGCGCCGGACGGGTTGCAATTTATTGACGGTTCAGGTCGGCAGGGTACCAATAGTGTGACCTTTGACATTGATTACCGAAAAGTTGGGGACACTTCGTGGGTTGCTGTGGGAGGATTTGCGGCGACAACCGCGAAGATTACAACGAATTTCACCGGCGCGAATAACGACTTGGTGTTTACACGAATCATTACAGGAGTGCTTGGAAATAATTATCGCATCATTTTTCAAGGTGGTTCGGTAGCGTCCGTGGATTGGGAATATGTGACGGGCGTTACACGTGATCAAATATTGGTGAAAAGTGGCAATGTGATCGTGACGATCGTGCAGAATTCGACCACGGCCAACCAAGTCATTACCTTGTGGAACGCCCATGCGCAGTTGAATTCCGGTATTGCGACCGTGGCCCTTGCAGCGGGGAACAATGGCACGGGAGCTATTCAGCTTCCAGGGATTCAAGTTGGGCAGCGAGGAGGTGGGTACACGACCTACTACTATCAAGACTACAGCTTTGCTGGCGGACTCGATCACATTCCAACATTTACTATCAGCGGCAATACACGTTCATTGGTGAGAAAAAATGTTCGCTGGACCGTTTATGAAGCCGGTGCGCAGTATGAAGTGCGCCTGACTCGCACCTCATCCGATAACCCGCCTACGAGCGATTCACAGATTATCGCGACAACTTATTGGACGATGCTTCGTACAATTCAAGCCTCAAAGCCTGTAACGAAAACTGGACTTGCCTTCTTGGCACTACGCATTAAGGCTACTGATCAATTGAATGGAACCGTCGATACCTTGAACGCCGTTGTCACTAGTATTTTGCAAGACTGGGACGCGGCAACATCGACTTGGGTATTACGCGCGACGAGTAATCCTGCCAGTATTTATCGAGATGTGCTTCAAGGCACGGCCAATCGACGACCAAAACTAGATAACCAATTGGATCTACCAACCATTCAAGCTTTTCATACACGGTGCAAGACCAGTCAGTACTCCTTCAACGCAATCATCGACTTCCAAACAACCGTGAAGCAGTTGCGTCAAGATGTGTTGGCATCGGCACGGGCCACATTTGGCCTGAAAGACATGAAATATAGTATTGTGGAGGATCTTCCACAATCCATCCCGGTCGATATCATTACAGCCAGAACGAGCAGTAACTTTAAGTGGACCCGTCGATTCCTCAAGATGCCCCACGCGTTCAAAGTGAGATTTGTTGATGCGGACAATAATTTTAAGCAAGGCGAACGATTTGTCTACGCGGACGGGTATGACGCGAATAACGCTACAGATTTTGAAGAGACGGATGCCGGGATCGGGGTAACGAATTCTAATCAAGTCTGGAAATTGAAACGAAAAGAGTTAGCGGACGCGGTGCTGCGCGCAGACGATTACGAAGTCACGATGGACTTTGCCAATCTGAATGTGACCCGTGGGGATCGCGTTCAACTTCAGCACGATGTCATTCTTGCAGGGCTCTGTACAGGGCGCATCAAGAGTGTGACGCTCAACGGTTCCAGCCAAGCTACAGATATTACGTTTGACGAGCCCTTCACAATGGTGACCGGGACAAACTACGGAGCACGCATTCGTAAATCAGACGGGACGATGGTCACCTCGCAAGTTGTGACGTCGCCAGGAGAGGTGCTTGCGGTGACGTTTATTGCACCGCTCTCTGTTGGGAATACGCCCGCTATTGGGGATTTGGTCTCGTTTGGAACGTTGGGATCTGAGACGATTGATTGCATTGTGAAGAGTGTGGAGCCAGGGCCTGATTATACGGCTACTGTGAAAATGCAAGATTATGCTCCTGGCATTCAAACAGCCGACCAAACAACGATCCCAATCTATGACGCGCAGATTTCGTTGCCGGCCACGCCAACTCCACCAATTCCGATTATTGCCCAAGTCCTTTCAGGGGAATCAGTCATGGTGCGGGATGCTGATGGTTCTCTTGTGAGTCGGATTATGGTTTCGGTGCATTTTTCGTCTGGGTTACGACTGGTCGACGCAAAACTTGAGACACAATTCCGTCAAACTGGCTCAGACGACGAATGGAAGACGATCTTTACGCTCTTTAGCGGGACCTCCGTTGAGGTGCCAATTGTGCCAGTTGAGGATGGGCTGCAGTATGATATCAGATTGAGAGCGGTGGATCAGCAAACAGGGCTGGCTGGTCAGTGGGCCGTCATTGATGGCCACACTGTCGTGGGGAAAACTTCAGCGCCACCAGACATTGATGTCTGTGTGTTGGAGGGGGATCGGTTGCGGTGGTCGTATCCAACCCCACCATTGGACCTTGATGGCTTTTTGGTGCGGTATCGCTCAGGCACCTCACGGCTCTGGGACAGTGCCATTGAAGCCCACACCCATGTCATTAAGACAACTGATTTTCAGATTTTCAGGCAGCCAGGGGTATGGACTTTTATGGTTAAGGCCGTCGATACGAGTGGCAACGTCTCGACGAATGCCGTGGGCGTCACCATCAATCTTGGTGATGTGCTGGTTGATAACGTCGTGATCACGCAGGATCATCGCGCATTGGTGTGGCCTGGGACACGGACCAATGGCACGGTCGTGAGTGGAGACCTTGC
>FRDC01001111.1_pt2 | contig 24673 bp, 23 predicted proteins | sample 1106171 | NCBI WGS metagenome assembly FRDC01 (sample SAMEA3930566, study PRJEB13176) | freshwater metagenome | biome: Drinking water system; feature: drinking water; material: water | place: Singapore | collected 2014-12-20 | reverse complement strand
CGATGCCTGCGGAGGAAACCTTGTAGACATCTTGACTCTGCCGCCATAAAATTCTCACTCTGAAGCGGTTGTGGTAATTCTTCCTTCCAGGGAGGCTCACCATGAAAGCCTTCTCTAGCGCGATTGTATTTCTGGCGCTCTTTGCCGGATGCGCCTCACACGGTAATTGGTCAAAGTTTGATCAGGGAGCGTGGATCAATTTAGACGAGCGGATTGGGACCAACGAGCTTAATTACTATATTAAGGAGTGGGGCGAACCAGTTTCCCGTAAAGCCGTTAACTTTAGTGATGGTAGTGGAAATGTAATGGCTGATGGGGTGGAATTGCTTTGGCTTTGGAAGTCTGATGGGACAGGACCATCGGATCAGTCAGGACAGGGGTGGGAGTTGTTCCTTGCGTTCAACGAACGTGGCGCATTCCGAAATTGGCGAATCGGCGCTTACCGAACGACGTTGATGGTGGCCGATGTCATTGCTGCGGTACGGAAGAATGGTTACAGGTTTGACCGTGTCCTTCTTCAAGACTTGAGACTCTCCGATGAGCAACATCTGTTAGAAAGGCCCAGTTTCTGGTACGTATCAACATCCTCCGGCGTTACTATCTCCAACGCATCCAGGACACGTTGGCATGAACTTTATAACATGCAGACTAACGTCCAGGCGTTCGCGGCAGCAATTCTTAAGGCTGACACGGCGGCAAGGAACCTCGATGACCGCTTGGCAACTGATGATGAAATATTTGGATGGTTAGAGGAGCAGTTCAGAGCCAGTAAACGGGCTAGGCCGAGTCGGAGTGCACCTCAAGGCATTCCTACTCCTGGAGTTCCTGGACAAGACCAGGCAGGTCTTCTCGGACGAGGATTTCTTGGCCCATACACACCCAACGCTTATGGCCCAGGCATGAATGCCGATGCCACTGGAAGACCTTTTGTTTGGCAACCAATGACTCCTGGGCCGCAATCGTTCGATCCATTCCTGCAAGTAAAGCCTAATGCCTATGGCCCTGGAATAGGGATGGATCAATATGGGCGTCCGGTGAGACCAGCCTGTCCGCCTGGGTGGGCCGGTCCGTGTTAGCTTCTCAATGAGCATAAAGCCCCGTCTTGTATTAGAGGCTCCAGGGCCAGTTAAAGGCAATCCATTGCCAGGGAATGGAACCGAATAGACTTTTATGAACCCATTCCGCGTTGTTATTGCTTCTGAACCAGAAGTTCGTCTGACTATGAGCTACATTGCGGCTGTCCGGCTGTATGAAGTCGAAATACGTGTCCTGAGGGCGGGGGTCGCAGACGGCTCGGCGACTAATAATACTTTCCGCTATTGTTCTGCTTCTATTTCGTTTTGTTGAGGGTTCGATCTATTTCCCACATGACAACCGCTGTGTGGAAAACAATTCGTTGTGCATCTTCCCAGCTTACGGATGTTCCTTCCTTTGTCGCTCCATGCTCTTGCCGCTGAATGAGATCAATCAGTGTTCCCCAATAGACCACAAGTGCATCGAGGAATGGTCTCACAGTTCCTGCAATATCATCGCAGTTTCGGAGGACACACCTGAGACGGTCCACGGTCTTGGTCTTGTCAGGATTGACATCTTGTGGGCCATGCATTTCAACCAGAGCTGTGGCACAATCTTGAATTGCCTCACGGCAGAGATGCCCAATAGTTGTTAACTGACTCGCTGAGTCTTCCCCCCAGAGAGCAGCTTCCGCCTGGGTCCATTTTTGGTAAGCCATTTCGTATTGTTTCTTGAAATTCTCTGTTCCAATGTATTTTCGCACAGCGTCAGACACGCGCACGAGCGGTTCACCCACCTTTTCTCTAAACCACGCTGCGTATCTGAATCCACGAGGCGTAATATTGAAATTGACCCCTCCTCGCGAAGTACTGCCCTTTCTAAGCATTCCTGCATCGGCCAGAGAGTCGATATCGCCTATTGTAGTTGCTAGACCACCTGGCAGTCCCTCATGAATCACGGTTGGAGGACTATTTAGCATTTCTGACACGATGAAATTATATCTTCGCTCCTTGGGGACTGAATGTTCCGCCTTTACTAGTTCAGTGAGCAATTCCTTCTGGTCATCAAGCAGATCAACTTGTAGAAATTCAGCATCCTGAGCGTGCAACGATTGACGGGCTTTTGCAGATGCAAGTCTCTCTAAGGTTTCTATCGCAGCGGTTAGGGAATCCATGGCTTTGGGTAGCGCTTTCATTGCGTCGGCTAACCGCTCTCCCTCAATTTCCTCTTCATCGTCAGAAGTGATGGCATGGGTTTGCCAATTCCAGAAAGCACCTGCGTAATAGCCATAGGAGTCTTCGCCGAATGATTGCTGAAGAATGTGAGATGTCTGGTTGCGCCATGCATCGAGAGAAGCTTCGTCAAATTGCCGCTTTTGGATTAGCTGCATTCCCTTTGTCTTTTGTCCTTTGAGAAGTTCGACTGCTATATCAGGCGAAAGCTCTGGCCCTTTCAACCCGCCTCGGCTGCCTAGCGCCATAGGGTGCTCCTCAATGAAGGTGGCGAGGAATGGAAGCCTAGGCCGTCTGCACTAGACTGTCAAGGATTGCGCTTGGCTAATTTCCGTCCGCTATCTATAGTGTGCGGGGTGGGACGGAAACTCGGTCAGCCTCAGAGCCAGTGGGGGTGTGATTATGCCAAATGGAACCAGGGGTGAGGCTAGAGAGGTTCTTCAGCAGGAGCGAGAATCACGGTGGAGATATGTTGTTCGACACCCGGAGTTTCGCAGAAGATTAAGGGAACTGCGTGCGCTTTATCAGAATAGCGATCCTCTGGAGGTTGAAGCGACTCATAAGGACTTCGTCAAGAAATGGGGACTTGAAAAGATTCCGTTTGACATCCTTACTAGGGAGTACATCCCCGATGAGATACCGCTGAAGAATCAGTTCTATGAGACGTTTTGCCATGCGGCTCCTCTGTGCCCACCCGTTCAGATAGATGAAGGACCTGCTGGTTTCATCACACCTTCCGGCGTCCATCGAGGCGAGTTCGCTACGATTACCGTTGACCTTTCATATCCCGACAATCTCCTTGTTGCGGCGATTGGAGCGGAATTAAAAGCTTTTCGCGGAGATGGTCCGCGAAGGAGGCACCACCGTGATAAGACAGATGAGTTCCTGGATGTTTATGATCGCGCAGAAAAGGGGGAATCAATTGCGACCATTGCCTCTGCGTTGAATGAGAGTCCTTCCACGGTGAAAGGCAGACTCCGAGCAGCGTTGAGAAAGATTTATAGTTCGACTGAACTTCCCTCAAAGTGGGGCTTAGTACTAGCCAGTTTCGATGCTGCTACTCACTTCGCAACCTGCTCGATATGTCGAGCAGCGAATGCCAAAGAAAACCCATCTCCAGATGAGTATTGCCCTCAAGTAAAGCGGTTTATTGATGAGGAATCAGCGGGGCAACGTGAGCTAACAGGTTTTGACACAGTAAGAGATATGGGAAATAGAGAAGGCTCAGGAAGGGCCTTTGATCCCACAAGCCTGCCAGAAGATTAATCTCAATAATAAGCCCTCCTCTTATTTCATCCTGTTCGATGGGTGAAATCACCTGTTGAAGGTGATGACCTTGGTGAGTCTCCGAGGCTCGCCAGCCAAGGTCTAAGAAAAATAAGCCCCCTGTTTATTTGATCCTCTTCGATGGGTGACAGGCCAGGAAATTTCTCATGGCCGAACCCAAAGGAGGAAATCATGCCCGTTCAATTACAGTTGCTCGCGTTTCAGACCATCATGCAAGAGCCATTACCGCCCATCGATTGGCTCATTGAGCCGCTGTTCTCACAGGGAAGCCGCGCTGTCGTCTTCGGAGAATTCGGCTGCATGAAGTCCTGGTTGCTGCTGGATTTAGGCTTGTCCTTGGCGTCGGGACAACAGTGGCTCGGCCATTTTTCTGTGCCACGGCCTCGATCGGTTTTGTATGTGGATGAGGAGATGCCGGAAGGAGAGCTTCGGCGACGGGTCAAACGTCTTGGACTTGGAAGGGAACAGGACGGGCAAGACTTACCCCTTCGCGTCATGTCCCATTCAGGGGTTCGATTTAGCGAACCGATGGAAGTTGAGAACCTCTTGCAGATTCTTCAACGCCAGCAGTTCGACCCTGAGGTCATCATCGTGGAGACCTTACGAAGGGTCCTAGAAGGCAGTGAGAACGATGCTGAAGCGGTGAGTGCCTTTTGGCACAGCGTTTCGCCCATTCTGACAGCGGGAAAGACGCTCATTGTGTCGCACCATATGCGAAAACCGAACGCCCAGGGAGTCAACGATTCCCGTTATCGAGCCAGCGGCTCTACGGACATTCTGGCTGGTGCAGATATGGCGTTTGCCGTCGAGCGGATCGATGAGCGCCTGCTTCAGGTGGAATGCGTGAAGTCTCGCGTGGTGGCCGAGGCCGACACCTACAGGGTGGGCTTCCAGGAGGAAACAGAAGATGGCCCCGTGCGCATGGTGTTTGATGACTATCTCGAAGATGCGGGTAGTACGGAATCCTCGCCTCAACGGATCGGTGAACTGATCGAGTCGTTTTTGCAAGTTCAGTCAGAACGAGGAGCAAGGACCGCTGACATTGATGAATGGCTTGCCGCTCATGGCATTAGCCACAGCCAGGGGGAAAAGGCACGACGATTTCTCAAGCGCTCTGGGCGAGCTACTAATCCCCGCTACGGGTATTGGCAATGGAGGGATGCTGGGCTCGCAACCGAGATACCGACATCCGCCAACCCGCGCACCTATATAGGTTCAGAGGTGGCGGAGGCTTCTGTTGCCTCCGACCACCGAGGCAGCGGAAGTGGCGAGCTGGCCACTACAAGGTCAGCAGCGTAGCAGCTAAGCATCTTTGCTGCACCCTCGTTCTAACGGGTTTCGGGGATGCAGACAGGGGGGAAAGGGAGGGGGAAGGGTTGGACTGAAAACCAGCCTTCCTTCTCCTTTCCTTCTGATGCTGGAGTTACGTGAACCTGGAGGGCGTGTGCCCACAAAAAAGGCTTTGGTCGAGTTATTTCAACAACGCCTTAATACACAATAGATTACACGTGAAATATCACCCCATACATCCCTGGGGGAACGCCCCCTCCCCCCTCAGGAGATGTCCCCCTGGGTGGGTCTGGTTCATGGAAAAATCGTGAGCCTAGGCCAGGTTTTTAGACAAGGAGAGACCATTCTGATGAAGACTCTGACGCCTATGAAAGCCATACGTGCGAAGTGCCTAAATTGTTCTGGGTACCAGCCCAGCGAAGTGAGGCTTTGCCCTGTCACCAACTGTGCCCTGTGGCCGTACCGGATGGGCAAGCGGCCAAAACGAGAACCGGCAGCAGAGCCGGTGGAGGTATCCCATGCCGCCGGATAGCCCCAAGGTGACGAAACGCCTTTACAGTATCCCTGAGGCTGCTCAGTACCTGGGCCGGTCTCCCTGGGCTGTGCGTCACCTCGTCTGGTCAGGGCAGTTGCCTGAGGTCCGAGCGGGTAGGCGAGTGCACCTGGACATCAAGGACATGGACGCTTTTATTGAGAAGAATAAGCAGCGGGAGGAAGGTTCTTGAATCAGTAGGTACATAGTGCTAGCATTACTGGACCATGAGGAGGCTGGCAGTATTGCGAAAGAGGCGGGGGTTGTCACAGCGCGGCTTAGCGAAGTTGGCAAAAGTGTCCCATGTGACCATCGCCAGACTGGAGACAGAAAAGTTTGATCCTCGCCTCTCGACACTACGCCAGCTAGCCAAAGTGCTCAAGGTGAAGGTTCGTGATCTGTTGGACGATTAGAAAGGAGGCTGCCTATGGGAATGTTGTATCGGCGGAAAAAACGTGATCCAGTAACACGGATGCTCGTAGAGTTCGGCCCGTGGTGGATGAAATACTATCGCCAAGGAAAGCCGTTCTATGAGAGCACCGAGACCAACGACAAGACTGAAGCGCGACGAAAGCTCAGGGAACGGGAAGGACAGGTTGCCGGAGGTCTTCACCACGGCCCACAGACCGAGCGAACACGGTTTGAGGACCTTGTGGCTGGCATCCGTCAGGACTACTTGTTGAACAAACGGAAGTCGGTCAGACGGCTCAATGACTATATCGTTCATCTGTCGGCCCACTTGAAGCAACTACGTGTCTCAGGCATCACAACGGATCGGGTCAAGGTGTATATAGAAAAGCGTCACAGAGAAGGAGCGGCGAACGGAACTATCAACCGTGAACTGGCATGTCTCAAACGTATGTTCAAGCTGGCTCTCCAGCACACGCCACCCAAAGTAGCCCGGATGCCTCACATTCCCATGTTGAAGGAACATAACGTGCGGTCAGGGTTTTTCTTGCATGAGGAGTACCTCGCCGTCCGTGGTGCCCTGCCTGATTATGCCCAAGTTGCAGTGAGCATCGCCTACTATACCGGTATGCGGATCGGAGAAATCCTTGGGCTGAAATGGTCCCAGGTTGACCTTGCCGAAGGCAAGCTCTCCCTTTCATCGGTACAGACGAAGACGGAAACACCGCGAGTGGTCTTTCTTCCCCCTGACCTGCTTCGCGTCTTGCAAGCAGCAAAGAAACGGCACGATGCCACCTACCCTAGCTCTCCGTGGGTGTGCCAACGCTACGGGAACCGCCTCTTTGAGATTAAGCGATGCTGGAAACAAGCCTGTAGGCGTATCGGCCTTGAAGGGCGGTTAATTCACGACTTCCGACGTACGGCAGTACGAAACATGACACGAGCAGGGATTCCAGAAAAAATCGCAATGGCCATTTCTGGACACAAGACCCGCTCCGTATTCGATAGGTACAACATCGTCAACGAGAGCGACCTCAAGGTAGCGGCAAAAACCTTGGCCACCTACTACGAACAAGAAAAGGTTACACTTTCGGTTACACTGGAAGAACTGAGTGGGCAGAGGAGCAGTCTTGTAAACCCCCAACCAGTTGAATCCTTGACTGGATTTGTGGAGCCGGCGACCCGGATTGAACGGGCGACCTGCGGTTTACGAAACCGCTGCTCTACCAACTGAGCTACGCCGGCATCCTCGATGAGAGATGGAGGGGAATCAGACCTTGCTGGATTCGCTCGACATTCCGGAGGCCATGATACCGGCCACCGTACAGGCTGTCAACGAAAGAGAGGCGCTTTCACGCTACTGCCCCGGTCCCACACCAGTCGGCTTCGGAGCCTCAGGAGATGGCTCTGCGATGGGCGCTGCTTTTTTCGTGGCGGTGACTGGTTTGGGATTATTTCCCTTCGCCACGGGGTGAATTCTAACCATTGCTCCCTGACCAGGCTGTGGAAGACAGAGCGGATCCTGCTCGTTGCCGAATTGTTCTCTGGCCACTCGGGCCACCTGACCTCGGGCGTAGGTGCAGAGCTCCCCTGCCACCACCGTCCCGTCCCGATCAGCGTCGGCTACGCCTTGCAGTCCCCTCAGCAGGTAGTAGGTAAACAGCCCGTGCCTTCCCTGCTCATATGCGTGGGCCTCCTGAAGGCCTCTGTTTCCTACCATCCACATAACCTGATCTTTCCGTTGGCTCCCGCCGATTTCCCAATTTGGCGGCGGCATGGCGGCGGGATCGGCGCCTGGTGATGGATCCAGCGACACATCGAACATCAGAATGGCGCGCTGTATCGGGAGTCGCGCAAGCGATTCTTGCAGCCGGCGAATGGAATACAGTCGGTTTACCGTTGCCGTTGTCCCGTCAAACGGGACTAGAGACACCGCGCCGGTCACACCATCTACCAGCGCACGCCCCGCGAAAAACACATAGACGACGGTGTTGGCATCTACCCGGCTGGGAAGCCATTCATCAAACGTGTCGGCAAGATCCTGCTTCAACGCATGGGCATCGAGCAGCAGGCGAACCCGATCGTTCGGGATGTTGCCGATCGCACGCAGATAGCCCGCCATAACTTCCGCATCACGGCCGGCGTACTTGACGGACGGCACGTGCTCGTTGCGAAATCGTCCGACCCCGATCGCAACGACAACGGCTTTCGATTGCTTGAAAGCCATGTGAGGTTTTGGCAGTTGTTCGACATTGGGAACAGCCACAACCTCGTCGCTCTTCTCTGGCTTGATCAGGAGCGTGAACTTCTTGGCCGGCGGGATGGAAACATCAGGAGTTGCGCTGCGCAAACTCAACACGAGCTCCCCGCGAAGCGCTTCTCTGACCGCTCTGACCGCCGCCATCCGTTTGGTGACTGACGTGCGCTTGATTTCTCCTGGCCGCAGATCTCCAACCGGCACCACCGGTGGGAAATGTGCCACAACCTCGCTCATTCCCCCGACCACCACTTCCACACCTTTCGCTTCCGCCACCCCATCGTTTTTCACTTCAATCTCGATCGTCAGGGACTCATCTTGCTGAAGAAGCTGGTCCCGATTCTCATCTCTCATGATGGCGCGAAAGGTGAGGGCTGTTGCCCTCTGCGTTACCTCAGTATTGCCGCTCTGCTGCTCGGCCGAGGCAATCGCGTTCCTCTGCATCTCCTGTGGCACTGGCACTGCCGTGGTCGCACTCGGCGCCAGTGCCACTGTCGGCGGGGCGTTACTCGGCAGAGCCTTCGCCCCCGCCGTCGCGGCAAGCCAGGTTTTTCTCCGCTCGGCATATTCTCTGACTCGGACAGAGTCTGCAACCTGCCGAGCCATGCCTTCAGCCACCAATTCAATCGCTTCACGCACTATTGGTTCTAGTCCTTTCACATCACAAGACTGATCCGTGACTTCCACTTCACCTCGACCGGCACTCTGCATCTTTTTACTGAAGAGGAGAGTTCCGTCCTTGGCAAGGAACGCTAGCTCTATCCCCAACGTAACTGTGACCGGATAGCTTCTTTTGACTTGGCGTGGAATCGCGAGGTCGATTTGTTTCAGTCCCAACCCCACTTCAATGATGCCATCGTCAGCTATCGTCTGCCCGACTTCAGTTTGAGGCGTGACACCGGCGAAGACCCGCCTGAGTTTGTGTGGCACAGCCTCAACGATCGGGCCGGCAAGTGAGAACGATGCCGGCTGACCACAGGCATTCTGATAGGGAACAGCCGCGGTGGTAAGACTGGGCGCGAACCATAGGGCCGGTGTCAGCGGAATGACAGGGACACCGACAAGTCCATCGCTTCGCTTGGACCAGAAACAACCGGCACACAAGAGCATGAGCATCAAGCTCATGCAGATGGCCACATGCCGGCCTGGTGGGAAATGTTGGACTGGCACTAGACAAGCCCCTCGCAGATGCTGTGTTATACCGAAATCGCGGCAGCGAGCACAACCGCCGCAATGAATTGACAGGTCTCAGACCCTACGCTAAGGTCTCGCCTATGCGGTCCCCCTCTGCGTTCTCTCCTTCAGCACCATCGGGCATTCCTTGGTCCGCACTTGCGAGACTGATTCGGCTGCACAACCAAACCGGCACTTACTTGTTATTGCTTCCAACTTTGTGGGCTCTTGTGCTGGCCTCACGAGGCTTCCCGCCCCCTCATCTCCTCGCCGTCTTCATCGGCGGATCGTTCTTGATGAGAAGCGCCGGTGTCATTCTCAATGATCTGGCCGATCAATCGTTTGATAGACAAGTCAGCCGCACCAAGACTCGCCCACTGGCTTCCGGTGAATTGCCCCGCCGCCATGCCTTCACACTGCTCGGCCTTCTGTTGCTCATGGCCGGAGGCCTCGTGTCGCTTCTCAATCCTCTCGTCGTGTGGCTCGCCCCTATCGCCCTCTTGCTCGCAGCCTTGTACCCTTTCTCAAAACGATGGGTCGATCTCCCCCAAGCCATGCTGGGTGTAGCCTTCGGATGGGGGGCGGTCATGGCCTGGGCCGCCGTGCGCGGACAGCTCGATGCACCCGTCTGGTGTCTTTTCGGAGCAACGGCGGTCTGGGCAGTCGCCTATGATACGATTTATGCTATTCAGGACCGCAACGAGGATCGGCGTATCGGGGTGAAATCCGCGGCCCTCTTTTTCGGATCATCCATCTACCTTGGAGTCGGAACAGCCTTTAGTGCCATGCTGATCCTTCTCGGTGCCGCGGGATGGATGGCTCAGATTGGATGGCCCTACTATGCCACGCTGCTGGGTTTGGGACTGTTCTTTTCAGTCCAGACCGGACAACTGCGAGAATCTGTTGATCCTTGCCAAGCGTTCGGTATGTTCCGAGCACACATCTGGGTCGGCGTGGCCGTGCTTGCTGGACTGCTGGCAGGCTTTCTAACCTAGCGGCTGCTGAAAAGCCCACCGGCTTCGTTCTCGCTTGGCGCGCCGGGGCGGGGCGGATGAAAACGATTTCGAGCAGCCGATTGAGACTCAGCTTGCCGGCTTATCAGTCGGCGGCGGCTCAGCTTTCGGAGCACGCAAGGTTCCCAGATACATCGTCACGGCTTTGGCATCTGCATCGCTCAATCCCAACGCCGGCATGCGCGTTTCGTAGTTCATGGCCTGCGGATTCTTCACCCAGCGATAAATCCACGTACCGTTGAGACGGAATCCCGCTCGATCCAGCGCGGGACCGACCTTGCCGCCCTCACCATTGATGCTATGGCAGCCATTGCAGCCATACTTGTTCTCGTAGAGTCGCTTCCCGAGTTCGACCAGCGGTGCCGCCTGCGCCGGTGCCACCGTGAGATCAGGCCTAGGGATGCTGACGCCCTTCCCGGGCCTCACGGAGAAATTGTTGAGCGCAACCTGGGCGGCATCGAGTTCTTTCTTGGCTTGAGCCATGGCCGCCTGTTCTCCAGCATAGGAGGATTCATCGACTTCGACATCTTTTTTGAGCGCTTCGCTCTTCTTCTCCGCTTCTTCGCTGGCCTTCTTTTCTGCGGCCTCGTAGACCTGTTTGGTCTGCTCGAATTTAGCTTGTGCGGTCTTCAACCCTTCAGCCAGTTGTGCTTTTCTTTCCTCGACCTTAAATTCCAGCTTCATGCCGTGCAGCGTGCGGACATAGCCGACGATGGCCCAAATTTCGTCCTCAGAGAGGGTGTACTTGAAGGTGGGCATCGTCGGCACCGCAAAGTCGTCGTCGCCGATTTCGTCCCCACCCTCCTCACTTGTATCCAACATGACCCGCGAGACGGTATTGAAGATATCTTGATCTTTAAAGGTGCCCATCTCGGACTTGTTCGACAGATCTTTCGGCTTGGGGTCCGGCATCGATGACCAATTAAAACCCTCATTCTGCCGGCCGCTCTCGCCGTGACAGTGACTGCAGTAGTGGGCATAGAGTTCATGCCCCTTTTTTTCCTGCTCGTTCGCGCAGCCCCCAGCGAACACGGCCACTACACCGCACAGGCCAGCCAGCGCTCTCATGACTTGCAGCCTTGCCCCCTCCATGCTACTGCCCTTTCTTGAGTTTGCGGATCAGAACGAACTGAAACCCTAAGGCCAATGCGACGGCCATTGCCGCATACATATAGCTGGAATAATCCGGCGGCGCATCAGCTCGGAAATACCACCAGGAAGACACGGCTTTCTGCGACCCCTTTTCGACGAGATCTCCTGCAGCGTCTTTTCTTCCATCCCATACCGCAAAGGCGATATTGATGAATTCGCCTGGCGTGACCTGAGCATCTTCATTGAGATGCTCGGTCGACAGACTGCGGGAGAAGACGACTTTCCAAGTCCCGTTCGAATAGGCGCCCTTGGCCTTCACATCCTGATGCTCTTGCGGCTTCAACGTGCCGAAGCCTTTTGCACTCATATCGACTGCTTTGTTCTCTTTATTTTTCCAGAACCAGATATTGACCGGTCCGCCTTCGACCTGTGCCATCGGCTGGCCATGGGCAAAGTGCGCCTTCTTATCTCCCACCATGAATTCGAGCGCCGCCCCGTCGTCCGGATCTTGGGTGGGGTCGGCATACTCCAACAGGAAAGCAACCTGATTTCCATCGTGCAAGGCACGCACGGTAAGATCTTTGACCGTCGCTTCCTGGATACGATTCTGCCAGTGGACTTGTGGGGACATTGGAAAAGTAGCGGGCGTCGCGCTGCTCCAGGCTGCAGCATTCGGATCATCGACGGGCAGACTGCCCTTCACCAGCGGCGCGCGAACCGCCACGCTCTCCTGCGCTATGCTCAGGGTCGCGCCACCGAGGACCAAGGCGGTGACTACGGCCGCCCCTCCCCATGCAACCCACTGCGTCAATTGATTCGCCGGTTTCATGCTGGCCTCGTTTTCAATACACAACTAGACAACCACACGCTGTTCAACTTCATTATTCCCATGTTCTCGGTGATTGATGAGCTCCGTCGTACTCGCCCATGATGATCTTCCAGATCCACTCGTCAGGCAATTCCACTTCCCAGCGGGGCATCGCCGACTTCCATGGCATGCCTTCGATGGGAAGACCGACACCGCCTTTTTTAATACGCCAGAAGAGATAGCTCTCCTGCAACATGGCGATGGTCGTGGGGTCCGAAAAATTGGCAGGCGGTGGATTGAAGCCGCGAGCGGCAGGGCCCTTGCCGTCAAAGTTCCCGCCATGACAGGGTGAACAGAAGGCCGCATAGAAACCTTTCCCCTGCATGATATTGTCCGGTGTCTTTGCAACAGGATTCGACAACCCGGTGTATTCACCGGGCGGCGCCGGGTGAATCGTCCTGTTTTCTGCCGGAGGCTGATCGCTCGAAGCCGTGCTCCCATACGTCTGCCACCCCACCATGAGGGGGAACAGAATGAGGATGCCGTAGCGGAGGATCTGCAAGCCTCCGATGTTTTCTCCGGTCAGAAACCGCTGGATGGGCCCCCAAAAGGCCTCCTTGGACTCTCCGCTCAACGTTGCGAAGATCACAATCCCCGAGGCGGTCAGCATCAGGTACAGAAAGATGAGGCTGGACGGCAGCGGCGCCGAGCCGGGAATGTTCGGCACGACCCACTTTAGGAGCGCATAGATAATTCCCATGAGAATGATTGGCTTGGTCAACGAGCCCCCCATACGTTCCTCCTCAGTGCGCTTGTGCGACGGCTAACGAGGCGGCCTCGGCCGCTTTCACCGGGGCGGCAGGCGCCTGGCCCGGCACTTCGAGTTCGGACGGATTCACCGAGATCGGTTCTCCACTCATCTGCTGCAGGAATGCGATCACGGACAAAATTTCATTCTTGGACAGGCCGATCGGGTTCTTGTTGATGTAGGGCATCTTGGCCGGATACTCCTTCGGCAGGCCCTCATGACGATAGTCGAGGTAGATGTAGGCCTGAGGCTGTGTCAAACTTTCGAAGATGAACTCCCGGCTCAGCTTCGCTCCGATGCCTTTCAAATCCGGGCAACGGGCCGATTCGCTGGGACCGATCGAATGGCAGAGCGCACACTGGCCCTTACTGAAGAAAATTTTCTGCCCGATGGCCGCCATGTCCGTCGGGGTCTTGACCGTCGCGATATCGAATTTCTCTTCGGCAGGCGGAAGCGACGCCATCTGTGGCACTGCAAGTGCCACGAGCGAGAAGAGTCCGAGCACGATCGCGACGAATCCTACGACCCGCACGAACTGGGCTCGAACGAAAAGAAGGATCAGGATTCCGCTCCCCACGATCGAAAGACCAATCAATTGTAACTGCGCGACTTCACTCATAGATCCCCAAATTTTAAGTGTTAAGTTCTTAGTATTTAGTGTCTAACTCAAAACTAACAATTCAACACTCATGATTCTCGTCACTCCTGCTGTTGGTGATGAGGCGCACCACCCGCCATCGCTGGAATGCCGTGCGGCAAGTCTCCCTTGCCCGACCCACCATGCGCCGCCTTGGCTTTGTCACCCATTGTGGCTACCCAGAAGATAAAGGCGACGAGCATGCAGAAGAAAAACGTATTCAGCGCCATCAAGATGGCGGCGGAACCGAGGGCCGGAGAAAACGCGTACGGCGACGAATCGCGCATCACGCCATAGATATGCCAGTGTACGCGCGAAGACGATCGGGCATAGCCCATCAACGTCATGAGCAGAATGACCATGATGGCATTCAGCACGAGGGCATACCCTGCGCGCGGAGGCATACGGCCCCACACCATTTCTGTCGTCGTTTTGGCGCTCTTGAGCAGCAGCGCCGTCAAGGGTGTGATCGTCAACATGACGAAAAGGACGATCAATACTTGCGAGGTAGAGAAATAGTTGATGCGGATGATGGCCGGCACAAAGTAGCCCCAAACGCCGAGGACGACGACTGCTATGCCGGCCAGTACCAGCAAAGCACTCATGAGCGCTCTTGCAGCTTTCGCCCAGCCGGCCGTCTCTTGTTTCCCCGCGCGCCAATACATCACGAAGCTCATGAAGGTGACTAGAATCATGAGGTTCGACACGGTCATTTTGGCCGACATGACGCCGAAGACGCCGAGAAGAGGATGGTGGGTGCCGCCCATCTTTCTGGCCTCTTCCAAGCTGGCGACAAGCGAGTGCGGCGTCATCCAGACCCCGAGGCAGAGCAGCAAAATGATTAACATCGACAACATCGGTTTTCGATATTTCAGCTCGGAGCCGGGAATGCGATAGGTAATCCCGAGCCAGAAATAGTAGTTGGACCCGAGAAAGAGAACACCGATGAGCATGGCTTGAAGGATGAAGAGCCAGGACAGGAAGCCTCCCATCAGCGTAATGCCCATCTGCTGGTTATATTGATAAATTTCACGCATGAGCCAATAGCCGGCGAATGGCAGAGGCAAGAGACCGAACACCCCGATGAAGTTCCCGACGTAGCCCATCCAATCATAATGGTCCCGCTCTTCCGAATTCCTCGCCGACAAGTACCGGATCCCGGCGTAGGCCCCGCAGATGTACCCACCGAGCACGACGTTGGCAATCACCCGATGGATGTTGACCGGCCACCAGGTTGGATTCCATGTCGCGGCCCAGGCCCGCTGGATGTCCGTGCCCTCGGCAATCACGACCGGGCTGGCTTGGAACGTGGCCCAGGAGTTGGGCACGATCATGATGAAAAAGGCGAAGATGTTCAGCAGCAGACCGAGAAAAACATGGAACGTCTTTGCCCTACCCTCTTGCATCGCATCCCAACCGTACCAATAGAGATAGAGCGTCGCCGTTTCGAGCAAGAAGAGCAGGCAGTAGACGAGAAATGACGGGAAAAAAATGTCCGTCAGATAATTCATGAGCTTGGGATAAAACGCTATCAGGAGAAACAAAAGAATACCGCCGAAGAGGGCGGTGGTCGCATAGGATGAGGTCAGCAGCTTGGTGAATTCCTTGGCTAATTTGTCGTAGCGTTTTTCGCCGCTCTTCCAGGCGACGACTTCGCACAACCAAGCGAAGATCGGCACACCCAAGACAAAACCAGCGAGCAGGAGATGCAACTGCGCAACGATCCAGACGAGGTTGCGGCTGCCGATATAGGGGATGTCTCGATACTCAGTCGGACCAGCCGGGGCTCCTTCGGCTGCCATACCGATCGAAGGGAGAGCCAGGCAGGCCGCCGCCAGCATCAGGCCCAAGAGCCATCCGTCGCTGCTGCTGACGGTCCGAAGAATCCGCTGCATTGATTCACCCCGTTGTTGCATGACACGCACCTCATCACCTCGAAAATTACGGTTTCTTCACAGCAGAGGGAGCCGCATCTTTGCCGCCCCGGGCCTTCCCTTTGCCCTTTTCTTTTTCGGCTTCCGCCTCCGCCTTGTGTTGTTCCAGCACATCGACTTGCGCTGCCAGCCGCACAATCAGCTGTTCGTCGCGATTGAGAGCATCAAGGGGCTTGAACGGCGGCTCAATTTTCGCTTCCGGTTTCTTACAACACTCGTGCGGATGGGGCGTTGTGACAGGAAGCACGGCCCAGAAGAGGAGCGATAAGATGACTCCTGCCCCGGTCAACGCCGCCAGGAGCAATCCCTGATCGGCTGGCACACGCATTAGATCCCAGCGGGTAATCAGCCCTTGATAATTTTGGGGAGCGGGGAGGGCAGATTCTGCGGCGCTGCGAATGATCCGTCCGACCATGGACACTCCAACGAGTAACAGCACGATCAAGACCACGGAAGCAAGAGTTCCCCAAAAGGTGACCTCCATACTGATTCGCTCTGCGACCGGAAGGCCCTTCAACATCCCCTCTTCCATCAACGAATGCGCCATCCTGATCGCCGTGGAGGTGACGGTGCTGACGCAGAGCCAGAGGATCGGCAGGAAAAACGCACCAACCAAGGCCGATTTCCACCAGAGGGTCAAGCCCAGCCCATCAGGCGGTTCTTTTCTAAACTTTTCAAGGAAGAACGTCCTGCCCACAACCCCGAGTGCCCAGATATCGATCGGAATAGAAAGGAGGAAGAGGAGAGGAATTCCGATGCCTTCACCGAAATGCGAGCCGAAGCCCAACGCAATGATCGGCAAGGAGAAGATTGTGACCGGGCTGGCGAGCAGCATCAGAAAGGCGATGCCCAGCCTTCCCTCGAACTGCATCAGGCCCATCGCAAGGGCGAGCACGACAAATGCCAGCTTGATGGGAAGTCCGGTCCAGCAGGCCGGCCACAGGACCCCAAATCCTATTTTCGTCGGAGACATTGATTCGCGTTCATCGACCATGCTCAATTCGTGCCACGATAGGCACAGGCTCAATCAAGAAACTCACGATTAATAATCGCCGAAACGGTGAATAAGACCATCACCACCATCAGAACGATCCAGCTGACCAGGGCAACCGGCCGCTTGAAAATATTCCGCTCAGGATCTTTGTCGATAAACGGGAGCGCCACGAGCAATACCATGAAGACGACCGGCAAAGCAACGGCGCCGAGGAATTGTCCGAACTCTCCCGAAAACATTTTCAACCTCAGTAACTGGAAGTAAAAGAGGAAGTACCATTCCGGCTCCGGATGGTAGTCGCCCGGGTCTGGGGTCGCCTCTTCCAACAACACGACCGGCTCCCAAAAGGTTAACGCACAGATGGTGGCGAATACGGCAGCCATCCCGACGATATCCTTCCATATCTGACGCGGGAAGAAATAATCGGTCTTGGCCTTAATTTCCTCCGGCGTGCCTCTGAACGGTCCTGCCGGGGCGGCCACTCGAAACAAGAACAAGTGCAATCCGGCCAGGGCCATAAGCGCCGCGGGAAGAATCATAACGTGAATGACGAAGAACCGGCTCAGCGTCAACTGTCCGGGCGTCGGGCCGCCTTTAAGAAACCGCGCCATGAAATCACCGATGACAGGGGTCTTGTCCAAGATTTCCACGCCGACTGTCGTCGCCCAATAGGCCCGTTGGTCCCATGGGAGCAAATAGCCCGTAAAGCCGAACCCTATGACGATCCCGAACAGCGCCAAGCCGACGAGCCAGAGCAGTTCGCGCGGAGGCTTGTAGGCACCCCAGAGAAAAACTTGGGACATGTGGGCAACGACGCAGACCGCCATCGCACTCGATCCCCAGAAGTGGTAGCTCAAGAGAAACCATCCGTAATCCACTTCGTGAATGATGTATTGAGTGCTGGCATAGGCATGGTCCGCCGTCGGCACGTAGTAGAACATCAGCAAGACGCCGGTCAGCGCCTGCATCAGAAACAGGAATAACAGGATGGAGCCGAACACATAGGCCCAACGGGACCCGCCGGGAATCGGCTCGTTGAGCATCTTAGCCTGCATTTGCTTAAGCCCAACGCGTGCGTCGAGGAAGGCGATGATCTTTTCGACCGCCGTCGGCTGCGTGCTGGGGATTGAAGAATGTTCCATTAGACGATCCGAACCTGTGATTTGGTCCCCGCTTTGAATTCCACATCGATGATTTCAACGTCCCCGCTGGCAGACACCTTGAGAGGCAGCGCATCGAGGGGACGCGGCGCCGGACCGTCGAGCACTTTCCCTGAGGCGTCAAAGATGCTCAAATGGCAGGGGCAGAGAAACACCTGGCCCAGCGTCTTATGTTGTCGCCACTTGAACCCGCACCCTAAATGTGGACACTTGCCCGAGAAAGCGATGTAGGGAATCTCTTTCTTGTTCGTCCAGATGGTCTTACCGGTGGCATCACGAAAGTCCATGTCCTTGCCCTGATAGACTTTGTCGAGCAACGCAGGGGTCGCTTTCAGAACCCAGACGTTCTTCTCCATCTCGGATTCCGGCATGTAGGCTTCTTTGACTTTCTTCTTGTACTTGAACTGCACGCCGATGTCGTCTTGCTTGATCTTGCTGACGTTCCCGATTTTGAGCCATCCATTGTCAAACGGTGCATACATCGGCTTCATGAGGTAGCGCAGGATCGGGAACGCGATCGGCAGTCCGATCAAGAACCCGATCGCATGCGTGAAGTTCATGAAAAACGTCCGACGCTTGACATCCTTCTCCAGTTCGGGGAGCGGCACCAACACTTCACCCGGGGTCACATGAATATTGTCTTCGAGATGCGAGATTTCGACCTCATGCGTGGTCACATAGTCGTCGCGCTTGAACGGCGGCAATGCCACGATGTCGGAGGACAGTGCGCGCAGCTCCACGAGACTCTCTGTGACGGCCTGCACATGGCCCATCGCGACCTGCCGCTCGCCGCTTCCGTTCATGGACACGACGATGTGACTGATCTCATGCGAGAGCGGATCGACGACGACCCTCGTCACTTCACCGATGTCGCGGTCCGTACACCGGACCCTGGATTTCAGCTTCGGCTGCATTATTACTTCTTCTTGATCGGCTTCGGAGTATTCACTGAGGTATTCTTAAACGTGCCCAGCCACATCGCCAGCGCCACAATATCCTTCTCTTCCATGAGATCTTTGTACTTATCCGGCATCTTGCCCTTCTCGAACTCCTTTTCGAACCCCTCGGCCATCCAGCTCTTTGGGTCAACAATCTTCAGCTTGATATCATCGACGCTAAGCAAGCTCCCGATATTGTCGAGCTCAGGCCCGCGCTTCTTTCCGCCCTCACCCTTTAATTTATGGCAGTTGTAGCACTCTTGAAGCTGCCATTGTTCCTCGCCGATCTTGAGAACATCTCCGGAAGCAGCCGCTGATGCCGCGGCGCCGGAGGCTCCGCCTGCCTGAGCAGCTGAAGCCTGATCCCCGCCTAACGCCTTAATCCGCTCGGCCAAGGCTTTGGCCCGCTCATCAAGCGCCTTGGCACGCGCGATCAGTTCGTCGGCCTTGCCCTGCTCGGTCGCAGCCCGCTTCGGCTTGAGGATTTTTTCGATCTTGCCCTTCTCGTCTTCTGGGTCGTACTGCGGCCACAGGGAGGCGCCGGCGATGTAGACGACGCAGAGGACGATGTAGAAGACGATGACCGCGCCGAGCGCTTTCATCCCGCTGAGTGGCTTCATGCTCGGGGCGTCCAAAACAAGGAACACCACGGTTCCGAGAATCGCATAGGCAAAGAACATCCATCGGAAGACCGGCGGGAATTCCAACGCCATCGTCCCAACCCAGAGACCAGCGCCGATCACTAAGCCGATGATGATCTTGAAGATCGCTTTTCCCATAAGGACTCCTCGTGCTTGGCTCAATGAAACACGGTATTGGAATAGACGGATGAGGCCGACTCTTACTTGGCTCCGGCGGGAACCGGACTTCCCTCAGGGGCATGGTCTTTCGGGTGCGATGCCCGCAAAGTCACGATGATGGCAAAACTCACGACCGAAAAGAACACGATAGTGATCCCCGTAATCCACCAGGCCGAGTAGGACAACGTCGGCGTAAACGATTCCGCTGTAAAGTCCGGCATTAAGTTGTAGGTATGAAAGTACTTCCGGAGTAAGGAACGAACCGCCCCCATCAAGCCCATGGTCCAAATGGCGCTGAAGGCCAAGAAGATCAGTACGAACTGGGAGACGAAATCGATCTTCCCCCATACGATCGTGCCTTGGCTGATGGCACGGTTATAGATCACATAGTTGACGACGGTGACAAATACCAAGGTGAAGGCGGCGGAGTTTTTCGCCGGCATCAACGCCAGGAAGTTCCAATCGGACGGCAATTCTAGTTCGGCCACGAGCTTGGCGCCGGTTGGAACAAACCCATGTGGCGTCATCCAGATCGCGTCGCCTACGACGATCATCAAGAATCCCACTTTGATCACGGTTCTGGCCGACACAGTGAGCGGGATAAACCGACCCAGGATCATAGGCGACAGCAACAGCGGCAACAAGAACAGCAGGGATGTGGGGTCGGGGACCGGATAATCAGTCATCACTTTGGTCATCACCACCGGTAGTGCAACCATGACGATCGGCGACAGGATTGTCATGCGTACCTTCTCAACTCCTTGAATGCGCTTCATGCTTAGCCAGATGTAATAGTTGCTGGCCAGGAAAATCAGCCCGACCATGGCACCTTGCATTTCAAAGAACATCGAGAGCTGATCCGCCATCATGTAGGGGCAAATCGACGCGTCGTAGTCGCAGAGTTCGTAGGACAGGAGATAGCCCATGAACGGGAGGAACAGGAGTGCGCCGACTCCGATGAGATTCCCGACGAATCCCATCCAGTCATAGTACGAGCGCTCTTCGTCTTTGTCCGAGCCCATGTACATGTACGCCGCGATCATGCCGGCGATGAACCCACCGAACGTCACATTGCCCACCAGCCGGTGAATATTCAGCGGCATCCAGCTATAGTTGAAAATCTTGTCCCAGAGGGTGGCTGTCTCGAGAAATTCCGCAGGAGAGATGCCCTCGGCCTTGACCGGCGTGTTCATGAAGGAGGTCGGACCGTCGATCACTAACAAGGTGATGGTCCCGATCAAGTTCAGCAGGACGCCCAAGGCGATATGGCGGGCCTTCTTGTTCCCCTTCCAGGCATCCCAGGTATAGAAATACATGTAGAGGACGAATGTTTCTCCGATGAACAACAAAGGATAGACGACGGCAAAAACCATGAAGAAGTGATTGATCAACCACGTCGTAAACTGAGGGTAGGTCGCGAGCAGGACGAAGATGAATAATCCGCCCGTGAGGGCCGTCATGCTATAGAGGATCATGGTGACCTTCGTGACCTCTTTGGCCAGACGATCGTAACGAGGGTCCTGCTTTCGATAGCCCAGCCACTCTGAGATGACGACGAAGATCGGAGCACCCAGGATGAACGCCGCGAACAGAATATGGAGTTGGGCAACGATCCACACGGCAGTCCGGTTGCCCGTGTAGGGAAATTCCACGGGAGCGGCTCCCGGCGCCTGCGCATAGGCCGCCCCGCTAAACAGCGCCACAAGCGCAACGAGAGTTAAGAGGCTACGCAGCCATATTTTCACGATGCCTCGCCGTCCTCCTCTGCTCGTCAATCGACGTTCAATAGTCGTTCGTCCTGCCGTTTACTTTACATCGGCTGAGGTCACTGCGATATTGCCCGCATCGACCCACTGCTTCTTCTCCTCATTCCAGGCCTTGCCGGCCAATGCAAAACTCCGTTCAAAGGCCACCAGCTTCCATCGGTCCTCGTCGGAGAGCTTGCTCTTCCAGGCCTTCATCTTGGTGTTCTGCACACCTTCAGAAATCCGCCAGAACCAGACCGAATCGGAGTAGAGTTTCATGCGTTCACCGTTTCGAAAGTCCCGAGCGCCCGCCTTGACCGGCTTCCCATCTTTGCCATGGCAGCTGGCACAATTGACATCGGGGTTGGTTTCACCGATGTAGAGCTTGCGGCCTTCTTCAACTTTCGCCGCATCGGCCCACCAATCAGCAGGCATATGCTTGTCTGCATATTCGGCAGGAGCAGGAGGCGGTGGAACAATTGGCCCTTCGCCACCACCTTCTCCGCCGCCGCAGCCGACAACGATGAGTCCGATGCCCATGATAAATGCCACCTGCACCATGTTCATTTTCATAACAATCCCTCGCTCCTTGTTTGAGTGACGCTCTCGTAACAACCTGCAGGATGACTCGCAAAACACTTCTTGCCTTCACCACGGCAGCCAGCCACAGGACTTTTGACGAAGAAGAATCAGAGACAAAAAAACGCTTTCACCTAGGTGCCCGCACCCCTGTAAAAGCGTCGACAACTACGACAGTCCTTGAAACCACGCGCACTGACCCTCGCCACGCCCCTTGACCGATCCGGCAAGGCCCACATCAGCCCCGGAACCGCCATCGGTGATTATTACTTCCGTTTTCCCTGTGACTTTCTCCGCGTGGGCTCCTGCTTTCGCTGCGAACGGACCGCCCGCAGTCCTACTACGCCTCCGAGAACCGCTGCGACCACCCCGGCCCCCCACCAGAGCCACACAGGCGCGCTACTTATATCGCAGCCTGTTCCAAAGTTGACTCGAGTCTTTCGCTCCGACTCAAGGTCTTTGGGATCGAACTGGATTTTAAGATTCTGCTGCTCTCCCTTCGCCTCGACCAAAAGCGGGTCGCCGAGGTTGTCATTATGTAGATGAAACGTCGCCTTGTAGTAGCCGTCTCCGTCTGTCTTGACGACCTGCCCATACGAGATTCTCGTATCTTTGACAAGAACATCGGTATTTGCGATTCCTTTTCCGTCTGCCCCACAGACAAACCCATCGACCATGAAGCGATGATCGGCTTCGTGTGTGGCTGTAGCCACGGTGGGAAACACGGCACCCACGAGACAGCTTGCGAGCAGAATCAGTCCTGCCCCGTTTCGTCTCCCATCCTTCAAATCTGAGCCACGTTCTCGTCGGTTATTGACGGATATTATCTTTGGACAACAGAACCTCTCGCCACGACGAGCGCCCCCGTTTTTGCGGTCCAGTTTCTAGCATAGCCCCCCCTGCTTGTCAACGAAGAGAGAGCTCATTATGGCGAGCAGGACAAAGGCTTTTTTCATGGGAATCGACTGTGTCCAGATGGGCGCAGATAGAAGAACGATGGAGGGGAAATGATCCCGCGTCGAGCGGGCAGAGAATCTAGAGATATCCACGCGTGCGCGCAGCCGCTTCGATCTGTTCCGCTTCTGCCCGGCGCTCGGATTCTTTCTTGGACACCCAATTCTCCCATGACTTGCCGTTCGCCGTGTCTTCGCCGGTAAAGGCAATCGCCGCGATCATGTGATAGGGAATCCGTTGAGGCGCCGGATTGTCGGCAGAGAACACTTCGATGGAGGGTTCGGCACCGGTTGCTTGCCGATTGAATAGATAGCCTACGATGGACTCACCAGATTTCAACTCAAGCGTCACGTCGCCGCGGTAGTCGAAGGCGAGTTCAACGGCTTCGGCTGTTTCCGCCGAAGATGCAGGTCGAAAAACTCGCCCTTCGAGCGAGCCGGCAGCAGCAACCGTATGATTTTTAGTATCGGTCATGATCTGGAAACGTCAATCGTCAATGGTCAACCGTCAATCGCGCAGATTTCACCGCTTCAACCTTTCTTGCGATTGATGAACGACGTTTGACGCATGACGTGGTTATCGCGAGGTCGGCAGTAACGTCAGCTTGGCCGTCCTGACAAAACCTGAGACGGTACCGAATGTATCCTCGACAGCCGAGGCCTCATAGCCGCAATGCACCATACAGTCGGCACACTTTTCGTTCCGGCCCGTGCCGTAGTGGTCCCACTCCGTCAACTCCATGAGCTCACGAAATGTTTTCGTGTAGCCTTCTTGGAGCAAATAGCAGGGCTTTTGCCAGCCAAAGACGTTGTAAGTCGGATTGCCCCAGGGGGTACATTGATAGTCCCTCACACCCATTAAGAAATCGAGGAACAGCGGCGATTGATTGAACTGCCAGCCCTGCTTTGGACTGCCGAGAATCTTTGAGAAGAGCTCTCGCGTCCGTTCCCGCTTCAAGAAATGCTGCTGGTCCGGCGCCTTCTGATAGCTATAGCCCGGTGAGATCATCATGCCTTCAACGCCCAATTCCATCATTTCATCGAAAAACTTGCGGACCCGTTCGGGATTGGCATCGTCAAACAAGGTAGTATTGGTCGTCACGCGATGGCCCCGCTTGAGTGCCGCCTTGATAGCTTTCACCGCCACGTCATAGACCCCGTCACGGCACACCGCAAGATCATGCTCATCCTTTAAGCCATCCATATGGACACTGAACGTCAAATACTTGGACGGCTTGTATTCGTCCAGCTTGCGTTCCATCAAAATCGCATTGGTGCAGAGGTAGATATAGCGCTGCTGCGCCACCAACCCTTCGACGATCTTGGCCATTTCCGGGTGGATCAAGGGCTCGCCGCCGGGGATACTCACGATTGGGGCGCCACATTCTTGGGCCGCAGCCCAACATTGCTCCGGCGTCAGCCGCTTATCGAGGACATGGTCGGGATACTGGATCTTCCCGCAGCCGGCACAGGCCAGATTGCAACGAAAGAGCGGTTCCAGCATCAACACTAATGGATAGCGCTTCACCCCTTTGATCTTCTGGGTGAGCACATATTTCGACACGGTAAACATCTGGGAAACCGGAACGGCCATCCCGCTCTCCTTCCTACTGCTTTATGCTGCTGATCAGTATATTGAGCGGCTACAACCAGTAGCCGTACATGAGGCTCAAGGGTTGAAGGATTCTAGCATCGCGCCCACCCAAGGTCAATTTTCCGACAAACCGGCGCGGTCGTCACCAACCAAGATCCGCACTTTTCTTGCCCAACCGGACTGAGCGGCATGCTCGTGCGATCCCCGTAGCCAAGGACAATCGTACGGGCTTCGGGTCGAAGAGCAGAAACACTGAAGGTGTCTATCCCGTGGCGGCAACAAAGGAGAGGCTTCGCCTGAAGAGCCGCGGGTACGCATGAAGTGCGGTTTGTTGGTTTGCCTCTCGACTCCTCTTCGGGTCTCTCGAGACAAACTTCGCCGTACGGAGAAATTTGGAGGCGCCGAGCGGGTTCGAACCGCTGCAT
>FRDC01004046.1_pt1 | contig 24700 bp, 14 predicted proteins | sample 1106171 | NCBI WGS metagenome assembly FRDC01 (sample SAMEA3930566, study PRJEB13176) | freshwater metagenome | biome: Drinking water system; feature: drinking water; material: water | place: Singapore | collected 2014-12-20 | reverse complement strand
CGGGCGACCGCGTCGCGGCGCTCGACGTGGCGGGGCTGGACCGCGATGTGCCGTGGCGTGCGCAGTATCAGTGGCTCCGGCCCTGGGCCGAAGCGGCGCTCACGCCCGTCACTGGCACGGTCGCCAGCGTGAGGCTCGGCACGCACGAAGGCTTCGTCACGATCAACGGCCGCCTGCGCCTCACGCCCGAGCACCCGGTGCTCTTGAAGCGCAACGAGGAGATCGGCTTCGCGTCAGCGGAATTCGTGCAGGTCGGCGACGCGCTCATCCGGCAAGATCTGAGCGAAGAGTTGGTCGAGACGGTCGAGCGGTCGGCCGAGCGTGTGACGACGGTTGCGGTGCATGTGCCTGGCCTTAACGTGTTCCTGGCGGGCGGCGTGTGGATCCACAACGACATGCCCGCGACGCAGCAGAGCGGTTCGGGGTCATCGTCGGGTTCAGGGTCGAGCTCCGGCTCCGGGTCGGGCTCCTCGAGCGGCAGCGGCTCCGGCAGCGGCAAGTCAAGTGGATCGTCCATGTCGAGCTCGGGTTCAAGCTCCGGGTCCAGTTCCGGCAGTTCGTCGGGCTCTTCGAGCGGGAGCGACAGCGGCTCTGGGCCGCCCGGATCCGGCTCGGGCTCCGGCAGCGCCCAGCAGTCGGTGGCGCTCGGCGCGGGCGCATCGTCCTTCATTGAGGGCGGCATGGAGGGTGTGCCGCCTGCGAAGTGGCAGCAAAGTGGCGTGGGCAGTCTCAGTAGCGGCATCGAATAGGAGGTAAAGGCTTGATCCCAAAGGTCATCTACACGGCGGATCTCAGCGCGGCTCCCGACAAGGAGCGGCTCACCGCGTGGCGGCACGCGTGGCAGACCATGCACCCCGAGTGGGACGTGGTGACGCTCACGCTCGACACCAAGCCGCCGATCCTCAACTACGACCAGTGGCAGCAGACCTTTGGGCTCGCCGAGCCCGCGGCGTCAGCCGCGCGGCTGAACCTGCTGCGCTACGAGGTGCTGGCCCGCGAGGGCGGCGTCTTCGTCGATCCCGACCGGCTACCGCTGCGCCCGCTCGCTGAACTCGTCGCTGGCGTCGGTGCGTTCTGCTCGACGATCGCCAGCCACGGCGCGAGCAGGCCGCACATGCTCTCACCGTCGGTGCTGGGAGCGACGCGGAACCATCCCATGCTGTGGCACGCGATCCGCGATCTGCCGCACTCGGTGCTGGTGTATCGCGGCGTCTGGGACCAGAGCGGGCCGGGATTCCTGACCCGCGTGGTCCGCGACCACGGCCACTTCCGTGACGTGGTGCCGTTCCACTGGGCGCTCTTCGAGCAGGGCGAGGAGGCCGCAAAGGCCCGCGGCGGAGCGTTCGCGTTCGTGCAGGCCAAGCCCGCGGAGGTGGTGGCGTGAGCACCACCGCAAGCGCCACCCCGATCCCGCGGGTCCTGCACCAGATTTGGCTGGGCAAGGGTGAGATGCCGCTCAACCAGCGGCGTTGGCGGCGGCGCTTCGCCGAGATGAACCCGCATTGGGAGATGCGGCTGTGGACCGACGACAACCTGCCGCCGATTCTCAACGGACACGCCTGGGACGCCTGCGGCAACGTCGGCGGGACGCCCGGCTGCGTGATGCGCTCGGACATCCTGCGGCTTGAGATATTGGCCCGCTTCGGCGGCGTCTACCTGGACACGGACGTGAAGCCCGTGCGGCCGCTCGACGAGATGTGCCCGCCCGAGGTCGTCGCCTGGGCGGCGTGCGAGCAGCTCGACATCGTGACCAACGCCGCGATGGCCTTCCCGCCCAATCACCCGGCGATGTGGCACGCCGTAGCGATGGTCGAGGAGTCGTTCTTCGAGCGGCGCTACGTCGGCGATCAGGCGGGCCCGGGGCTCATCGCTCGGGTCGTCACCCAGTACGGAGATGTGGCGCTGTATCCGCCGGCGTACTTTCACCCGACGGTTGGCGAGTCGAAGTCCAATCCGGACGCCCCGGTGTTCCTTAAGGGAGCGCATCTCTTTGCGGGGACGTGGGTAGAGGAGAACCGGCTAAAGCACGAGCAGCTCTGGAATACCAATCGTAGCCCGAACAAATAGGCCAATGGCGTCGATCTGGCATCGCGTGCTCATCTGGAATGATCGTATCGCACATGCTATACTACCTTGATGCCCCGCGTTGCCCCCGAAGTTCCGACTGACTACTCAGCCCGCATTCGGCGGCTCCGCGATCGTCTTGGACTCACCCAGGTTGAGTTCGCCCAACGGATCGGGGTGTCCTTCGCCACTGTGAATCGATGGGAAAATGGTCAGACCGCTCCCTCGCCACTTTCTTGGCAGCAGGTCCAACGACTGGATGACCAAGACGACTCCGAGGCGGCACCGGTCGCAGAGGCAGCGACGACAGCGCCTTTGGACTTCACCGGCTCGGCGGAAGCGATCCAAGCGCTTGCCGAAGGCGAGCGCCTGAGCTTCGGGCACCTGTTCAACCCCGCGTTCGCCACCGAGATCTCTCAGATCGACCCGCTCCCGCATCAGCGGCTCGCTGTGTACGAGCACATGCTCGCGCAGTCGCCGCTCCGGTTCCTTCTGGCCGACGACGCGGGCGCGGGCAAGACCATCATGACGGGCCTGTACCTGCGCGAGATGAAGGCTCGTCGGCTTCTTCGCAGGGTCTTGATCGTGCCACCCGCGGGCCTCATCGGCAATTGGCAGCGCGAGTTGCGATCACTGTTCGACATGGACTTCAGGATCGTCACGGGCACTGATGCTCGCGATGAGAATCCATTTGTGGGCCAGGGAAGCGACCGGCTGATCGTGAGTGTGGACACGTTGGCAGGATCCCGGATGTTTTCGCGGCTCCGAGAGCATGGCGTAGTGCCCTACGACCTCGTCGTCTTCGACGAGGCTCACAAGCTCTCGGTCGACCGCGGTACCGACCTGCGCGTGCGCAAGACGGACCGGTACAAGCTCGCCGAGGCACTGGCGGGCGTCACCGGTCTGGAAGAGGCCTGGCGAATGCCGTGGGCGGCCCAGCACCTGCTTCTCCTCACGGCCACACCGCACCAAGGCAAGGACTACCCGTACTACGCGCTCTGGCGGCTGCTCGCCCCGGAAGTGCTCTCTACGCCCGAGGCGTTCGAGAAGTACCCTCCCGAGCGCAAGGCGGCCCACTTCGTCCGCAGGACCAAGGAGGAGATGGTCCACATCACGGGCGCTCCGCTGTACCCCAAGAGGATCTCCGACACGCTCGGGTACCAGCTGTCGCAGGGCGAGGTTAGCGAGCAGACCCTCTACGACGAGACGACCGAGTACATGCGGCACGTCTACAACCGCGCGAAGGTCCTGAACCGGTCCGCGGCACGGCTCGCGATGAGTGTCCTCCAGCGGCGGCTCGCCAGCTCCACTTATGCGCTGTTGAGATCGTTCGAGCGCCGCATCGAGAAGCTCGACGACCTCATCCGCCAGATCCAGCAGGGAAAGCTGACCGAGGAGCAGATGGTCGTCTTGCAGCGGCGGCTCGCGGAAGAGAAGGACCTACTCGACACCACGACGGCGGACGAGGAGGAGCCCAGGAACGGCCGCGAGGAGCACGAGCTGTCTGAGGAGCGGCTGCTCCAGGGCGTTGTAGCCGCTTCGCTCGCGGATCTCGTCGTCGAGCGCGAGCAGGTCGTGAAGCTCCGCGACCTCGCCAAGCAGGTCCACGCGAAGGGGGAGGAGTCGAAGTTTGACAAGCTGCGAGAGGTCCTCACCCAGGAGCGGTTCGTCGGCGAGAAATTCATCATCTTCACCGAGCACCGCGACACGCTGGCGTACCTGATCGGCCGATTGGGCGGGATGGGCTACACGGGCCAGATCGCCCAGATACACGGTGGCATGGACTACCTCCAGCGCCAGGACGAAGTCGAGCGGTTCCGGCGGCCGCAGGCGGAGGGCGGGGCGCGGTTCATGATCTGCACCGATGCGGCGGCCGAGGGCATCAACCTCCAGTTCTGTTGGATCATGATCAACTTCGACGTCCCTTGGAACCCGGCGCGCCTCGAGCAGCGCATGGGCCGAATCCACCGGTACGGGCAGAAGCACGACCCAGTAAACATCATCAACCTCGTCGCGCCCAGCACCCGTGAAGGGCTGGTGATTGAGACACTGCTCAAGAAGCTCGAGGCCATCCGCGTCTCCCTGGGCAGCGACAAGGTCTTCGACTCCATCGGCCGGCTGTTCGAGGGCCTCTCCCTTAAGGACTACATGGAGCGTGCTGTCGTCGGCGACAGGCAGGCGGTTGCCGACGAGATCGCGGGGCGGCTTACGGACGAGCAGGTCGCCGCTCTCGCGGCCCGCGACCGGATGCTCTACGGCGATGGCGGCGACGTGAAGCGCCAGTTGCCGCGTCTGCGGGAGGATCTGGAGCGGGAGGCATACTGCCGGCTCTTGCCCGGGTATGTTCGCCAGTTCATCGAGAACGCCGCGCCTCTCATCGGGCTCAAGATTGAGGGCGACATGGACGCCGAATTTGCCCTCGTGCCCGCGACGCCAGGCGCGGCATCTACGCTCTTCAGCGTTCTTGACTCGTACCCAGCGACCCGACAGCGCCGGCTCACCGTTGTGCGTCCTGAGCAGAAGGACCAGTCCATCTGGGTCCACCCGGGCGAGCCGGTGTTCGAGCGGTTCCGGGCGTCGGTCAGTGATCTCCTCGGCGATGAAGCCCTGAGGGGGGCCGTCTTTGTCGATCCCACCGAGGAGCGCCCGTACCTGTTCCACCTGGCACTCACCAACGTCGTCCGCCAAGCGGATGCTGAGCTACCCGAGCTGGCGAATGAGGAGCCCATGGAGTGCAGGCTCGTCGGTGTCAAGCAGTACGAGGGTGCTGAGGTTTCGCTCTGCCCCGTGGAGCATCTTTTGCTGCTCAAGGGCGGGCGTGGAATCCCCGGTGCGGCTGCCCAGCGCCTGGCCATCACTGCTCCCAAACTGAAGGACCAAGCCGAGGCGTTCGTGGTCGAGCGCGTCGCCCGCGACATGGCGACCCAGCGTCGGCAAGGCCTGCTCGCGACTCTGCCGGAACGCGAGCGGTTCATTCAGCGCGGGTTTGACTACCAGGAAGCCGAGTTGGCGACGGCTCGTGCCAAACTCTCGGAAAAAGCACGGTCTGGCAACGCGGCAGCTGCGAAAGCCCTCGCAGAGATCAAGGAACAGCAGCGGTCCATCGCCGAGCGCCGGCGGCTTGCTTTGGCCACACTGCGTCGTGAGCCCGAGCTGGTCACGCCCGGCAATGTGACCTTCCTGGCCCACGCGCTCGTAGTCCCGTCGACGGATCCCGAGGATCGCAAACGCCACGACGCGGAGGTCGAGCGAATCGCGATGGACCTGGCGCGAGCATTCGAGGAGGCCGCGGGCGCGACGGTCAAGGACGTTTCAACACCCGCACTCGCGCGAGCTGCCGGCCTGACGGACAACCCCGGGTTCGACCTGCTGGCGATCTACGAGAGCGGAGAACGCCGCGCGATTGAGGTGAAGGGGCGTGCGGGCACCGGAGATGTCGAGGTGTCGAGCAACGAGTGGGCCCGCGCAGCCAACCTTCGAGCCGGCTATTGGCTCTATGCAGTATATGACTGCGCGACACCCGCGCCGCGATTGTCTCGGGTCCGCGACCCGTTCGGGATGCTGCTCGCTCGAGCGAAGGGAAGCGTGCTGATCAGTTCCACGCAGATCGCCGCTGCCGCCACAGGAGAAGAATGATGGATGTTGCCACCGCCAAAGCCCTTCTCGCGCAGAAGGGGTATTCAGTCAAAGAGGAATCGCGGCTCGGAAACAATACGGGGACGCAGCTTCGGCTTCAGTCGGGGCAGATCGTGAACGTCTTCGACTCGGGCTCCTTCAACGTGCAGGGGAAGAACCCAGGCGACATCAAGTCGCTACTCGACGGCGCGACAGTCGCTGCGTCGGCTTCAGGTAATGGAGGGTCACGGAAGGCCTTCGTCGTCTACGGTCACGACGGGCCTGCAAAGACCGAGTTGGAAGCGATGCTGCGCCGCTGGAACGTGGAGCCCCTCATCTTGGATCAGCTGCCGTCTGGTGGCATGACCATTATCGAAAAGCTCGAGCAGTATCAGGACAACGTCGCCTTCGGCGTAGTCCTCGCAACCCCGGACGACGAAGGGCATCGGGCTGGGCACACTGCTGAGAAGGCGTTCAGAGCCCGTCAAAACGTCGTGCTCGAACTCGGGATGCTGTTGTCGCGGCTGGGGCGATCGCGCGTGGCGATCCTAATCCGCAATCCCGACAAAATGGAGCGACCATCCGACATCCAGGGATTGATCTACATCCCCTTCAAGGACTCGGTGAATGAGGTGGCGCTGCCGCTAGCAAAAGAGATGAACGCGCAGGGCATCGCAATCGACCTGGGGAAGCTGTAGGACCAGTAACGAGGCGCTCACACATGGCCAAGGGCAACACAAAGTTCACTGCACGAGCACGGGATGCCGTGGTGGCCCTTTGGGGTGACGCGGACCTTGCACTCCTGGAGCTGAACAGCGGATCGCTTTTCTCCCCCGTGCTACGTGGAGGCGACTACGAGTGGATCAAGCTGATGGACTCCGATGGGCTGCTCGTGGCTCCACGCAAGATCAAGGCCGGCGAGGGCGCGAAGCCACTCGGCGACGCTGAGCTATTGGTCGGTGTGGTCATCCAATCGGAAGATGCAACTTCGCAGACGAAGCCGAACCCGTTCGGCAAAGCTGCCATCGGTCACGTTCGGAACGGCGTGTGGGCGGACGTGAAGGGCGAGGGGCGACGACGTTTAGACCGCGTCTACGTCCTCATGATTCTCCCCAAGGGTGCAGCCCCGAAGCACCAAAAGGCGTTTGCGACCGCAAAACGCAATGTCGAGAACGCGGCCGACCTCATGCCTGATTGCGAGACGCTGGTAGTTGCTCGCGGGATCAGCGGCAAAGACCTATATCCAGCGATCAAGACTAAGGTCCGCCCCTGGTTCAAGGGACGAGGAAGGCCAAAGGCAAGCTAACCATGACTGACTTCCCCCGCCTCATCGAACACGCCTTCCCCCTCAAGCAGGCTTCCCTGGACTCCGTCCACGAGAAGAACGTGCGGCACGGGCACATCTCGACGTTGCACATCTGGCCGGCGCGCCGGCCGCTTGCGGCGTGCCGCGCCGCGCTCATCGCGACGTTGCTGCGGGACCCAGGGACGCCGGAGGGCCGGAAGGAGCTGTGCGAGAAGATCGGTGGGCGCGTTGTCAAGCGGATCGAGAAGAAGAAGATGCCCGGGGGCCAGACGGTCGAGCGGGTGAAGGAGGAGACGGAGGGCGGCATCCTGCATTGGGGCCGCGAGACGGAGAATGCCGAGACGCTCGAGTGGTTCCGGCAGGAGATCCGAAAGGCCTACGGCGGCCGCGCTCCGAAGGTCCTTGACCCGTTCGCCGGTGGCGGCGCGATCCCGCTAGAAGCCATGCGACTCGGGTGCGAGACGACGGCGGTGGACATCAACCCGGTCGCTTGGTTCATCCTCAAGTGCACGCTGGAGTACCCGCAGAAACTCGCAGGGCAGACGCGCCCGCTCCCAGAGTTCATCCTGCGCGACGACGTCTTCATGGAGGAGTTCTTCAAGAGGGCGAAAGGGTACAGCAGCGCCCAGATCAAGGCCGCGTTGAAACGATTGCACCACAGCTTGTCGGGTAAGCACCGAACCAAGGACTCGGAAGGCCAAGAAGTCTTTGATTTCGGCTCTCTCGCCGACGAATTGCAGGCCGACCTGGCCTGGCACGTTCGAGCTTGGGGCCAGTGGGTGCTCGTAAGAGCAAGAAAGGAACTGGCAGAGTACTACCCCACGTACGCCGATTTCGAGCCGATCAAGAAGGACCACGTTTCCTATGAGCATCAGCCAATGCGGCTCGTGCCGCTGAAAGACGACGGCGCGGCGGACATCGATGCTCTCAATAGCGAGTTCACACCCGAGTACCTGGAGGACAAGCGAAACCCACGCTGGATCGCCAAGCCGACAGTGGCGTACCTCTGGGCGCGAACGGTGTCGTGCAAGAACTGCCGCGCAACAGTTCCCCTTCTGAAGACGATGTGGCTGTCAAAGAAGTCGGCTAAGCGGGTCTTACTGCACCCAATCGCCAACCCTGATGGAACCGTACGGTTTCAGCTACGCACGAATGTCCCCCTCGTGGGAGGAAACACGGCTCAACGGCGGGAACACGACAAAAAGACCGGTCAGGGCACTATGTCGAGATCCGGTGCGCAATGTCTTCATTGCCCCGCGATCCAGACACACGACGACATTCAGTACGCGGCGATGAACGATGCTTGGTCCAGCGCGGTTACCGCTGTGGTAGTGGATGGAGAGAATGGTAAGGAGTTCAGGGAAGCCACAGATACAGAGCGGGACGCCTTCCATGCGGCAGCCGCTCGCGGCATTGAGCCAATTCGTGGCGCTATCAGCCACGTGCGCCCGTCGCCAAACGCGAGGGGACTTTCAGGGCTTACTCGTTATGGCATCAACGATTTCAGCAAGGTGTTTAATGCTCGTCAGTCAGTTGCGCTTCAAGCGTTCGTAGAAAGCGTACGTGCTGCACATTCGCACATTGCGACGGGATACGACCGACTTATGGCCGACGCTGTGGCATCGTATATGTCAGCGTCTGTTGACAGGCTGACCGATCGCAACAGTACGTTGTGCCACTGGAACAAAGACTACGAGAAGATCACGGGAACATTCCAGCGATACGCGCTCAGAGTCAACTGGGACTACGCGGAGGTTAACCCATTTTCGCCGACGACAGGCAACTACATTGATGCGGTGGAATGGATCGCTAAGTTCTTGGATCACGCATCCGTTGTCGGCACGGGTGCCGAGCGGGCAACCGTCACGTTTGGTACCGCCGAGTCGGTGCCAGAGCCTAGCCAGTCAATTGACGTGATTCTCACCGATCCGCCGTATTACGACGCGATCCCGTATTCAGATCTCAGCGATTACTACTACGTATGGCTTCGTCGCTCGCTTCGAGACATATACCCAGATCGGTTTGAAAGCGAAGTCACCGACAAGACCAAAGACCTCATTCAGCACGCTGGGCTTGCGGGCGGTGATAACCGGGTGGCCAAGCAGCGCTACGAGGATGGCATGGCACGCGCGTTCGGCGAGGCCCATCGCTGCCTCTCGGCCGACGGTCGCTTCGTGGTCGTGTTCGCCCACAAACACCCAGATGCCTGGGAGACGCTCGTATCAGCGATCATCCGTGCCGGATTCGCGGTCGACGCTAGCTGGCCGATCCAAACGGAGATGCCGCACAAAGCCGCGGGTGGGGCGAGATTGGCATCATCGGTGTGGCTCGTCTGCAAGAAACGCGCGCCAGCAGCCAAGCCCGGTTGGGACAACCGGGTGCTCGAGGAGATGCGGACAAACATCACTGTGCAACTGCGAGAGTTCTGGGATGCTGGTATCCGCGGCCCGGACTTCGTCTGGGCTGCCACGGGGCCTGCGCTGGAGGCGTATAGCAAGCACCCCGTTGTTCGCAAGGCCAATGAGCCCAACGCCACGATGAGCGTCGGCGACTTTCTAAATCATGTCCGCCGCATGGTGGTGGACTACATCGTCGGTCAGGTGCTCTCCGGCGATAAGGGCGCTGACCTCTCCGCTGCCGACCGGCTCGACGAGGTTACGGCCTACTACCTGCTGCACCGCCACGACTTTGGCATGGACGAAGCCCCCGTTGGTGCGTGCATCCTGTACGCAACCGCGTGCGGACTCTCCGACGCGGAGTTGGAGCGGTCGTGGGACATCCTCGCGGGCGCTGGTGGCGATGGAGCAGCCGAAGAGCCGGAGGATGACGATGCCTCGGACGACGAAGATGGCGAAGGCGAGTCAAACGGCAGCGCTGAGGGTGGCGGGAGCAAGGTGAAGCTGAAGGCGTGGAGTCTGCGGAAGGGTCGCAGCCTCGGCCACGAAGCTCCCGAAGGCAAAGCCGTGCCACTGATCGACCGGATCCATCGCCTGATGCATTTGTGGAAGGACGGGGATCTGCACAAAGTGGACGAGTACATCGACGAGCACAGCTTGCGCCGGAACGAGTTGTTCAAGCGAGTGGTGCAGTCGCTGATTGAACTGTCCGAAGGCAGCGAACGGTCGCTGCTTGAGAGCATCAGCAACCACATCGGCGCGAAGGGCGCGGTTCCGGACCGCGGGCCCGAATTGTTCACGACCAAGACCACGAACGACTGAGCGAATGATCCCACACCGGCCAGGCCCCACGGGGTCTCACGGCCGCTCTGACCCGAGGTACGACTATGGCAAAGCAACCCTGGAAAGCCTGGCACGAAGTCGTCAAACTCCGCAACGACCTCCGGTCGGGCGACCTCCCTCTGCACATGTTCGCAGCAGACCTCTACGAGGTCATGATGCAGAACGGAAAGCGGCCCATCTACGAGAAGCCAGAGGAGTTCTTCGCCCTCACCTTCCCGACGCACAACCTGCGGAACCTCGTGAAGGACGTGGTGCTGCGGCTTGCGGGAAAGAGCGACAAGGCGGTGCGACAGCTGGAGCTGACCTACGGCGGCGGCAAAACCCACACGCTGATTACCATGCGCCACCTTGTGCACGAGCCTGCCAAACTGCCGCATCTGCCGGCCGTGCGTGAGTTCATGGAGACCATCGGGCAAGAGCTGCCGCAGGCGAGGGTCGCGGCGCTGTGCTTCGACAAGGTCGACGTGGAGACGGGGTGCGAGGTTCGTTCGCCTGACGGGACCGTACGACGCTTGAAGCACCCGTGGAGCATTCTGGCCTACCAGGTTGCGGGGGACGACGGGCTGAAGCTGCTGAATGCGAAGGGTGTCGCCGAGGAACGCGAGACGCCGCCCGCCGAGAACACGCTCACGGATCTGTTGTCGCTGCCCGCCCAGAAGAACATGGGCACGCTCGTGCTGCTTGACGAGGTGCTGCTGTACGCGAAGGTCAAGATCCGCTCGGAGCCGGGTTGGATCGACATCCTGACGTCGTTCTTCCAGTACCTGACGCAGGCGGCGGCAAAGGTGAACCGGTGCTGCATCGTCGCGTCACTGTTGTCGAGCGATCCGAAGGACCAGGCCGACGACCTTGGTAAGCGGATCGTTTCGGAGTTGTACGACATCTTCCAGCGTCAGCGCGAAGAGGCCGTGCAGCCGGTGGAGAAGGACGATGTGGCCGAGGTGCTGCGCCGCCGGCTGTTCGATCCGGCGTCGGGGCAGGATCGAGACAGCTGGCGGCAGCACGTCATCGCCGCTCTCAAGGGGATCACGCCGCTTGACGAGCAGACCGCCAAGCTGGGCGCGAGCGCGGAGGAGCGATATCTCAAGAGCTTCCCGTTCCATCCCGAGCTGACCGAGGTCTTCTACACCAAGTGGACGACGATCGACCGGTTCCAGAAGACCCGCGGCGTCCTCCGTACGTTCGCGCTGGCCCTCCGTGAGGCCGAGAAGTGGGACGAGTGCCCGCTCGTCGGGCCGGCGGTCTTCCTGAGCTCACCTAAGCAGGCGGGCCTGTCGGAGGCCGCTCGTGAGCTCGTGCTCATCGCCGACACGATCGTCAACGATGGGCAAGCCACGAAGTGGACCGGTATCGTTCAGAGCGAACTCGACATCGCCCGCCGCGTGCAGGCGGATTCGGTGGGGCTCAAGGTTCGTGAGATTGAGCAGGCGGTGATTGCGACCTTCCTGCATTCGCAGCCAGCGGGGCGAAGCGCGAAGACGAAGGACCTGATGCTGCTGGTTGGTCCGTGCCGACCGGACAAGATCGAGCTGGAGAAGGGACTGGGTCGTTGGTCGCGGAGCAGTTACTGGCTCGACGACGGAGATCTGCCTGAGAAGGACGGCCAGCTCCCCGCCGAGTGGCGGCTCGGCAACCGCCCGAATCTCACCCAGATGCAGGCGGCCGCGGCAGCGCAAACACCCGACGACGTCGTCAAGGCCAAGCTGCTGGAGGAAATCGGAAAGACCAAGGTCCTGTCCTCGGGAGCGTCGGCGCTGGGAGTTAGGGTCCACACCCTGCCGACCAAGCCACGCGACATCGAAGATGACGGGCTGTTCCACTACGCCGTCCTGCCGCCGAGTGCGGCATCTGACTCGGGCAAGCCCAGCGCGGAGGCGAAGCGGTTCCTCGATGAGACGACGGGGAGCGACAAGCCCCGCGTGTTCCGCAACGCAGTGCTGCTCCTGGCGCCGTCGCGGGAAGGGCTCGATGTCGCCCACGCTCGGGTCCGCGATCAGTTGGCATGGGAGCGGGTTCTCGACGATCTGACGCCAAAGAGCGATGAGGATCGCAAGCAGAAGGGATCTGTTGACGTAGCCCGTCTCCAGACGCTCAAGATCAACATCGACAAGGCTCGTGCACGGGTCCCTGACGCGATCCGTCAGGCATACTGCATCGTTGTGACGGTGTCGGACAAGGACGAGGCGCAAGCCTTCAAGCTCACTGTCACCGACGATCCGCACTTCGAGACCATCAAGACCGATCCGCGCTCGCGCGTTCAGGACACGGCGATTACGGCTGAGGCCCTTCTGCCGGACGGTCCATACAACCTGTGGAAGGGTGGAGAGACCAGTCGCCGCGTGAAGGATCTTGCGGGCGCATTCGCGCAGTTGCCGCACTTGCCCAAGATGCTCAAGGCGCAGGCGATAGTGGAAACGCTCGTCGAAGGCTGCGTCCAGGGAACGTTCGTCCTGAAGCTCACACGGCCGGACCGCACATTCCGCACATGGTGGCGTGCTCGCCCCGACGAAGCGGCGCTGAACGATCCCGCGCTCGAGCTCGTTCTGCCCGAGGCAGCTGAACTGGCGGAACTGTCTGGAGAGCTTCTCTCTCCTGGCGTCTTGCCGACCCTTTGGTCGTCGGACCAGATCACGGCTCAGGATGCCATCTCGTACTTCGATGGAACGAAGGTCGTGCAGGTCGATCGTGGAGGGTTCCCGGAGCCGATGACGGTGCCCAAGGCATCGGCGGCTATCGTGAATGCGGCTATCGCCGATGCTGTGGAGCAAGGTAGGGTGTGGCTGCTGGCTGGCCCGGCCAGCCTTCTAGGCGAGCCGATTCCCGCAGGGGTGCTCGCGCCGACGGCGACGCTGCGCCGTGCGCCAGCTCCTCTGTCGGCGGCGTCGTTGCTGCCGGACAACCTTCCCGCGGCATGGCAGGATGGATCCGCCTCGGCGCTGGCGATTGCGACGTCGCTCTCGCAGACCGCTGGGGCAACTCTGCCTTGGAAGACCGTTCGTGACGCCATCTCCGGCGCGCTTCAGGCACGGTTCGTAGAACTAACGGACGACTCGGGTGAATGGCCGTGCGATCTAGTGGCGGCCAAATCGGTTCGGATCAAGGTGGCGTCTGCGCCTCCACCCGGCGGAGGCGGGGGATCATCCGGTGGACGTCGGCCGACTCCGTCAGGCGTCCGAGCAGTTGAGGCGGAGTTTGAGCCGTCCCAGCTTCAGGACCTGGGTGATGCCGTCCCCCGGCTGCTCGACATCAAAGCAAAGAGCAACGTCTCGCTGCGATTCCATGTGCGATTGGAGATCGGCGACGGTGTCACGGCGGTGGATCCGTCCATCATCGCAGACATCAACAAGGCTCTGGAATCGGTGGCTGGCAGCTTCCGACTGGAGTAGCGCGGACTAGTGCCACCAACGGACCCTCATGCTCTCTGCACTTTCTTGGCTCGACTTCGCTGAATCTGATCGCCAGCGCGCGATGCAGGTTATCGATCTGTTTCGTGAGAAGAACACGGTTGACGAGCTCGGCTTCTCTCCTATCCGAGACGCCTTCGCGGATCACTTCTTCCCGGGCACGTCGACGATCCAGACCCGGGCTCGGTACTTCCTCTTCGTGCCCTGGATCCTCAAGCACTACGAGAAGCGAAAGCTCACGGCCCAGGAGCGCGCCGCGAAGCTCCGACGGCGAGAGATCGACCTCATCCAGGCGCTCGTGAAGGGCTGTGCTGATCCCACAGGCATCATCGGCCGCGAAGCCCAGGCGGGCCTGCAGAGGATGCCCAGCAGCGTGTACTGGCGGGGACTGCGGTTGTGGGGCATTCGACTGTTCGATGGGTCGCTCGATCAATACTTCCGCAGATTATCGAGGGAAGGCACCGCTGCACCGCGACGGCTGTACTCGGACGACGGAGAGCCTTTGGATGGCGTGTCGCGAGACTGGCACCCCGGATTGCCCGCCGAGCCGGCAGAGCTGTTCGAGTCGACGTCCCTGGGGGTGCGTGAAGAGGAGGCGGAGTTTCTCCGAGATCGGATCTGCACACATCAGCCTGGTTCTCTGCTGGCACGCCTTGTGTCCAGCAACCTCCCGCAGCTTGGTGCGCGGTATCTGTGGGAAGCTGAGGTTGTTCGGTCGATGCCTTCCGAGCTGCTCGCTGAGATCGAGCACGCTCGCCTGTTTGCGCTGTGCGTGTGGGGTGGCCCGCTTGCCTACTCCCTGCGGCTAGCTCGAATGAAATCCGGGTCGGAGGAACTGGCGGGCCAGTTGGAGTCAGCGCTCGGTGAGTGGCAAACGGCAGTGGGCACCGACGACGCCGCGCTCCGGAGTTGGGACCGGGCTTCCTTCTGGGAACTGGTGCGTCGCCTGAACCCGCGGATCTCAGTACGGACAGAGGAGTTTGCCGAACGATGGGTCGGCGTCGCGCTTCGTGCGGCCGCCGGTGAGCGTGTGTGGGAGGACGAGCGTGTTGGCGACCTGATCGCGAACCGTGAGCGCCAACTCAAAGGGGGGAGAGCGAGACTGCTTCCGGAGAACTTGCGCGCCAGGGATCGGTGGCAGGGTGACCCATCGGGTAGTCCCATCGACTATCGCTGGGGCCAGTCGCAGATCATCCTTAACGACATCCTTCGCGGGCTGGCTCCTCACTCCGGAGGGGGCACGAGCCATGCTTGATCCACGCGGAAGACAGATGCTGCTGGGATCCTTGCGGCCTCCTGAGGGCTACCGCTTCGACTGCGCTGTGGGAACGACGTTCTCGTTGGATCTGATCGCGCTCCTCACCGCGCCGCTCGGCTTCGCAATGTTCGACTGGCAGGACGATGATGGACGCTTGGCTGCGGATCCCACTTCCGGCAAGGGAGACCCGCTCGCCCTGCTCGAGTCGCTCCGGCGGTGTGCCGACCGCATCCACATCTATTGTCAAGCCGGCCAGATCAAAGTGCCGCCTACTAATCAGCGACTGCTTGCGTACTTGGAGCAGTCGGTCATCGAAGTGATACCGCCTTCTGCTCGGGAAGGGCGTGCCGGCGTCTTTCACCCCAAGGTGTGGGCGCTGCGGTTCGTGGATTCAGCAGACAGCAGCAAGGTGCGATACCGGCTCTTGTGCCTGACCCGCAACCTGACCTTTGACCGCTCTTGGGACACCGTGCTTGTCCTCGAAGGCGACCGGTCTGACAGGCAGAAGGGCATCGCGGAGAACCGTGCGCTGGCCGGATTCGTGAGTGGCCTCCCGGGCCTCGCTGTCCGAGCCTCAGCGTTGGACCCACAGGCAGTCTCCGACACCGCGCTGATTGCTGACGAGTTGCGGGTGGTCAAGTGGAGTCTCCCTGAAGGCGTGGATTCGATCCGCTTCTGGCCACTCGGCATGGATGGCAAGGCCGCATGGCCGTTTGGCGAGCGGATCGATCGCCTGCTGATCGTGTCGCCGTTCGTCACGCCAGACTTCCTCAAGCGAATCGCAGTGCCCGGGCGAGCCCAGTCCCTGGTCAGCCGCGCCGAGTCGCTTCGCGAGATCGAGCCCGAGGTGCTCCGGCAGCATTGGTCGTGCCAAACACTGGACGAGGGCTGTGAGGCGATCGCGGGGCCGGACGATGCCACCGAACAGGCGGGAGCGTCGCTTTCGGGGCTGCACGCGAAGCTCTTCGTTGCCGACGCAGGGTGGGACGCACACGTCTGGACCGGATCGGCGAACGCGACCTCGGCTGCCTTTGGCGGCAATGTCGAGTTTCTCGTGGAGTTGATCGGCAAGAAGTCCAAGCTTGGCGTGGATGCCACGATTGGAGAGGGCGACAACCAGCCCAATCTTCGTTCGATGCTTGCGCCTTTCACGCCGGAAGATCAGGCCGTGACGCGGAGTGCCGATGACCAGGCGTGCGAGGAGTTGGTGGACTCGATCCGTCGCTCACTGGTGACGATGAACATGGATCTGTTCGTCGAGCCGAGCGCGATGGACAGCACGGCAGTGACCACGACCCTCAGGTCGTCGGAGCCGCTCGCATTGAGTGCTGGGGCGACGGTGCGGTGCCGGCCAGCCATGCTGGTGGGGGAAGCACGGGCGTTGCCGAGCGGCCAGGTCATCAACGCATGCTTCGGTCCGCACGCGATCCAGTCTGTTTCGTCGTTCATCTCGTTCGAGATCAGTGCCAAGGTCGGCGAGGCCGAACGCACAGAGGCGTTCGTGCTGAATCTGCCGTTGTTGGGCGCGCCAGCCGATCGGAAGGAACGACTGCTGCGTGACCTGCTCTCGGACTCGCGCACACTCATCCGATTCCTGCTCATGTTGTTGTCCGACGATCCCGAGAGGCTCTTCAACGAGCTGCGCGAGCTTGCTGCGGACTCCGGTGCGAACGGCGCGGCTCGCAGCCATGACGGCCTACCGCTCCTCGAGCACATGCTGGCGTCGCTTCACCGCAGCCCCGGCAAGTTGGATCAGGTTCAGCGGCTCATCGATGACCTTCGCAAGACCCCCGAGGGTCGATCCATCCTGCCCCCGGAACTCGAGGCAGTATGGGGGCCGATTGGCCAGGTGCGCCGGGAGATCGCGAACAGTGCCGCAGGGGACGGACAATGAGCGGCCCCGTCGATCTACCACCCAGCGCTCGCGACGCGTTGTCAGGATTGAAGGCCTTTCAACGGCGAACCGTTGAGTACGCCTTCCGTCGGCTATATCTCGATGACGAGTCCACGCACCGCTTCCTGGTCGCGGACGAGGTGGGGCTCGGGAAGACGATGGTTGCCCGGGGCGTCATCGCCAAGGCTGTCGAGCACCTGTGGAATTCCGTGGACCGCATCGACGTTGTGTACGTCTGCTCGAACGCCGACATCGCTCGTCAGAACATCAACCGCCTCAGGCTCGACAAGTCGCACGAGTTCGCCCGTGCCAGCCGGGCCACTCTGCTGCCGATCGAGCTAAGTGACATGGCGAAGCGGCGTGTGAACTACGTCTCCATGACGCCCGGCACCTCACTTGAGCCGCGCGGCGGCATGGGGATCGCCCAGGAACGAGCCTTACTGTTCCAACTGCTCAGGGATCATTGGCGCATTCCCGAGAAGGATGGCCTGGGGCTGTTTCGGGGTGGCGTGAAGCGATCAAACTTCAAGTGGTGGGTTCACGAATGGATGGCGGAACGGTCCGTGGACTCTGGACTCCAGGAGGGCTTCCTTCGCGAGCTCGATCGCCTCGAGGCGATCGCGCGGAAGTCTGGCCAGCCCGGTTTGCGGGAACGGACCCTGAGCCTCGCCTCAAACGATCAGGATTGTGAGTCCGACGATGATCCCCGTAAAGGCCGGCGTGCCATCATCGCCGAGCTTCGAGCGATCCTGGGCAGAACGTGCATCACCGCGCTGCGACCCGACCTGGTCATTCTCGATGAGTTTCAGCGGTTCAAGCACTTGCTCGACCCCGACGACGAGGCCGCCGAGCTCGCCAAATCACTCTTTGAGTACGCGGATAAGAAGGAGCAACATCACGAGGCGGTTCGGGTGCTCCTGCTTTCTGCGACACCGTACAAGATGTACTCGCTCCAGCACGAGCAAGAGAACGGCGAGAGTGACCACTACGAGGACTTCGTCGCCACGTACGACTTTTTGGTGAAGCACGCCCCCGAAGAGAATCGGGCGATGCGTGGGCTGTTGAAGGACTACCGCACCGCCATTCTCAACCTTGGCGGAAGCGGCGTGGCCGATCTGCGCCCGATCAAGTCGGAGATCGAGCGACGGCTGCGCCGTGTCATGTCACGAACCGAGCGGCTTGCCGCAACGAGCGATCGCAGCGGCATGCTTCGGGAGATCCCCTCGGCAGCCCGCCTTGAGCCAGCTGACGTTCGACAGTACATGACCGCCGCGAACGTCGCGAAGGTGCTCGATCATGGGGAGGTCGTCGAGTACTGGAAGTCCGCGCCGTACCTTCTCAACTTCATGGACGACTATGAGCTCAAAAGGGAGCTCAAGGAGACGATCGACGCCGGGAAGTCGGCCGCCGTCGCGGCCGCGCTGTCCGGGGCTGGGGCGGGCTTGCTGTCGTGGGAAGACGTTACGGCGTATCGCGCGATCGACCCGGCAAACGCGCGACTGCGCACGCTCGTTGCCGACACCATTGAGTCGGGAATGTGGAAGCTCTTGTGGCTTCCGCCAAGCCTTCCCTACTACAGACCATCGGGCCCTTTCGCGACGCCGCAAAAGAACGGGGTCACAAAGCGCTTGGTCTTCTCGTCATGGAAAGTGGTTCCCAAGGTCATCGCCAGCGTCCTCAGCCACGAGGTCGAGAGGCGCATGATGGCTGCGAGCTACGCGAGCAACGGGCACGTCACGATTCAGAACTCGACGGAGGGTCGCAAGAAGATCACTGCACTCCTGCGCTTCGCGCGGGCGGATGGCCGTCTCACCGGCATGCCGGTGCTCGGACTGATCTATCCGTCTAGTGCTCTCGCGGGTGCTTTCGATCCAGCGCACCAGCGAACATCTTCGCGTTCTGCTGACGAGGCGATCGGCGCTGCCGCAGATGTACTGCGTCCCGCTGTTGATCGGGCGGTGTCAAGTTGGTCAAAGGGCAGCGAGATCGACGAGCGTTGGTATTGGGCGTGTCCGATCCTGCTAGATGTGCTCGAAAGTCCATCCGCCACGAAGCGATTCTGGTTCCACGGCTCGCTTGCAGAGGCTTGGTCCGGAGACAAGACCACGGAGCCCGAAGAGGGACAGGAAGAGGCGGAGACCGCGTGGTCGGAGCACGTGCGACAGGCGCGTGATTTGCTCATGGATGCCTGTCGTCCGGATGTCCGACCGCTCGGCGCACCGCCGCCAGACTTGGTTGACGCGATGGCGAAGGCGTCCCTGGGGAACCCAGCGGTCGTCACGTCGCGCTCGCTCGTCCGGGTGCTTCGGGATTGCTCCGTGGACGACGTGCATGTTCGTCTTGCCGCCGGGCGCGTTGCCTGGCGACTCCGCAATCTGTTCAACCTGCCCGAGGTCATTGCCTTGGTGCGCGGCCTGAACAACGCTGAGCCATACTGGATGCGGGTGATCGAGTACGCGGTCGATGGTTGTCTCCAGGCTGTGCTCGATGAGTATTGCCACGTCCTGAAAGACAGCCTTGGAGTGGGCCGTTTGCCGGCTGAAGAGGCAGCAGAGGCTATTGCGGCCGAGATGTCCAAGGCGATCGGTCTTCGCACGGCGGCTGTCGGCGTCGACGACATTCGGGTGGACTCGAAGGCAAAGAATGTCACTCGCACCGAACGCCGCATGCGGGCACGCTTTGCGGCTCGGTTCGGCCAGCAGCAGGGCGAAGACGAGAACGACCGAGATCGTGCCGGACAGGTGCGAGCGGCCTTCAACTCGCCGTTCTGGCCTTTCGTGCTAGCCAGCACCTCTGTTGGGCAAGAGGGCCTGGACTTCCATCACTACTGCCACGCGATCGTGCACTGGAATCTGCCGTCGAACCCTGTTGATCTTGAGCAGCGTGAGGGCCGCATTCACAGGTACAAGGGGCACGCCGTCCGCAAGAACATCGCCAGGGCGTACGGCGATCGGGAGTGCTCTCCATTCTCCGATCGCTGGGCCTCGGCGTTTGACGCTGCCGCGCACGAGCATGCGAACGCGTCAAACGAACTCAAGCCGTTCTGGGTCTTCGCCATGCCTGACGGAGCCGTGATCGAACGTCACGTACCTGCTCTCCCGCTCAGCCGGGATGCTGACAAGCTCGTGGCCCTCCGGTCGGCACTCGCCCTGTACCGAATGGTGTTCGGACAACCGCGACAGGACGAACTGGTGAAGTTCCTTCAGGCTCGTCTTTCTGCGGACGCAATCGAGAAGGTTGTCAGGGAGCTTCGCATCGATTTGGAGCCACCACCGGTTGAGCTGACCGAGGAAGCGAGCCCCACGGGCTCAGCGGAGCTTGGCACCACAGTGGAGACAGTCGCTGGCGAATGCGATCTGTTCGCGGTCGCGAGAGAGGCTGTTCTGGCGCACCCGGAGATCATTCCGCTTGGCGGATACGAACATCGACTCTGGCCGTTTGTTCCCGCTACGTGGCCGCATCCGTTGCCACCGCTGTGCCGAGGTAGTGGGTGTGAACCGTCGTGGTGGCTGGCGATGTGGTTTGATCGGGTGCAGAAGACCGGTTTCGGCTTGAGCCTGTTACTCTCGCCGATGTCGGATCAGCCGCTTCGGATGAAGATCGTGGAGCGGCTGCTCCGTGATCCGAAGGAGTTTGGAATCCAGCGGGAGCATCTCATCAACGTCCCCGGCATCCCGAAGCAGTGGGTGTTCCTGGCCCATCGGGTCATCGCGCCGCTCGCCGGCCACGGACTCGATTCCGTCACCGCGCGACAGCGCATGGATCAGGCGATCAGTGACTTCGTGCCTCGCTTCGCAAAGGTTGGCGAGGCGATTGCCCCGCTTCTGGCGGGTCGCTAGTTCACCTTCGGTCGCGGCGAGCACGAAGGCGGGTGGAAGTCTCTCGTTCAGTCCACACGAACTTCTCAAGGATCCGTCGCAGGTCCGGGTTCGTGTCCGCCGATTCCCATGCCGCGCGAAGATCGGCTGAGTTTAGGCTGCTCAACTGCGCCCACCAAGGCGTGCTACGCAGTGCCGTCTCCAGCGCCTCGGCTTTCTCCGGCTCCTGACCCTTCCGAGGGAAGAGCACGCGATCGTTCACAGAGATCGTGACCTCTTTCTCCCGACCCGCGATCAGTTCGAGCCCGTCGCGTTGCCCGATCGCGAGAAGCGCTTGGCGAAGCTCCTCTATCTGCCCTTCAATCTCACCCTGCTCATCCTGCAGGAGCTTTCGCTTGGCGTCCAGTTCCGCCCACCGGTCGACAAGCGCGACGGCGGGTTCCTTGGCGAGCTCGTTCTCCGGCATCACTCGCACCTGATAGAGGTGCTTCCGCGCCGGACATAGCTGCTGGTACTCGCAGTACGAGCACAGCGGACCTTCACTGGTGCGGAACCGCTCGGCTTCATCGCCACGACGCTCGATGTCGGTGATCGTCGAGATCGCTTCGGCTCGGAGCTGGTTGAGCTGGTCGGCCGTGCGGGTGGACACAATCGAGTGGTCGAACCGCAGGAAGTGCCAGATCAGCTCTACTCGCTCAACGTCCTTCCACATGCGGCGGATGCCGATCTCGTAGTACGCGAGCTGCGGGTCGGCATCTTTGTCGGCCTGGGTGGGAAGGCTGCTGTTTGTCTTGTAGTCGTGGATCTGCCAGCGGCCATCGGCAGTCTTGGCCAGCCGGTCGATGTAGCCGATCATCTTGAAGCGCTCCGCCTCGTCGAGCGGGAACGTGATCATCTGCTCCAGCCCGATGACGGTCGCCTCGTCGAACGGATGGCAGCGCTGGTAGTACCTGTCAATGCACTGCCAGCCCAGCGAGCGGTAATCGTCGGCGGTCGCTCCGCGATCGTGGATGACCACAGCGGGCGTCCAGTGCGATGCCCACTCCTGATTGAACCGCTCTCGCAGAGTCGTGAGGGGCGGCACGATCCCTTTGGATACTCGTTCATAGAGGTGCTCGAGCACATCGTGGACGCGCGACCCCAAGAAGGTCGCAATCTGCTCGGGCGGTTCGGGAAGCACGACCTTCGCGATGTACCGGTAGAAGTACTTCCGCGGGCAATGGCGGAAGCACTCGATCCGGCTGTGGGAGTACGTTGGCATCGGCGGAGACTCAGTGTATTGTCCGCCCGGGCCCTCAAGGCCATCCCCTAGGCTGTATGCGTGGCGAACCAGATCCCCTCACCAGCCCCCGCCGAATGGGACGAGCGTCTGCGCGGTCTCGCGGCGTTGCTGCCGCTGTTCAACGGCCCGGGCTCGGACGCCGACGCCGCGATCAACGCACTGAACGAGGCCGCGTACCGGCTCGGATGGGTGCTGACCGACTTCGACTGGTCGGAGTGGGCCCACGGGCCAGAATGCCAGACGCTCGTGAGAGATCCCGCAAACGTCGCCTCAGCCGATCCATTGACCTTGGCTCGGCTGCTCACGGCCCACCTTCGGCAAGACCGCTTCTGCGAGGGGCACCTCCTGGCGGCCTTCCAGGACCGTCATCTGACCGCGATCGTGCGTCGGGCGGAAGCGTTAGTCAGGTAGCACGCGCCGGACGGTGACCCGGTTTGGGACGCCCGTTTATTCGAGACCACAAGCCCGCGTTCGGGGCCGGCCCAATCGCGCTCTCTCGTGCCGATTGGGCGCTAACGGCCACCGAAATCATCCCGAGTTCGAGACACCCATCCGATCGGAGTTCTGAGAAAGGCCTCGTAAAGAGGCCTTTTCTCGTTAACGGTCTGGGCCTTTCGCCCACCGCCCGTAACTCTCGGGAATCGTGGCACTTCCTGAAGGTCCACGATTTGCCGGGCGCTCTCGAATCCGAGGCATCGCATCGCCGTTTCGGTCGCCACGCCGGGGTTGGGGACCGAAAGTCTCTCCTCGCTCTCGAACGCCCGGGCGGGTCTGGTTAACGCGCCGTTGGGGTGAACGAGGGGTGAGATTCGGACCCTGCGCCGCTCCCCGACCGTTTCGCGTATTCAGAGGCAGACGGCCCGCACCGGACGCGGGCCCCATTCCAGCATCAGGTGCGAAGCCGAGCGCCAAGCGCACGCCCGCACGGATGCATGTCCCCCTTCACGGAGGATGTGCCCGTGCACGACACCGCGCTCATGGACGATGCGCCCGCCCCCACCCCCGCAACCGTCACGCTTGATCCCGATGCCCCGATGACGCCCGTGGCGCGACTGAATGCCATCGCCGCCATCTTCGCCGAGGGCATCCGCCGCCGGCGACGTCACGTCGCCATTTCGGGGCCGAACATCGAGCATCAAGAAGGCTCTCCGGCTCGACTTGAACTGTCCGAGCATGCCCGCCCTGATGGGTCGCGTGGTTAACGCCTTCCCGAGACCACGAGAACGGAGACCCTGATGGCGATCGATGTGAATGCAGCCGAAAAGGCCTTGGAGAAGATGACTGTGCCGCAACTGAAGCAGCGGTACGCCAAGGTCTATGGCGAAGACACTCGCACGCACCACAAGGTGCTGCTGATCAAACGGATTCTCTGGCGGATGCAGGCCCTGCGAGAGGGTGACCTCTCCGAGCGGGCTCGCCAACGGGCGCGTGAACTGGCCAACGACGCTGACCTGCGGCGAAGCCCGCCACGAGCCCAATCACCGGACGCGCCCAAGCCCCGGGCCAACGGCGAGAGCGTGGTGAGCGTGCCCATCCACACGCGAGAGGACGGGCGGCTGCCCCCACCCGGGACGGTCCTCCGCCGCGAGTACAAGGGTCGCGCCATGTTCGTCCGGGTGCTGCCCAAAGGCTTCGAGTTTGAGGGAGAGGTCTACCGGTCGCTGAGCGCCATCGCGGCGAAGGTGACCGGGTCGCATTGGAACGGATTCCGCTTCTTCGGGCTCCACGAGCCCGGCACCACGGAGGGCAACGTATGAAATCGTCTATCAATACAGCACCGCCCAAGCAGTCCGGCGTGCCGGCGGTGCGGTGCGCCATCTACACCCGCAAGTCCAGCGAACAGGGACTCGAGCAGGAGTTCAACTCGCTGCATGCCCAGCGCGAGAGTGCGGAGGCCTACATCGCCAGCATGAAGCACGAGGGGTGGGTGGCGCTGCCGGACCAGTACAACGACGGCGGCTTCACCGGCGGGAACACCGACCGACCCGGCTGCCAGCGGCTGATGGCCGACATCGAAGCGGGTAAGGTCGACTGCGTGGTGGTCTACAAGGTCGACCGGCTGTCGCGCTCGCTCCTGGACTTTGCCCGCATGATGGCGGTATTCGAGAAGCACCGCGTGTCATTCGTGTCTGTGACGCAGCAGTTCAACACCACGCAGTCGATGGGGCGGCTCACGCTGAACATCCTGCTCTCGTTCGCCCAGTTCGAGCGCGAGATCATCTCCGAGCGCACCCGCGACAAGATCGCCGCGTCCAAGCGCAAGGGCAAGTGGTTCGGCGGCAAGCCGATCCTGGGGTACGACCTCGCGCCCCAGCCCGCGGGCGGGAGCAAGCTCGTGGTCAACGCGGCGGAGGCGGAACTCGTCCGCGAGGTCTACCACCTGTATCTGGAGCACCGCTCGCTCACCAAGGTGGCCCAGATCCTCAACGCCCGCGGCAGCACGAGCAAGCGCTGGACGACGCGCAAGGGCACGGCGGTCGGCGGTCGCGTGTGGGACAAGCACCTGTTGATCAACCTCCTCACCAACCCGGCCTATGTGGGCAAGGTCAAGCACAAGAAGGAGCTGTTCGCCGGCGAACACGCGGCCATTGTCGACGAGCGGCTTTGGCAGCAGGTCTTCCAGACGATCAAGCACAACGGCCGCACCGGCGGCATGCACGTCCGCAACCAGCACGGGGCGCTGCTCAAAGGGCTGATCCACTGCGGGCCGTGCGGGCACGCGATGGGCCACACCTACAGCGTCAAAGACGGGAAGGCTGCGTACCGCTACTACGTCTGCTACGTCGCCCAGAAACAGGGCTGGCACGCGTGCCCGTCGGG
>FRDC01000038.1_pt2 | contig 24707 bp, 22 predicted proteins | sample 1106171 | NCBI WGS metagenome assembly FRDC01 (sample SAMEA3930566, study PRJEB13176) | freshwater metagenome | biome: Drinking water system; feature: drinking water; material: water | place: Singapore | collected 2014-12-20 | reverse complement strand
GAATCGGGTCGCTCCGGCTCTTTCCCACGTTTTACCGGCGGTCCGTTCAACAAGTGCGATTTTATGGGATTCGTTTTTTCCGCGTGAAACGGCGACGAGTTTGTATTCAAAAAGCCGAGTTTCTTCGATTTCGAACGTAAGCTCTGTCTCTTGGTTTGAAAGCTTGTTCGCACGATTCAAATCATCTCTCAATTGAAAATACTCGCTAATAATCGGACCACGTTCCATGGCAGCGCGTCTACGCAAAGCGCGCGCCGTAGGTCTAGTGAAGTTGAAGTTACTTTCACGTCCGACGCCGGACAAAGAGCGCTAAGATCGGACGTTGAGTTCTAAAATTCAGTTCGATTCAGAATGATCAAGGAATCTCAGCTTTCAAATCGCTTAAGTACGTCTTCATGACACGCACTCGTCTCACACCCTCTTCGCGTCCCGCTCGAGTCTGCAATGTCTCAGCGGTCTTGAAAAGCTTAGCGAAAAAGTGATCGATCGTGAACCGTCGATCATCGACCGTGCGTGATTCGCAAAAAGGATCTTTCTCCTCGTAGAATGGCCGCTTCAGCAACCCTGCAGTCGCAAAAACCCGTGCAATCCCGATCGCCCCCAATCCATCAAGCCGATCAGCGTCTTGCACGATCTGCGCCTCGAGAGTTTTCGCTTCAACACCAGCGCTAAAACTATGAGCCTCGATCGCGTGCGCGATATCGCTATGGAACTCTTCCGGATAACCAATTTCTTTGAGAAAACGAACGGCTCCCTCAGCTGAGAGCCTTGAGGCCTGCTTGCGACGCGGATCACTTTTGGGAACGATCACGAAATCGTGCAGCCACGCTGCCGGCACGACGACTTCGGGTTGCCCGCCCTCACGTTCGCAAATCGTCTTCGCCGCGCGCACCACGCGCTGAAAATGCAAGAGATCGTGCGCAGGGTCCGGGTCATCCGCCACGATCTCCGCGATTTTCGCGCTGAACTTCTGTTCCGCTTCTTTCAAATTCACTTTTTCTTTCCGACTTTCAACTTCCATCGCTTCGCATTTCTCACAAGCTCCGACCCGCGCACGCAGTACACGACTTCGAACTTCTTCTTGCGACGGCCAAAGTTCTGAAACTCGATGTCAAAAATCTCGAGAACGTCCTTCACGGGCACTTCAAGCTCAACAAGCAGCCCGCCGACTTTGCGTGCATAGCCCTCGGCGATCTCGCGATCATCGGTAAAGTACTGATGCTCAAGACGAATATTGCGATGAAGCGTCGTGATCGCTCGATCGAGATCAGAAGGATATCGTCGATCGCCCTTCACTCGTTTCTCAAGAATCGCGGCCCAAGCCGCTCGATTGGCTTTGAAAACGTCATCCGATGCCAGGTGAAATTCGTCCGAAGACAAACCACGATAGAGCTTGAGCTTCTTCATTTCGTCATTTCCAAGTTTCGTCGAGTTTATCCGCATAAAATCGCAGCGCACCCTGATAGGCCAGAATCGACTCGTCTTTCGAGGTATCCATGAGCTGAATCAAGAGTTCGCCCACGGCCTCATCAGCGCGTTTGAGATTGTAGAGAGTGAGCGCACGGAAAACCTTGAGTGCGCGCGCTTCTGGAAACTCTTTAAGACCTTGATCAAACATACGCAAAGATTTTTCGTATTCGCCGAGGCAGCGATACGTGCTACCGAGCCCAAGCATTGCACCGACGCGATCCTCGACAAGCCCATTGGCGATCGCGCGCTCATAGTGCGGGACCGCCTCGGATTCTTTTCGCATGAAGTCGCAGGTCCATGCGAGTTGATAGGAAACGTCCGGATCATTTGGATAGAGCGCGAGGAGCTCCGTCAAAACTCTCATAGCCTCTTCGGGCTTTTTACTCTTGCGCAACTCGATGGCTCTGGATAGCTCGCCGGATTTACTCATTTCTCAAAACCCTCAAGATCATTCCATTCGTACAGAAATTCGTTAAACACTTTGCCGCCGATCTCGTCTTGCTTCTGATGGCCCGCTCGCAAAACCGCACCCGACCTTTCGTAAAAACGAATTGTCGGATTGTTTTCGAGAACCCAGCAATAAGACTTAGTGAAGCCTCGATCTAGCGCCTTTCGCATGCCGAGCTTCAGGAGCGCGAAGCCTATGCCTTTCTCTTTGAACGCTTCGAAAAGATAGATGGCACCGAGCTCGCGATATCTCTGCATCTCGGGATCCCGGGCACTGCCAAAAAGCGAAAAACCCACGATTCCCGATTTCGCTTCAGCGACGAAGAGATCGTGCGCTGCCGGGTCGGCCGTTACCTGATTCCACCAGGTCATTCGGCGCTTGAAACTCAGAGGCAGCTGATCGAGAAAATTCTTAGGTAAAATATCGCGATAGGCCTCGCGCCAGGAATTCAAATGAACATTGGCGATCTCAGGCGCATCGCCAACTCGTCCTTCTCGTATGAGAACATCGCCAATTTCTGTCATCAGGACTCCGTTGAAGTCCGCACCAGAGCACTGAGTTAATCTGTGCACGGATATCACTTCACCCACGGATACTTGCTGATCTCACCATCGACAACTCGGCGAAGCTTTGGATCCCTGATGTAAAGAGATTTGTAATATTCAAATGCTTGAGCCCGAGGTAAGTCCATGGCGGCATAGTCTGTACCGATGAACGAAACGCCCCCGCCTGAAACCGTCTTAAGGCTCTGAAAGAGCTTCTCGATTTCTGAATCGAAGCGGGCGATGGTCATTGTCGCGCTTTCCTCGACAGTCAATTCTTTAACTTTCTTCGCTTCGGCATCGTCAACTGTCACGTGGTAGCTCAAATGTGCGCCGTAGATCACTTTAGAAATAAACTCTTTCCCGCAGTACTTAATGCTGGACGGACTCTTCGGCGTTACGTTCATCAGCTCTTCCGTCCTGTCGATCACAACTAGAGATGCGCGAATTTCTTTCTTACCAGTGATGTTGCTATCGACAACTCGAATCCTGAAACTCACATTGGGTTGAGGCAACCGAATCTTGTTAACCACACCGTCTACGCAGTAGATCGTTACTTGATCATTTTTGTCGATGTCGTGACCGAGACTTCCCCAATCCAAATGATGCTGTTTAAACGGACGCGATTCCGCGGCGTTGAGTGAGAACAAAACGGCAATAAAAATGATGAACTTCATGTTGTCTCCTTCTTAAGGACCATCGAGTTGACGAAGATCGCTGCGCGCTCTCACGTCTCGTGAAAATCCAGGTCCATCCCAAAACTCTCTTGAATCAAATAAAGCCCGATAAACGCGAGCACCATAACGATCACTCCGACCACGGCACCCGAGTGCAAGAGCCCGAGTGGACCCTTCATCGCAACGAACAGCGCAGAAACCAGAACCAAGCTTCCGCGCACGAAGTTCGGAGTTGAAGTCGCGACCGTCGCGCGCAGGTTCGTGCCGAATTGCTCGGCCGAAACCGTGGCGAACATCGCCCAGTAACCACCGGCGAAACCCAAGAAGAACGCGAGCCAATAGAATTGATCATTGCTCAAACCGCGCAGCGAGAAGTACGCGCTGATGCCGAGGACGAGCAATAGAAGAAAGGTAAGGATGCTGCGCTTGCGACTCTTCAGGTACTGACTCAATAGACCGCTCAAGAGATCACCCGCGACCAGGCCCGCATAGCAGAAGAAAACCGCGCGTCCGCCTTCGACAGCGCCTTGCACACCGAGAGCTTTCGCGAACTCAGGAGCGAGTGTGATCAAGATTCCGATCATGTACCAAATCGGAACTCCAACCAAGACACAACCTACGAAACGTTTAAAGCGCTGGCGGTTCTCGAAAATCATAAAGAAGTTTCCGCGCCTTAGTTCCGTCGCGCGAACTTTATGAAAGAGCTTCGATTCGAAAACACCGACGCGAAGAAAGAGAAGCAAAAATCCAAGCACTCCGCCGACCACATAAGCCGTTCGCCAATCAAAGCGCCGCGCGACTTCCCATGCGAGCATGGCGCCGCTCACGCCAACTCCGGCGACGAGCGTCGTACCTAAGCCGCGCTTTTCTTTCGGCAGCGATTCTGAAACCAGCGTGATGCCCGCACCAAGCTCGCCCGCAAGGCCAAAGCCCGCGATGAAGCGCAGAAGCGCATACGAGTTCGTGTCCTGCACAAAGGCATTTCCAAGATTGGCGAGCGAGTATAGAAAAATCGATCCGAAGAGCACCGAAATTCGCCCCAGCTTATCGCCGAGCATACCGAACACGATGCCGCCGAAAAGCATGCCGAGCATTTGCAGATTCAAGAGTAGCATTCCAGTATCGAGAATCTGCGCGTCGGTGAGGCCCATGCTTTTTAAGCTCGGAACTCGAACCACGCTAAACAGAATCAAGTCATAGATATCGACGAAGTAGCCGAGAGCGGCCACGGTCACCAAAAACCAGGGCAGGCGATCATTTTGTTTATTCATGCCGGCGAGTTGAGCATAGGGCCGAGGGGCTTGGCAATGTTTCGCGCCTAAGAATCCGATGCAATGCCTCGATGCTCAACAATTAGGCATGCGGATCATTCCGGATCAAGCTGGCCTCTAAGCCGACAGGATAGAGGTTCGCGCCTTCGCGCAGGTCTTTTCCATCTGGCGACGCCGCGACGACGCGGAACCTATCTGACAAAGACCGCACGTTTCGCCACTCACATTTTCCTTCCGTCCGAAACAGAATTGGCTGAAGATCTTCGGTGGTCAAGACCGGGGCTCTCTCATGAGACTCGAAACCGAAAAGAAATTCAAATGCCCGTACTGCTTCGAACGCATCTCAATGCTGCTCGATCTCTCGGAGGACGGGACGCAAGACTATATCGAAGACTGCGAAGTCTGCTGCCAGCCGATTCAGATTCAATTCGAAGTTCAGGCGCACAAGCTGGCGTCGTTCGGCTGCAACGCGATTCAATGAGCGCCGAGCGCGAAGACCAGGGCCTTTTCACGAGCGGGATCGCCGCCGACTTCGTACATCAGCGAAACCGCGGCGGGCTTTGAAAGTAGCTTGCCCTCAGAGCGATAGTTCGCGATCTCGATCTTCACCGGGCGCTCACTGCGAACGGCGACCTGCACTTGACTCGCACTCACGCGTTTAAGCTTGAGCTCGCGAATCACCTGTCCGTGAAGAGCGAGATTCGAAATCGCGACCTCTTCACCATCCTTGAGCGGCATCAGGAGATTCCAACGAATGTGTCCACTCTCATGCGGTTCGATGCCAATCACATGTTCGATGAGATCATAAACCGGCGGGACTTTGCCCCAGCCAGCGAAGTCGGCGCGAGTCTTGTGACCCCGGTGCTGTCCTGGCCTCGCCGCGATCTTCATTTCGTCTGCCGGCCCAGTCGATCGCGCTTCGCCGTAAAACTCATAAACAGTTTCTCGCGAGGCCTGGTGCATGCCGCGCAAATAGCCCGTCGCCAATCCGTAAGAAATGTCAGGGCGGCCACTGGCCTTGAAACCATCCATCGTGATCGAACCGACGCTTGGCCAATGCGACCACTTATTCCAGTAGCCATCCTCATCTCGGTCTTCATAGGGAATCAGATCGCGCGCGTTCGACGGCAGAGGAAATTCGCCGCCGAATTTTTCAGGTCGCAAGTGGCGCGAGATAAGACCATCGACTCGCTTCGCATCGGCGCTGCGAGAGACGAGCGGCCAAAAAGCGAAAATCGTTTCGTACTGAAGATCTTGCTTCCAAGAACCCTCTTTGTCCGAAACCAAATCGAAGTAGAAACCTCGCTTCGCGTTCCAATATCGTGAATTGATTAACCGGTCGAAGGACTCTGCTTTTTTCTCCGCCGCTTTCGCGAGACGTATTTCCCTTTCGGCCTCGGCTTTCGCCCCGCGCTTTTTCGCGTGGGCCGCGAGTAAATTGCGATGGCGCGCAAGATGCTTCTGCATATCGGCCATCTGTGCGAGAAGATCAATCCATCCCGCGCGCAATGAATCTGGCGCTGAGGTGTTTCCGCGCTCACCTCGCGCGTTGTCGCCGCCGCTGCCGAGACCATCGGTGACGAAACCGACAAGCTTTCCTCTGGCATCGCGAACCGCGCGATTTTTTTCCATCCATTCCGTGTACCGCTCGATCGATTTTGAAACTCGCTTTAAGAGCTCGAGATTTTCCGCTGAAGGGTGGTAGCGATAGAGCTGATCGGCGACTCGGTGAATGAGATACGGATTGGTGTAATGAAGATTCGGTGTCATTTTAAGACCCGCGCGTACATTGTCTTCGAACCATAGACTTTTCAAATTCACCTTGCGTACTTCGCGCGGAATCGTGCCGCCGTTCATGTCTTGCACATTTAACCAGAAATCCACCGTCGCCCTGGCCAGCTCGGGATGGTGGGCGACCGTGGCCATCGAAACAAACATATCGTCCCAGAAAAACGCGTTGCCGTTGAAAGCGGCGTCGACTTTGAAAAAGAAATTCTCAGGCTTTACGTCGGTGGCCAGAACTTTTTGCGTCTTTTTTTCGATGAGCGACACCGAAACGGGACGACCGATGCCATTCAGGATCGGTACCACTTCAACTTCATCGCGATCGCCGACCTGAGCGCGAACTTTCGGATCCGCCTTCGGCGCCAGCACCCAGACCGTCTTCTCATATCCAAGACGAAGTGCAATACGCGTCAATGTTTCATCGAACCCCTCAGCCTTGAGACTTGCCGGAAGCGAAACGTCCATGCCGTTCTGCTTTAAGAATTCGGCATAGACGCGGCCGGGAACATTTTGCGCATTCAAGCTTTCATGCAAAAGCAGATCGGTGCGATGGCGCAAACGACCGCTGCCGTCTCGAACCTCAAGATAGTAATCGCGTTGTTGACCCGTGCTATCCGCCACGTCCACCGCCTGGGTCTCTGGATACTCCTTCGCCATCTTTTCTTCGCCGTTCACGAGAACTCCGACCACGAGTTTCGGCTTCTGACCGTCAACGCGCGTGAGAATCTGATCCACGCACGCAAGAAGGCGCGACCAATCCAGCTTCACCACGCCGTCCGCGCGCACGACATCGGGTCGATTCGCGGAGGGTTTGATCACTCCGTTCTCTAGCAAGCTTTCGGGACATGCGATTTCAGCGAGCGCAAAGCCGCTGCCCATAAAGAATTTGAGAAAGATCAGAAACGCGATGATTCTTTTTGATTTCATCCGATATCCCGTCGTTGCCGCTGATTCGAGCGCGAATTCAATTATTCACTTTTCTTTTCAGCTTTCAAACGAGGTCGACGAGAGGCTTTCGACCAAGGTCGCGCGACTTCAAGCGAGAAACGCGCTCACCTCGCGCAGAACTTCGCTCGGCATCTCGCGATGTGGAAAATGTCCACAGTTTTTAAAAATCAGCTTCTCGACACGGCCTTCACAGGCAGACACGATGCGCTCAGGGTGAAGTGTCGAACCATACTCGTCGCGATCGCCATGGATCACGAGAGCGGGAGCCTTCACTCCCTGCAATTCGGCGCGCAGACTCCAATTCGCGAACTGCGTCGCCAGCCAAGTCTTCGTCCACGACTCGAGAACCCATTTCGTTCTCGCACCATGGTACTTCTCCAGACGCCGCAGCTGATTTGGGTTCTCGAAATCTTTTTCGGCGAGCCGAATGCCATCGACCGTGCGCTGCTCGACAAACGCCTGCGCTGACTCGCTGATAACGGCCTCGCACCCCGCGATCCGCTCGCTTGCGACCAGAGCCATTCCACCGCCGACGCTATGCCCGAAGAGCACGAACGACTCGACCTCAAACGCGCTCAAGATCCGGGCCAAGATCGTCGATTCATCGCCAACGAAACTCAGCGCCAACACATCTCTCCGCTCGGAGGAACGACCAAATCCGAGGCGGTCGTATGCGATCACGCGACGACCGGTGGCCTGAGCCAGTAATTCCGGAAATTCACGCCACATCTCCACGCAACCGAGGGAGTCGTGAAGCAAAACGATGGCAGACCCAGTCGCATTCGCCGGTCGCCATTCTCGAGCGAAAACGGTTCCCTCATCAAGCCTGAGGCTGTGATCTTGAAAGTGAATTGGCTTATTCATCGTGGCACCAGCTTCACGATACCGAGAGATTCAAGACGTGGCCAGCGAAAGTGCTGGATCAATATCTAGAGCGACTGTTAAATTGAACGGCGATGAAAATCATGATTCGACTCTCTTCCGCCCTCATCACTCTACTCATTTGTTTAGGTGCGGTCGCACAGGAGTCGGCCTCCGGCGATCATGTTAAAATTCGTCTTCTCGCGCCGAGGCAGCTCTCGGGCGATTCTGAAACTCTGATTGGCGTTCACTTCAAACTTGATCCGCATTGGCACGTGTATTGGAAAAATCCGGGTGACTCGGGCGCGGCACCCAAGTTCGCCTTTGAGGCAAAAGGCGCCGAGGTCGGCCCGATTCAATGGCCGCGTCCGAAACGGCTGCCGATCGCGCATCTTTGGAATATCGGTTACGAGGATTCGGTCGTGTATCTTTTCTCGATTCGGCCAAACGGCGCGGGCGAGATTGACGTCGCGATCGATTTGGAATGGCTTGTTTGCAAAGAAGAGTGCGTGCCCGGATTCGGTAAGCTTCATCTCAAGCGCGCGAATGCGAGCGGCGAATCGAAGTGGGTCGAATCTGATCTCGAGCTTGTGCGCGCGTTCGCCACGCGACTTCCCTCTTCTGGTGATCAGGCGCCGTTCAAAATTGAAGCCGTTCGAATCGACAACGACACGCTTCGCTTGCGCTCGAATGCTCCGTCCGCAACGGAGGTCTTTCCGGCAAACGGCGAATATATTTCGCCCGCGCCCCCGACTCGCGATGAGAAGTCAGGTGAATTTGTTTTCAAAACTCAAGCCGGAGCGCCCACGCCACCAACCCTGAGTTTCGCGGCGGCGAACGATGGAGGCTTCTGGGAGTTTGCGGGGCTCGCTGTCTCGCCATCCGCTGGCATCGGAGAACAAATTCCTCTCTGGCTTCTCGTTTTCTCATCGATACTCGGCGGTCTTCTTCTCAACCTCATGCCCTGTGTTTTCCCCGTCATCTCGATCAAGATCTTTTCACTTTTGAAAACCTCGCCGAATGAGCGCGTCTCTTCATCGCTTCTTTATTCGCTCGGAGTACTTGTGACCTTTACGGCGCTCGGCGCGCTTTTTCTCGTTCTCAAATCTTTTGGCGCGGTGGTCGGCTGGGGCTTTCACCTGCAATCGCCGTCGGTAATCCTTGCGCTGATTTTGCTGTTTTGGTTGATGGCGCTCAACTTTCTCGGCGTCTTCGAATTCGGATCCAGCGTCATGGGAATCGCCGGTCGACAGTCAAAATGGTCTTCATCGTTTTCGACCGGCGTTCTTTCGGTCTTCGTCGCAGCACCCTGCACGGGACCGTTCATGGGTGCGGCACTCGGAGCGGCCGCGACTCTTTCGGCACCGGCGGCGGTGGCGATTTTCTTGGGCCTCGGCATCGGGCTCGCTCTTCCGTTTCTCGTGTTTGCGATTTCCCCCCGCTTGCTGTCGTGGCTACCAAAGCCGGGCGCGTGGATGGAAACGCTGAAGCAGTTTTTCGCGTTTCCTCTTTTTGCGACGGTGATTTGGTTGATGTGGGTTCTCGGACAGCAAACCGAAACCGCAGGCTGGCTATTGGCGAGCGCCGCGGTCTTGATTGTTTCGTTTTCACTCTGGTTCGGGCGATCACCAAAGCGCGTGCGGCGCGCGACGGCCTGGACGATCGCGATCGCGGCCTCGGTATGGATCGGCTTGCGACTCGAAGCCGCGGTGACTCCAGCATTAAAGCAAGCAGGAGCTTGGTCACGCTACGACACCGGTGTGCTTGAAACCGCTCGCGCCAAAAGTCAAGCCGTCTTCGTCGATTTCACTGCCGCATGGTGCATCACTTGCCAAGTCAACAAACAAACCGTACTCGACACCGAAGCCGGGCAAGCCGCATTCAAGCGGGCCGGCGTTTTATTGATGCGTGCCGACTGGACTCGCTACGATCCGACGATCACACGAGCGCTCTCAAGCCTTGGCCGAAACTCGGTTCCAGTCTATGCTTTCTATCCGAGCGATGGATCCGCGCCGAAAATCTTGCCGCAGATTCTCACGCTCTCGATGATTGAAGAATTGAACTCACGACAGTGAGCAGGAGGAAAAAAATGAAATTCACCGCAATCGCGTTTTCGTTGGCGCTTCTCGCATCGTCGAGTGCCTGGGCCGTAGCCACCCCCGGCCAACCCGCGCCGACCTTCGAAGTCAAAGACGCCACTGGCAAGACCTATTCACTCGCTTCCCTCAAAGGAAAGTGGACGGTCCTCGAGTGGACCAATAAGGACTGCCCCTTTGTTATCAAGCATTATGAAAGCGGCAATATGCAGAAGCTGCAAAAAACCTACACAGGAAAGGGTGTGACCTGGCTGTCAGTGATCTCGTCGGCGAAGGGTAAACAAGGACACTTGAGCCCCGACGAAGCCGTGAAGGTCGCGAGCGCAAACAAGTCGGCGGCCAACGCCATTCTTCTCGACGAAACCGGAGCGATGGGACAGGCCTACGGAGCGAAGACGACTCCGCACATGTACATCATCAATCCCGAGGGACAAGTGGTTTACGCCGGCGGTATCGACGACAATGATTCGTCTAACCCTGCCGTGATTCCTAAGTCGAAGAATTTCGTCGCCATGGCGCTCGATGCCTCGCTCGCAGGTAAGCCTGTCGCAACAGCATCGTCGCGCCCATATGGTTGCAGCGTTAAGTATTGAACTCGGCGCTCTTCTATCGCCATTGCGAAGCCAGCGCCTCGCGCGATCCGTAGAAGACGTTCACGTCCATATCAAATGCGGTCCCCGGCACGTTGTAAAGACACGTGCCGGTGGTATTGCAGTTGATCTCACTTGAAAACTGCCACAAGAAATAAGTCTGCCAGATGCCGCGCGGAAAATCCGGAATCTCCGAGCGAAAGCGCGCGTACCAGAGTCGAGCCTGAGCAAAGATCGCGTTTCCGGCGAGTGATTGATTCAACGCCTTTGTGACATTGTGGTTCGCATACACGACGGGGATTCGGGCTGTCGTTTGATAAACATATTCCATGAACTTGATCGCGTTCGGAATGTTCATCATCGAAGAGGAGCTCGTGTCTTCGAGATCGAGAATCAAGAGGGTTTCCGGATCGTCCTCCACTGTGCGCAAGAAAAACTTCGCTTGTTCGACCGGATCTCCCGGGCGCCCAAGATGATACGCACCCCATAGATAACCTCGACCCTTGGCGATGTTTCGGCGCGCGATGTATTGCGTATCGACCGTGAGACCAATCGATGATCTGTGAATCACACCGACCACGCGCGAGTCCGTGGCCATCTTATTCCAATCAATGGAATTGCCCTGATAGGCATCGATCACGATCGAGGTCGCCGGATTGGTCCAGGGCCGATTGTACTTCTCCGGTCCGTCGACCAAAGAATCGAAGGGAGGAATTGGCAGCGGAACAGGTCCAGGTCCCGCACCGGGCGGCACGACCTCGGGCTGGTCGGGCGTAGTCTCGCCGATGTCCGAACCATTGTTGTCCGCCCCAGACGGAAGCGCCGACTTTCCTGACGGCGCACACGCGGCGAGGAGAACCATCATGCTGAGAATCCAAACGCACTTGCCCATCCCCTTGCTGATCGGCAAGCTGCATAATGTCTAAAGCGCGAACTCGTTTCGCTAAGGCAAAAGCGAATCCACTCCACAGATGTGATTCTCTCTGAGCCGCTCCCAGACTGGATTCCACGGATTTTTGTCGAGTTTGTTCAGGGCTGCCTGCGAATCACCATCACGCTTCCGCCGTCCGCGGCGACATCGACGGATAGTGATTCTTTCGACGTGATCGAGACTTCGCGAATCTGAATCCCTTGGGAAGGCCCGAGGTCAATTGGATCGGAATAAATTTTCGCGACAAAACGTCCTGCACCGAGAAAGTCCATCGGCAACTCGAGTCGCCGCGAGTCCGCGTCGGTGATGACGCCAACAAACCACTCATCATCGTTCCGTCTTGCGAGCGCGATGAAGCGTCCGACCTCGCCCGCGATGAAACGAGTTTCGCTCCAGGTGGAAGGCACGCGCCTCACAAACTCAAACGCGTCCCGATGCAAGCCATAAGCTTCCGGATAATCCGAAAGCATAGGTAAATAGTTTTCATAGACAACGTACATCGCCATCTGCCGCGCCAGAGTTCCAATCGAATTCGGCGCGATGCTCTGAGCTTTGAAGTTCTTTCGCGCGACTGGGCGAAACGATCCCTGGTGAGTGTCCATCGGACCCGCAAGCATGCGTGTGTAGGCGATCATGACTTCGTGGCTCGCGGGAAGGCCCTCGTCCGTCCATTTTAAGAACTCGGATCCCATCACGGCTTCATGATTGAGAAGATTGGGAAAAGTGCGACTCAATCCCGTCGGCTTGAAAATTCCATGAAACGAAACCGTCAAACGATACTTCGCCGCCGCTTTCAGAACATTTTCATAAAATCGAACCGCGTCCTGGTCGTCGCGATCAACGAAGTCGACCATGATACCTTCAACTCCCCAACGGGCATACGTCGCAAGAATGCGATCCAAATTCTTTTCGAGACCGACCCAGTTGAGCCAGATGCGCATGCGCACGCCTTTGGCTTTTCCGTAGCCGAGAACCTCTTGCAAATCGATTTCGGGAATCGCCTTGGTCAGATCCTGACCCTCGTAAGGCGTGACCGGCCCTCCGTACCAAGCCGGTCCTGATTCAAAACCATCGAGCGAGTGATACGGAATGCCGTTCAACGCACAGAAATCGATGTAACGCTTCAGCGTCCAAGTATTGAGCCCCGGAGGAACGGGCGCGGTTTCACCTCCGGGCATGAAGTAACCATTCCACCAGGGAAATTGAACCTGTCCAGGTCGAATCCACGACGTATCCTTAATAACCGAAGGCTCGTTCAAATTCGTCACGAGATTCGATTCGATCAGCCGCCCCGCCGTTTCTCCGATCATGAGAGCGCGCCAAGGCGAGCGATGCGGAGTTTTGCCTCTCACTTTCACTAGCGGATTTTGCGGAAGTGGCGCAAGCCTCGCCTCGAGCGTCCCGGACTTTAGGTTCGAAGGCGTCAGGTACAGTCCCGCGTAATCGACAAGCGCCGCTTCAGTCATCGCCATCCATACACCGGAAACCTCCGCGAGAAGCGGAAGCACCAATGTCTGTCCGGATTCGAACTCTTTCAAATCTCCAACTTTGTAAAGCCCTTCGTAGGAAGATCCGAAACCCAGCGGAAGCGCGTAAAGTCGCACATCACCCGCGAAAGCCACTTCAGTTTTTTCTTCTGAGATCGCGAACTCCGAAAATGCCTTTTGTTTGGGAAGCTCGTAGCGAAACGCGATGCCGTCGTCATAGAGCCTGAAGCGAATCAAAAGTCGGCGCCGAAGTCGCGAGCGCTCTTCCAACTCGAAGAGGTATTCATTGTACCGATCGCGCACGAGAGAGGCTTTCCCGACAGCGAGTCGATACGTCGAATCGACAAATCGTCTGGACTTTTTTTGAATCCGAAGCCGAGACAAAGGAGCTTGATTCAGAAACTCAAGACCGAGCCGAGCTTCATTGATAAGAACAGTCTCGCGCGGTTTATAAATAACGCTGTAGCTGAGACCCGAAGATCCAGCCGAAAACCCGGCACGAATCTGGCCCCCAGGGGACCGCATCTCGTCCGCAGGTGCCGCGCCCGCAAAGAACGAAATCAAAATCGCGACGAGACTGAGTCGCACCCATAAAGCCACCGTCCGCAAAGACATCTCCCTGTTTTGGTCGTCGAACCTTTGCCCGCCGCTTGATCCGCGGTCAAGGATTCTTCAGGAGAAAACCGGCTTTGCCAGCTCCAGCGCATGCTCGCGAACATCGCGTGGCCATGACCTAATTTGCGCCGTGAAGATTTTCTTATCCTTTCGATAGAGCGCCCGAAGCGCCTCTTCGTAACCTTGAAGATCTCCAGCTAAAACCGATATGAACTTGTAGACTCGCTCTTGCGCCTGCTTGACGTCTTCGACCAGTTTGCGCAGAACCGATGAAGCGCCGCCGGGTTGGGCCGCAAGCCATTCCCAGTGACGAGGCAGGAGAGAAACCACACCGAGGCACAAGGATGTCGCGTGTTTGCTTGGCGCTCCCTGTGTAGAAATCTAAAATATTTGCTCATCATATCCCGAGGACTCCGAAACATTCTTGGCGAAATGTCTCCATATAACCATCAGAGGAGATTCTGTGTCCCGACAGGCGACCGTCCCCAAGGCCCTGACTCTGAGTTTTGTTCTGATACTGATCGCGCTCGTCTCGAGTTCTTGGATTCTCTTTCGCAATCTCGGCGAGCTGCGCAGCCAAGAACAGTGGGTCCGGCACACCTATGACGTCATCGCGCGACTCGAAGAGCTTTTCGCCGCCACGCTCGACGCCGAATCTGGGGAACGCGCCTATCTGATTCTGCGCGACGAACGAGCTCTCGATCGTGTGCAAATTTCGTCGACGCTAGCCGAGGCGAAACTCGCCGAAGTCGAATCGCTGGTGAAAGATAATCCCGAGCAATCTCGCGAAATCGAGTTGCTAAAGTCGGATCTCGAGAAACGCCTCGATCTCATTCGAAAGGCGACGTCCACGGATCCAGCCCGCTCTCAGAAAAACGTCGATTCCGAATACCTGATGAACGAAAGTCGTCGCGCGATGTCGGCGCTTCGCGACAGGCTTACGCGTCTCGAAAAGCGTGAGCAAGAACTCCTGAACCATCGCACGCTGAGCGCCGTGAAAAGCGCGGATCTCTTGACCACAACTTTGGTAGCGGTCGCGATCTTCAATATCATTTCTGCGATCGCGGTTTATATTTTGCTTCGTCGACATTTCTCTCGCCAGCAACTCGAGCGCCTCCGCGACCAACGCGATGTCTGGCTCAAAGCGGGCGAGGCCGACGTCACAAAAATCGCCATCGATAACGAGTCAATGCGCCCTCTCGCCCAATCGGTCCTTCGTCACATCACCAATACCTTAAAAGCGCCTGCCGGAAATCTCTTCTCGGCTTCCGACGGCTCACTTGAGCTTGTCGCCGGCTACGCGTCGGATGACTTTAAAACTCGAGAGCGCTCGAGCCAAACCTCTTTCGGCAAAGGCCTTTTGGGCGATGCCCTACGCGCCGATGACCTGATGGAGATTTCATCCGTTCCGGACGATTACTTTCACCTGCAATCGAGCCTTGGGTCGGCCGCGCCGACGAATCTGATATTCATGCCCCTGAGATTCCAAAATCAGCCCGTGGGCTTGATCGAGATCGCGAGTTTCGCGGCTCTGACCGAAGACCAGAAAGAATGGCTGAGGCGCATCTCCGGAAATCTCGGAACCGCCCTCAACGCCGTCGGGAATCGAGAACGCCTGCAGATGCTCTTGGAGGAAACTCAACGCCAAGCCGAGGAGCTGCAAACACAGCAAGAAGAATTGCGCACCAGCAACGAAGAGCTCGAGTCGCAAGCAAAGGCTCTGCTCAGCACGCAGGAGCGGATGCAAACCCAGCAAGAGGAGCTTCGTCAGTCCAACGAAGAGCTTGAACAACAGAGTCGCTTCCAAGAGGAACAACAAGAGATTCTGGCGCGTCGAAACTCCGACCTCGAAGCCGCCAAGAAGCTCATCGAAACCAAAGCCCTCGAACTCGAACGAACCAATCAATACAAATCCGAGTTTCTGGCCAAGATGTCACACGAGCTGAGAACGCCGCTCAATAGCTTGATGATCCTGGCGACCTTGCTTCAGGAGAACAAACAAGGAAATCTGACCCCGCAACAGATCGATTTCGCGCGGACCATTCACGGCGCGGGCGTCGATCTGCTCAGTCTTATCAACGATATTCTTGATCTGTCGAAGCTCGAAGCCCGCAGGCTCACAGCGCGACCCGATGACTTTTCGTTGAGAGCTCTCTTCGAAGAACTTTTGATGGCCTTCCGACCGATGGCCGAGCAAAAAGGACTCGAAGTCAGATTGCACATCGAAGAGTCGGTTCCCGATCGCATCTTCACCGATCGCCAACGCTTGCAACAAATCCTGCGCAATTTTCTTTCCAATGCCCTCAAGTTCACCGAACGCGGCGAAATCCATCTCACGGCTTCGCCCGGCGCCAGTCGTGACGAAATCAAACTCACTGTACAAGACACCGGAATCGGGATTCCAGACGAGAAGAAACAGCTCATTTTCGAAGCGTTCGAGCAGGTTGACGGTTCGGTCAGTCGCAAATACGGAGGCACCGGCCTCGGACTCACGATCTCTCGCGAACTCGCCCATCTTCTCGGCGGCCAAATCGACGTCGAATCGAAACTCGGTTCCGGAAGCCGGTTCACGCTCGAAATCCCCATGAGCCTCTCCTCCTCGACGGAACGTGCGACGTCGATTGAAAGGGTCGCGGCGGCTCCCGTGCCTATGCGTACCGAAACCGTCAATGAGACGCGCGCCGAATCGCCGCCTGCCCACTCACCTTCGGCCGCATCCCGAGCCCTAAGCGGCTTGGATCTTCAAAAAAAATCAATCTTGATAGTTGAAGACGAAGAGGTATTTCGAAAATCCGCCGCAGAGGCCGCGAGGGCCCAGGGCTTCGAAACCATCGAGGCCGGAGACGCTGAAACCGCGCTTGAGATTTTAAAACAGCATTCGCCCGAAGCGATCATGCTCGACGTCAAGTTGCCGGGATTGAGTGGCATGACTCTGCTTGAAGAGATAAAGAATATGCCGAATCTCAGGCACATCCCGGTGCATATGATCTCAGGCATGGACTTTCAGAAAAACGCTCTGCGCATGGGCGCGGTTGGATATTTGGGGAAGCCGGTTACGATGACCGGCATGCGCTCAGCTCTTGAACGCATCGAGCATGTGATTTCGCAAAAGGTGAAGCGGCTCTTGATCGTCGAAGATGACCCGACGCAAAGAAAAGCGATCACTGAACTGATCAAGGGTCAGGACACCGAAATCACCTCGGTCGAGAGCGGGTCCGAAGCTCTGCCGCTCATTCGCAGCGGGCGTTTCGATTGCGTGATCCTCGATCTCAACTTGAAAGACATGAACGGTCTCGATCTGCTCGAAAAGCTTCACGACGAGCAGAGGCTCACTCTTCCTCCAATCATCGTTTATACGGGAAAAGATCTCGACAAAGACGAGGTCGATCGCCTGCAACGATATTCCGACAGCATCATCATCAAAGGCGCCAAGTCGCCAGAGCGTCTGCTCGATGAAGTCAGTCTTTTTCTCCATCGCATTGAAAAGTCGCTGCCAGAAGAAAAACGCGCCATGCTCGCCGACCTCAGGCACCGCGATCGTAGTTTTGAAGGACGCTCGATTCTCGTCGTCGACGACGACCTTCGCAATGTCTTCGCATTGACGAGCGCGCTCGAATCGAAAGGCTTCAAAGTCAAAGCGGCTCGCGACGGCGAAGAAGCTCTCGAAACACTCGCGAAACTTCCGCGAGTCGACGCCGTCTTGATGGACATCATGATGCCGCGAATGGACGGTTTCGAGGCGATGAAGCGAATTCGTACGATGAAGAAGTTCAAAACTCTGCCGATCATCGCCCTGACGGCGAAAACTATGAAGGGCGAACATGAGCGATGCCTTCAAGCGGGAGCCAGCGACTACCTTCCGAAACCGATTCATCTCATGAACCTGCTTTCGGTCATCAAGGCCTGGCTGCCTCAGTCGGAGATCAATCTATGACCGAACTCGACGAGCGCACCACGGTCGAAGACATCGAATTCAAGCTTCTGATCGACGGCATCCAGATGAAGTTCGGCTACGACTTCCGCGAATACGCCGAGTCATCGCTACGTCGTCGCCTTCAGGTGGTTCTCACTCGATTTGGATTCAAAAACCCCATGACGCTTCTCGAGCGGATTTTGCGCGACTCCGATTTCTTTCGACAGATTCTTCCGCATCTCACAGTTGGAACAACCGAGATGTTCCGCGATCCTGAATTCTATCTTTCACTTCGCGAGACAATCATTCCAACGCTCAAGACGTTCCCCAATCTCAATATCTGGATCGCAGGATGCAGCAGCGGCGAAGAGATCTACAGTCTCGCCATCCTACTTAAAGAATCAGGACTCGGAGATAAAAGCGTGATCTTCGCGACTGACATCAATCCATCGGCGCTCAAGACCGCGAGCGACGGCATCTATTCGCTCGATAGCGCCGAGACGTACGCGCGAAACTACGCCGCCGCCGGCGGCACACGAAAGTTCTCCGACTACTACACATCGGCCTATGGCTATATGAAGATGGATGTCGATCTCGCGACCAATTTCGTACTTTCCGAGCATAATCTGGTCGTCGATCACATCTTTGCCGAATGCCATCTGATTCTCTGTCGAAACGTGCTCATTTATTTCAACAAGACTTTGCAGAACCGGGCTCTGGGCTTGTTTACGGATTCGCTTCGATATGGCGGCTTTCTCGCGCTCGGAAGCAAAGAGAACCTGCGCTTTACGAACGTCGCCGATGCCTACGAGGTTGTCGATCCAAAATGGCGCCTTTACCGAAAACGCAGAGCTGAGCTCACGACGGCGGGAGGCAAAGAATGGCTGTGATGGAATCCGCTCCCCAATATGTCGCGATCGGCACTTCAGCCGGCGGAGTCAAAGCCCTGCAAACGCTGCTCTCGGAACTGAGATCCGGGTTCGCCACTCCAATTGGCATCGTTCAGCATATGCCCCCGACATCCCGATTCGATGTTTCACAAATCTATCGAGGCCCGCAGGGCACGAAGCTCTTCGAAGTCGAAGACAAATCTTCGATCGAGGAGGGAGGCATCGCCTTTTCGACGCCCGACTATCATCTTCTCGTCGAAGATCAGACTACCTATTCGCTGAGCCAAGATGAGCCCGTCCATCACTCTCGACCATCCATCGATCTTTTCTTCACCTCTGTCGCGGATGTTTTCGGCCCGAGCGCGATCGGAGTGCTCTTGACCGGCGCGAGTCAAGATGGAGCCGCGGGACTCAGACGCATCGCGGAGCGCGGCGGTTTCACGATCGTCCAAGATCCAAAAGAAGCCGAGCACAAGATCATGCCGGAAGCGGCGCTCGCGCTGCTGAAGCCTCACCGACTTCTCACTCTCGCGGGAATCGGAGAACAGCTGAACATGATCTGCACGCGTTCGCCGCTGAGAGCGATGAAACCGGATAGCCAACGGGAGACTCGCCCGTGAAAACCAAGATATTGATCGTCGATGACAAAAGAGAAAACATTGAGGCTCTCTCGCAACTGATTCAGTCGAATGACATCGATATTCTTTCGGCCGATGACCCGGATCGAGCCCTCAGCCTGCTTCTCGATCACGAATTCGCTTTGGCGCTTTTGGACGTGCAAATGCCGACCATGTCGGGCTTCGAACTCGCCCGCCTTATCCGAGGCGTTGAACGCAGTCGACATCTGCCGATCATCTTCGTGACCGCGCAGCAAATGGAACCATCTTTGATCTTTGAGGGATACGAGACCGGCGCGGTCGACGTTTTATTCAAACCGCTTGATCCACACATTGTTCGCAACAAAGTGCGCGTCTTTGTTCAACTCGACCAGCAGAATCGGCTGCTGCAAAAGCAGATCGAAACCATGTCGCGACTTAAAGAAGAGGCCGAATCCGCGAACATCGCAAAATCTCGTTTTCTCGCCAATATGTCGCATGAAATACGCACTCCGTTGAGCGCGGTCCTCGGCTTTTCGGATATTCTCTCGCAAAACGTTCTTTCGAATGACGAACGTCGGTCGTGCGTCGACTCGATCCATCGCAACGGTAAACTTCTTTTGCGCATCATTGACGACGTTCTCGACCTTTCGCGGATCGAAGCACAGAAGCTTGAACTTGAACCGGCCCCGTTTGAACTCGGAGAACTCATCGCTGATTTAAAGGCGACGCTACAGGCGCGGGCGATGGACAAGGGTGTCGCGCTAGCGTTCGAGAACGCGTTCGAAGACGCCGTCCTCATGACGGATCCGCTGCGATTGAAGCAGATTTTGCTCAATCTGATTGGAAACGCGCTCAAGTTCACTGAAAAAGGCAGTGTCTCCGTGCGGACGACAATCGAAACATCATCAAAATCAGAATCGGAGCGCGTCTTGCGCTTCTCGGTGAGCGACACCGGAATTGGTCTGAAGCCCGATGAGTTCGAACGCATCTTTCAGCCGTTCGTTCAGGGCGATAGCTCTTCGCAGAGAAAATTCGGCGGAACCGGACTCGGTCTTGCGATTTCCAAGCAGCTTGCCCGCTCCCTCGGCGGCGATCTCTTTCTCGCGCGGTCGAAACCAGGATTCGGCTCGACCTTCGAGGTTTCAGTTCGAGCCGGTTATCGAGGCGCCCCACAAGCGAAAGCCCCATCAACGATCGAGACGAGGGTCAAGGAGCCGGCCGAAACCGATTTTCTTCACGGCAAGAAAATTCTCGTCGTCGATGACGTTCAAGACAATCGCAGTCTCCTCGAGCGCTATTTGCGTCCCGAGGGTCTCGAAGTCGGACTGGCCGCCAATGGCGCGGAAGCCATAGAACTGGCGAAGTCTCGAAGCTGGGACGCGATCCTGATGGACATTCAAATGCCGCAGATGGACGGCTACGAAGCGACTCGACACCTACGCGAAGATGGCTTCGAGAATCCGATCATCGCCCTCACGGCCCATGCGATGCGCTCGGATCTTGATAAGTGTTTGCAAGCCGGATGCGACGACACGATGACAAAGCCGATCGCTCGCCACGAGCTGCTCGAAAAACTCAAGGTCGTCCTGCACTGATCTCGGAAAACGATTGACTCCGCCGCCTGAGGGTCCGCAACCATGAGGTATGGAAAACTTCGATCTCAACGAGGTGGTGGTATTCGTTCGAGTGGCGCAGGCTGGAAGCTTCACGCAGGCCGCGAAACAATTGAGCATGCCCAACTCGACGGTCAGCGCGCGCGTTTCTTCGCTCGAGAAAAGACTCGGCACGACACTGATTCAACGGACCACGCGCAAACTCAATCTGACTCAAACAGGCCGCGAGTATTTCAAGCGCTGCCTCCAAGCGCTTCACGAAATCGAAGGCGCTGAAGCCGAAGTCACATCCGCTCAGACAGATCCGCAAGGAGCTCTGCGTGTCACGGCGCCGTCGGCGATGGGAGATACGCTCCTTCCAGAGATCGTCGCGCGCTTCGTCGACTCCTATCCGAAAATCGATTTCGAATTGATTCTTAGTGACCGAGTGATCGATCTCGTCGCCGAGGGCGTGGACCTCGCCATTCGCGGTGGCGACCTCAAGGATTCGAGCCTGGTCATGAAAAAACTTGGCATCAGCTACTTCGCGCCTTTTGCAAGCGTCGCCTATTTGAAAAAGCACGGGCAGCCGAAGCATCCGAAGGATCTTCGCGATCATCGCTGCCTGCAGTTCACGCCGTTGGGCCGCGAGCGATGGGAGTTCACCAACGGCAAGAATCGAGTCGAGGTTCCGATGTCAGGAAAATGCGTCGTCGACGATCTCGATGCGATCAAAGCGTTGGCCATGACCGGCAACGGCATCGCACTCTTGCCGACATTTCATTGTGGTTTTGAGGCCAAGCACGGCAAGCTCGCTCGAGTCTTACCCGATTGGCACTCGCGTCCGAATCCAGTGAGTTTTGTTTACCCGGCGCAGCCGTTTGTTCCGCCCCGCCTCCAGGCGTTCATCGACATGGCCACCGAGCCGCTTAGAAAACGGCTCAGTGAGTTCGAGATTTGAGCTAAAAAAAGGGCCCGCGCATGCGGGCCTAGAACTCAAGCCGTTTCGACTTTCGCGAGTTGCCCCATCCGACCTTCTTGGAAGTCGGTGAAGGCCTGCTGGATCTCGGGCCATGAGTTCATTACGAAAGGTCCATAACCCACGATCGGTTCACGAATCGGCTCGCCACCGAGAAACAATATTTTCGCATCTTCAAGCGCCGAGAGCGAGAAGACATCCTTCTCTGATTCAAGCACCGCGAGTTCAGCGGCGCCAATGACTTCGCCGCCCGCAAGCTTCACGCGCCCGCTTAAAACGAAGATCGAAGCCGTGTGTCCCGCGGGTACACGGAACTCGGACTTCGCACCGCCAGACAAGCGAATATCCCAAAGATTGATCGCTGTGAATGTGCGCGCCGGCCCCTTCGCATTTTCGAACTCGCCCGCGATCACGCGCACGGAGCCCGAACCGCCCGCGATTTCCGCGCGCGGAATTTTGCTGTCGAGCAGGCTCTGGTATCGCGGCTGCGCCGACTTATCTTTCGCCGGCAGATTCACCCAGAGCTGAATCATTTCGAACGTGCCTCCGGCTTTCGCGAACGATTCGCCGTGCATCTCTTCGTGCACAAGCCCCGATGCGGCCGTCATCCACTGGACATCGCCGGGCCCGATCTTGCCACCGCCGCCGGCGGAGTCGCGATGCTCGACTTCACCCGAGTACACGATCGTCACGGTTTCGAAACCGCGATGCGGGTGCTCGCCAACGCCGCGCCGATGCTCCGCGGGAGCGAATTCGGCCGGACCCGCATAGTCCATCAACAAGAACGGCGAAATCTCTTTGGCGATGTCGTTGTAAGTGAAGATCGAGCGCACAGGAAATCCGTCTCCGACCCAATGCGGTCGATCACTTCGCTGCGTGAACAAGAGTTTTTTCATGGGACCTCCTTGAACACCAATCTACGCGCTTTAAGGGCTGACAACTAGTCGGTAAAATCTGAATAAACTATTCGAACTAATGAATAATTGAAAATCCCCGCCCGGTATAAAAAGATCAATATAATTCATATCTTAGATAGCAGAGCAATTAGTTTCCTTGACAACTATTTCCCAGGACATTAAATTAGAGGTATGTCGATCAACGATTCTTCAGAACTTAAAAGAAAGCTCGAGCCCAGCGCACTGAAGGCGCACATTGGCTTTTGGATGAGGCTTGTCTCAAACAATGTCTCGCATAGCTTCGCGCGCAAACTCGCCACGAGCGAAGTCACCGTCGCCGAATGGGTTGTTTTGCGAGAAATGTATGCGAGTGGAAAAACTTCGCCGAGCGCGATCGCTGATTTGACTGGGCTAACACGAGGGGCGATTTCGAAACTCCTCGATCGCCTTCTTGCCAAGAAGCTGGTTGCGCGCAAAATCTCTGGCGACGATCGTCGTTACCAGGAAATTCAACTGACGAGCGCGGGAAACACACTCGTACCCAGGCTCGCTGCCCTAGCCGATGAAAACGACGAAGCGTATTTCTCTGTTCTCAGCAAAAGTGAACGAAAGATCCTTACCGAAATCCTGCAAAAGACGGCGGCGGCCCATCAGCTGAAGCGCCTGCCGATCGAATAACGAAAGGAAGACACATGAACTCAGACCGAATTCGCCAAACAATCATTTCCTCTTGGAATGGAACAACCACATTTCCTCAAGTCGTCAGCGGCTTGCTCGAAGAGGGAATCGAGTCCTATCATGTCGATCTCGTCCGTCGAGAGAACCGCTACTATTTGCCCGCTGGCGATAGCCACGTCGAATCCGTTCCATTCGCGCACAATCGCCCCGCCGAACGTTTTTCCATCGACGCGATAAAAGCCGCGATCAAGAGTACGCAAGCCGGCAAGATCGGTTATCGCCATTTTATTGATGAGATCACTGGCGCGGGTTGCGTCTACTACATCGCTTATCTCAAAGGAAAGCGCGTGAGCTATTTCGGTCGCGATGGAGATTGCCATGTCGAATACTTTCCTTCAGCGAAGTGAGACACAGGCGAAATTTCTCTGTCGCTGTTTGCAAAGCGGTCCTGCGTTAAAATATGATCGCGCGATCGGAGGAAATGAATGCAACACCTAACACGCATCGTGTCTGTTCTCGCTTTGTCTTTCACTACCACGACCGCTTTCGCAGGCCCTGCGACCAACGGTTGCAAAGACCTGCCATCGCATGAAGCTCTTAGAGAAGCTCTCATCGCGAGTCGCAAGATGGCCAATGGCGGCCTCAATCTCGATATGTGGGGCGCGATGGTCGATCGCAGCGGTGTTGTTTGCGCGGTCGCCTTCACCGGAAAAGATTTCGGCGATCAGTGGCCCGGCAGTCGTTTGATCGCGGCTGAGAAAGCGAACACCGCGAACGCATTCAGCCTTCCGGGCCTCGCGCTCTCGACCGCCAATCTTTATTTCCCTGTTCAGCCCGGGGGTTCGCTCTTTGGTTTGGCCAATAGCCACCCGGTCGACACTTCGGTCGCAGGTCGCGGCGAAAGCTCGGCATTCGGAACAGTGAAAGATCCGATGATCGGCGATCGCATCGGCGGCATCATCGTTTTCGGCGGCGGACTCGCTCTTTACAGTAAAGACGGTCGCATCGTCGGCGCTCTCGGCGTGAGCGGCGACACATCGTGCGCCGATCATCACATCGCATGGCGCGCGCGCGCGGCCCTCGAGCTCGACTACGTTCCGGCCGGTGTCGCGAAAGACAAGACCGATCAAATCATCTATGACATCAAGGGCGGAAAGAGCGCAGGCGGATTCGGCCAACCGACGTGCGGAAAAGAAGATCAGAAAATCGCCGACTCGCTTCCGAAAGTTCGCAAAGTCGCGAAATAATGTAAATGGTGAGCGACTTTCGCCTCGCGTGTTCGTAGCGAAAGTCGCGACCCACCACCGTTAAGCGCGCTCACCCCATCGGCGAGCAAAGCTCGACTAAAAATCCATTGCAGTCGCGTACGTAAGAAACCACTTGGCCCCAGGGCTTGGTTTTTGGCTCGCTCACCGCCGCCGCTCCAGCGGCGACGGCTT
>FRDC01004806.1_pt1 | contig 24726 bp, 18 predicted proteins | sample 1106171 | NCBI WGS metagenome assembly FRDC01 (sample SAMEA3930566, study PRJEB13176) | freshwater metagenome | biome: Drinking water system; feature: drinking water; material: water | place: Singapore | collected 2014-12-20 | reverse complement strand
AAATATGAAAGAAGGGTGTCGGGGGCCGCTCCCGCCTTTCGCCCGGAGAGATGCCGAGAATAATTTTCAATCCCCGAACAATAACCAACTTCTTTAATCATCGCTAAATCATAATTAGTTCGCCTTTTTAAGCGCTCGGCTTCCAACGGTTTACCCTCTTTTTCAAAGTAAGCCAATCTTTCGATAAGCTCCGTCCGAATAGCTTTTTCGGCCTGTTTTCTGGCCGTCTCGGAAGTAATAAAGTGTTTAGCCGGAAACAAAAATAAATCTTTTTCGTTAGCTAAAATTTTTTGATTAACTGGATCAATAATGGTTATGGCCGAAATCTGATTATCCAAAAAATCAATCGAGACCATATAAGTTTCGGAAACCGGCATCAAATCCACCCGATTGCCGAGTGCCCGATAAGTACCGGGCGAGAGATCGGCCGTTGTTCTTTCAAAATGAATGGCCACCAATTTCCTCATCAGAGAAAGTTTGTTTAACTCCAGACCCAAAGAAAGCCGTAAGTGTTCGGCTTCGTATTCTTTGGGTGAACCCAAACCATAAATACACGAAACAGAGGCGACAATAATCACATCTCTTCTCGTCAAAAGCGCTTGGGTTGAGGCGTGGCGCAAGCGATCAATTTCTTCGTTTATTTGCGCATCTTTTTCGATATAGGTATCAGTAATCGGCATATAAGCCTCCGGCTGATAATAGTCATAATAAGAAACAAAATAATGCACCGCGTGATCGGGGAAAAATTCCCGATATTCTTGGGCTAATTGGGCGGCCAAAGTTTTATTGTGGGCAATAACCAAAGTCGGCTGATCGTTTTTTTCAATTACATTGGCCACCGTAAAAGTTTTGCCCGAACCGGTTACCCCCAAAAGGGTTTGTTTGCGTAAACCGCGGTTAAGGCCATCATGCAAACTCTTAATCGCTTTGGGCTGATCGCCAGCCGGCGCCCACTGACTTTTGAGCTGAAAAGTTTTGGAAACTAAATTTTTGGACATGTAAAGACAATAGCCGAAAAATCAAAAATAAAAAAGCTATTCGGCAACAGTCCCATAAAAAACGGAGCGGCTTCAAAAGAAGCCGCTTTGGGCCTTAACAGTGAAGCTCATAAAGAGATTCCGTGTTCAATATGAGGAAGCACTTGCCCAACCTTGTAATAAACCCGAGCAAAAAACATCAAACTAGGAAAGACAGTCTCTGTCTCGAATTTTTTTGCCCTAAAGACACAGATACTACTACGATTGAAGATCTTTTTTAATTCTTTGAAAACCAAAAACCTAAGCTCTCCCTCATTTAGAACATACATCTGTTCGTGGTAGACATTTAATAAAACAAGTACTCCGGAATGGTAAAACCCCTGACTCAAAGAATTTATTGTATAAACTCTTCTCGAGACAATTTCCATTTCTAACTCACTCTCAAACAACAAATTACCAAGATAATACCCCGAAATTAAACGGAAAGAAACTTTTGCAAAAAACTCTCTCGGAAAAAAGAAAAATTGCCTTCCAAAATACTTACTCTCGCCCGCTTAACCAAATTGACAATAAAATAAAGATTATGAATTGAACCCAAAATCGGCCCAGCCATTTCGTGAACTTTAAAAAAATGATGCACGGCCGAGCGTGAATAAGTCTGACAGGCATAACACAAACAATTTTTTTCAATCGGGGTTGAATCTTTGGCATAAGCCGCATTCTGAATAGAAATCAGACCAGAGGTTGTGTACAAAGAACCATTTCGACCGCGCCTGGTCGGAGAAACACAATCAAAGGTATCCATACCTTCGGCCATGCCAGCGAGCAAATCTTCTGGTTCACCAATCCCCAAAAGATGTCTTGGTTTTTCTTCTGGTAAATATGGCGTAACCCAAGAAACCGCCCCTTCAATATCACTCTTTACATATGAACCGCCGATGCCAAAACCGGCAAAATCCATTGCCCCAATAAATTTGGCCGACTGTTCTCTTAAATCTCGATAAGGACCTCCTTGCACCACCCCATAGAGCGCTTGTCTTCCAGACTTTTCCAAATAATTTTTTTGATGAGCCAAAAGCGATCTTTTGGCCCACTCATGAGTCCGCCAAAGAGCCTTTTCATGTACTTGCCTTTCGGCCCCCACCCCTCTTGGCTCATCAAAGGCCACAATAATATCCGCCCCCAAAGCTCGTTGAATTTCCATGGAAATTTCGGGGTTGAAAAAATGTTCACTGCCGTCTCGATGAGATTTAAAATAAACTCCCTCATCGGTAATTTTGGCCAAAAGATTTTTTTTCTTTTCAGAAATGTTTTTTTGATCATCAGTCGAAAAATTTTCTTTTGGAGACAAAAGTGAGGGAATTTTTTTGTTATAACCTTCTTCAGCGCCCAAAGAAAGCGCCTGAAAACCGCCCGAGTCGGTCATAATTGGACCAGCAAAACCCATAAAAGAGTGCAGTCCGCCCAAGGCCTCTATTTGCTGATGGCCGGGCGAGAGATATAAATGATAAGCATTGCCCAAAATTCCCTCCGCGCCAAGGGTGATTAAATCTTTAGGCAAAACTCCCTTTACAGAACCGTTGGTGCCAACCGGCAAAAAAGCCGGCGTAGAAATCTCGCCATGAGGAGTTTTGATCAACCCCGCTCGAGCAGAAGTCAAAGAATCTTTTTTAGAAACAGAAAAGGAAAAAGTCACTTTCTAGCGAGCATAACAAAAAATCGAGAAAATCCAAAAAATAAATTTGACAATCATCAGGCGGGGATTAAAATTCCCCTATGGAAATAAACCAAACTAGCGAGGCGCCACCGACCAGAAAAAAAAGGGGTCCGAAACCTAAAGGCGAAGGCGCCCCGCCGCCAATGCCAGCCGAGTGGGTACGAAGAGAAACAGAAAAAATTTTGAAGCAAATAGCGGAGGTGGAAAAACTACCAAAAAACTTACAAGATAGTAATTTAATGAAAAACCACTTAAATGATCTTAATTCAAAACTAGATAATCTACGGTCGCAACAATCAGCCGCTCAAGAAACTTTCGAAAACGATTGATAGTTAACAACAAACATCCCCCGCATAAATACCCCCCCGCAAACCAAATAAAATTTTAGGCGACTTTATTGATGGGTTCACCGCCAGCCAACACAGCGATAATATTTTCGGCGGCCATAACGGCCATTTTGTCTCTCGTTTCTCTAGTGGCCGAAGCCGTGTGCGGAGTAATGATCACATTTGGCAAATCTTTTAAACCCGGGGCCAGTTCTGGTTCTTTTTCATAAACATCCAGGCCGGCGCCGGCGATCACCCCCTCTTTTAGAGCTTCAACCAAAGCAATTTCGTCGACCACTGGCCCGCGAGAAGTATTAATCAAATACGCCGTCTTTTTCATCAAACGGAGTCTTTCGGCATTGATTAAATGTCGGGTATTTTCCAAAAGTGGTACGTGCACCGAGACAAAGTCCGCTTCTTTTAAAAGCTCTTCCGGCGTAGCCATGTATCTCGCCCCAAACGATTTTTCTAAAAGCTCATTTCGATTGACATCATAATAAATAATTTCCATCTCAAAACCATTTTTGGCAAATTGCGCCAACTTCGAGCCGATTCGGCCGGCGCCCAAAATCCCCAAAGTTTTACCTGGCACATCTACCCCCAAAAGAAGCTCTGGCTCCCAACCTTTAAAATGACCATCTCGCACATATTGATCACCCTCCACCACACGAGAAGCCAAAGAAAGAAGCAAAGCAAAAGCGTGTTGGGCCACCGTCATAGTCAAAACTTCTGGCGTGTTGGAAATCCGCACATTGCGCTTTTTGGCTTCTTCCAAATCAATATTGTTGTAGCCGACCGCATAATTGGCCACGATTTTTAAATCCGGCGACGCGACAAAAACCGATGCGTCAATTTTGTCGGTCAAAAGAGAAAGAATGGCTGAATAGGACTTTTCTTTAAGTGCTTTTAAAAAATCTTCTGGAGTTAGGGCCCCAGAATTATTATTCACTACCACTTCATAACCTTTGTCTCTCAAAACTTTTAAACCCGCTTCTGGAATTTTTCTAGTTACATAAATAGCTGTCATATTGATTTTTTGTTTTAATATTTACGCATTTGGCGCACTTTCTCATTCATCAAGAGCAGTCCTTCTTTGTTCTGGCGCCCAAGGACTGTCCTTGATGAAACCACAAAGTCTATCGCCTCTGAAGTTACCGCCAAATGCGTAAACCCTGATAAAAATAAAATTTTATTCTCCCCCATTATACCAAACAAAATTTATTTTCCGGCAAAAAGCCTGATTCTCCCTACCAAAAAATTTTTTAACGATTCTCTGACTGGCGCAAGAATCTTGTAAGGCGTAGTTTCTTTTGGATTTTGCAAAAGAGTATTTTCTAAACTCTTTCGATATTCTACCCTCAATTCAGTATTAATATGGACAATGCAAATACCGGCCAAAATCGCCTCTTTAAACTCTTGATCTTTTAAACCAGAACCGCCATGCAAAACCAGCGGAGTTTGGGGAATGGCCTCGGCAATTTCTTTGATCCTTTCAATATTTAACTTTGGATTCCCTCCGGCTAAAATACCATGAACGTTGCCGACCGCCGGAGCAAAAAGATCTACGCCGGTTTCTAAAACAAATTTTTGAGCCTCTTCTTTGGTGGTTAAATTTTCAAGCGAAACCCCTTCCGGCAAAGATTCCATCATTTGCGAAGAGGTGCCGATATAGCCAAGCTCGCCTTCAATCAAAATATCTCCTCGAATCTTTTTGGCTTCGATAACGGCTTTTTTGGTTTCAACCAAATTTTCCGCCAAACTTTTTTTAGCTCCGTCAAAAATAACCGCGTCATAGCCAAATTTAGTGGCGCTTATTACTCGCTCCAAAGAATAGCTATGATCAGCATTTAAATAAATTGGGTGATTTAGCTCTCTTGCCATCTCCGAAACAACCGCGCGGGCCATAGATAAGCCAAAAAACTGTCCTTCGCCTTCTGACAAGCCGACAATCACCGGCACGCCAACTTCTCTGGCCGCCAGGCCAATAGCCCAAGCCGTCTCTAAATTGCTGACATTAAAGTGACCTAGGGCAGATTTTTGATTTTTGGCCGAAAAAATTGCCTCTTTTAAGGTGAGCATGGCTTTATGTTATCATACGATTAGTTTTTATTACTTAAAGTAAAACCAAAATGCCAGAGGAAATAGATTTTTTAGCTGTGGGCGATATGGTGGTGGATGATTTTATTCGCCTAGAAAATGCTCATGTTAATTGCAAAATCAATACTTCCGATTGTGAAATCTGCATGCCTTTTGGCGCCAAAGTACCATTTTCTGGCAACTCGATTATTTATGCGGTCGGCAATAGTCCTAATGCCTCGGTTTCGGCCGCTTGTCTTGGTTTAAAAAGCGCTTTATTGACCAATGCCGGAGCAGACGAACACGGACGAGAATGTCTTGAAAAACTCAAAGGTTCGGGGGTTAAAACTGATTTGGTTAAACTCCATCAAGGTTTAAAGACCAATTATCATTATGTTTTGTGGTATGGAGATGAGCGCACAATTTTAATCAAACACGAAGAATATCCATATACTTTGCCAGAAATCGGCTCACCCAGATATTTATACTTATCCTCTTTGGGCAAAGAATCTTTGGCCTTTCACGAGACGCTGGCTAAGTATCTTGAAAAACACCCGGAAATTATTCTTTCCTTCCAGCCCGGCACTTATCAGATAAAATTTGGCAAAAACGCTTTGGCTAAAATTTATGAAAGAGCCGAGATTTTGGCCTGCAACAAAGAGGAAGCTCAAACGATCACCGAACAAAAAAATGATGACCCAAAAGTTTTGGCGAATGCCTTAAGTGCGCTCGGACCAAAAAAAGTTTTGTTAACCGATGGCCCGCGTGGAGCTTATCTTTTGAGTGATGGGGATTTTTACTTTATGTTGCCCTACCCCGACCCAAAACCACCCGTTGAACGCACTGGCGCCGGAGATGCTTTTGCCTCAACTTTTACCGCTTCCTTAGCCAAGGGCAAAGACCCGATCGAGGCCATGCGCTTTGCGGGCATAAACGCTATGTCGGTCGTTCAACAGGTCGGGGCACAAGCCGGACTTTTGGATGAAGTCAACATTGAACACTATTTAAACAAAGCTCCCGCCCAATATTATCCGACGAAAATTGTTTAAAAAATCAAAAACTCTGCGCCGCTTTCAAAATAGAATTTTTATCCATCTCATAATGAGCCAGCAACTCTTCTGGTTTACCAGATTGACCAAATTGATCTTTCACTCCCACAAAACGCATCTTAGTTGGCAAATGAACGGCCAGACATTCGGCCACTGCCGAGCCCAAACCTCCGGCAATTTGATGCTCTTCAATAGAAACAATCTTTTGATAGTCGGCGGCTAATTTTAACAATAATTCTTGATCAAGCGGTTTAATCGTTGAAAAATTGGCAACCGCCACCGAAAAACCCATTTCGGAGAGCTCCTGGCCTGCCAAAATCGCTTGATGAACTAGCGCTCCGCAAGCAATCAAAGCCACTTTTTTTTCTCGATTGTTTTCGTTTTGGAAAAAAATTTGCCCACGACCAATTTCGAAAGGTGTCTCCTCGGTCGTTAAAACCGGAGTTTTTTCGCGCGCCAACCGAAGATAGGCCGGGCCTTTTGTGTTAGCCAGAGCAAGAGTTGCCTTCTTGGCTTCAACTACATCACACGGCGCAATGACTATCATTCGAGGAATAACCCGCATAATCGCTAAATCCTCAATTGCCTGGTGAGTGCCACCGTCCGGCCCAACCGAGACTCCTGCGTGCGAGCCGACAATTTTGACGTTTTGATCGTTATAACAAATGGTTGTTCTAATCTGCTCCCAATTTCGCCCGGGAGAGAACATCGCATAAGAAGTCAAAAACGGAATTTTACCCATAGCCGAAAGGCCACTAGCCACCGAAGCCATTGATTGCTCGCCAATACCCATTTCGAAATACCGCTCCGGAAATTTTTTGGCAAAAGAGAACATTTGAGTTGACTCTAAAAGATCGGCACACAGACCAACAATACGAGAATCTTTTTCACCCGCCAAAAGCAACCCTTCGCCAAAACCTTTTCTGATTGGCGCCTGTTCAATTTCATTTTCAAAAATCTGCTGATTTAATTTAGTGTCTTTGTTTAACATAAATTATTGATGTTCGCTCAAAATTTTACCCCGCAAAGTTCGAAGATCCGCCAAGGCCATCTGCCCTTGTTCTTTGTTTGGCGGCATGCCGTGCCATTTAAAATCTCGCTCAAACATTTCCACCCCTTTGCCGGGAATGGTGTGGGCAATAATCACCGACGGTTTTTCAAAAACCGCTTGCGCTTCCCGAAAAGCCGAAACAATCGCTGAAAGATTGTGTCCGTCAATTTCTTGCACGTGCCAATTAAAGGCTTCCCATTTGCTATGTAATGGCTCAAGCGGCATGACCTCTTCAGTAAAACCATCGATTTGAATATTATTACGATCAATTATGGCAATTAGATTATGAATTTTTTCTCGACCGGCCAGCATCATTGCTTCCCAAATCTGCCCACAATTTAATTCCCCGTCCCCCAAAAGACAATAAAAAAACTTATTCGAGCTTTTGCCCCGATCAAGCCTCTCGGCCAAAGCCATGCCCAGTGCTTGCGATAGTCCCGAACCGAGCGGGCCGGAAGAAGTCTCTAGTCCCGGCAACCACTCTCGGTGAGGATGTCCCTGCAGGCGCGATTTAAATTTCCGCAAAGTATTTAGCTCCGAAACCGAAAAATAGCCGGCATGAGCCATGCTGGCATATAGAACCGGACAAATATGGCCATTGGAGAGCACCAATCTGTCTCGACCGTCCCAGTCGGGATGTTTCGGATCATGTTTTAAAATTTCAAAATATAGGGCGGTAAAAATGTCAGCCATGCCCAAGGGGCCGGCCGTGTGTCCGGAACCAGCGCTAACCAGCATAGAGATAATTGACTGCCGAATATCATTGGCCCTCTCTTCAAGAAATTTTATTTTTTCATCAGTTAAATTCATAATTTTGGTGGCTCATACAAAAAATTATTCCAAAGAAAGGTTGTTAAAATAATCAAGCGCTTTACCAATATCATCAGCCGAAAAAATAGCCGAGCCAGCAACCAAAAAATTGGCCCCCGATTGAAGAAGTTCACCCGCTTCTTTTTGAGAAACTCCTCCATCTACCGAGATTATAGCGCGAGGATAAAGTGATCGTAAGGCACGAAGCCGTGGAAAAACTCTTTCATCGAGCAATTCACCCTGAAAACCAATTCTAGAAATTCCCATCACTTGAATTAAAGGAGTTTCTCCAAAAATATACGGCCGAAGATTCTCAACTGGAGAATCAAGGGAAATGGCCAACCCAACTGTTACACCACCATTTTTGGCAATCTCTGAAAAGGCCTCAAACTTTTCTTTGTTTATCGCTTCAAAGTGTAAAAAAAATCTTTTAATTGGTAATTGTTTAATAATGGTATAAATCTCAAACGGCTCTTCGACCATCGCGTCTATTTCTATTTTTGTTTCTTTCAAAATTTCTCTCAATTCTTCAATTTCTTCTGCCAAGTTTAAAGAACCAAAGGGCCAAGTTTGTGAGGGCACAAATTTTCCGTCACAAATATCAATTTGTACTATTGAAACCTTGCCGGCAACCAACAAAATTTTTTCCCGCAATTCGGAAAAACTTTTTGGCAAAATAGCCGGGACAATTTCGTATAGATTATTTTTTTTATTAAACATCAATTTTTTGCAAGCGCCGAACATGCCGCTCTTCTTTTGGAAAAGGAGTTTTTAAAAACGTTTCCACCGCTAAAACAGCGTCTTGTTCGGTCAAAAATCTGGCTCCCAAAGACAAAACATTGGCGTCATTATGCTCTCTTAAAAGTCGGACAATCTCCAAACTGCCGCCATAATAAACTCCAGCCCGAATACCTCTCACTCGATTGGCCACCATCGCCTCTCCTGCTCCGGAGCCACCCAAAATAATCCCAAAAGAATCTGGCTCACTGGAGAGAATTTTCGCCAGAGGATAGATAAAATCCGGGTAATCATCTTCGAGATTTTCTAAAAATGGCCCTCGGTCAAAAACCGCATAACCCATTTGTTCGATGGACGACAAAAGAAATTTCTTTAAATGAAAACCAGCGTGATCTGAAGCAAAATAAATTTTCATAAACTAATTTTTTTGTGGCTCAATTATCGCCGCTCTAAGAACGTGTTCAATTAGAGAGTTGGTGTACCCCATTTCATTATCATACCAAGCCAAAACTTTCACCATGTTGCCGCCGACGACTTTAGTTAAAGACAAATCAGCAATGGAAGCATATTTCATTCCTAAGATATCTGAAGAAACCAGCGGCTCCTCGGTCACCGCAAAAACCTTTTGCCAGTTCTCGGTGCCGGCCGCCTGACGAAGCAAATTATTAATTTCTTCTTTTTTGGTATCACGTTTCAAAATCATAGTGATATCGGCGATTGAGCCGGCAATCACCGGCACCCGAAAAGCAATTCCGTCAAATTTGTTTTCCAATTCGGGGATGGCTTTGGTTACAGCAATGGCCGCGCCGGTGGTTGATGGCGCAATATTAAAAGCTCCGGCCCGACCACGCCGATAATCATCTTTGTCCGGCCCATCCACAATTCGCTGGGTAGCCGTGTAGGCATGAACTGTCGAGAGCATGGCTTTTTCAACGCCAATCGCTTTGTGCAAAATCTCAATTACCGGACTAGCCGAGTTGGTGGTACAGGAAGCATTGGAAGTAATCGCCGAGTAAGCAAACTTCTCTTCGTTAACTCCGATCAAAATTGTTTCGCCGTGTGTTTCCCCGCCACCTTTGGCTGGAGCAGAAATCACCACCCTTTTGGCGCCCGCCTCTAAATGAACTTTGGCTTTTTCAAAACTCTCAAAAAAACCGGTCGACTCGACCACTACATCAATCCCCAACTCTCGCCAAGATAAATTAAGCGGATCTTTTTGTTGAAAAAAACGCACTTTTTTTTGATTCAAAACTAAAAAAAAGGCTTCCCCCTCTTTTAAGACATCTATGGAAAAATTAGCTCGGCCATAAGCGCTGTCATATTTTAAAAGATACGCTAAGTTGTCGACATCACCCAAATCATTAACCGCAATTAAATCAATTTCCTCTCTTTCCATCGCCAATCGAACAAAAGCCCGACCAATTCGACCAAGACCATTAACAGCTACTCTGATTTTTTTTCCCATATTGCTCAATTATACATGACTAAAAAATTCTCAAACGCCCGCTCAAAAGACGCAGTTTCCCGCCAAGATATTTAATTTTGGCATTGCCTTGCGTGGCGGTTGAGCTGGTGGATTCGGTAAAAGAAACTTGTAAAGAATTATCTGCTAATTGTGTTCTAACGGGGGAACTAGCATCTTCATACGCGCCGATTTCAACGGCATCAATCGAGGTAGTGGTCCAAGCGGAAGCCGTATTTGGATCAGTTTCCAAAAGTTTAAAAGTGTTGGTGTAGCCGGTTTTATCGGCCGCCGTTGTGTCGCTATTGGTCGTACCAGATCTAATGGTGCAAGAGATCAAAGAAGCGCCGGAGGTGGCTTCTCTAATTTTAGAATAAAGCATAACGGCGTTGATGGTCCCGGAAACGCCAGCCGTCGAGGAATCGGTTACATCATACGTTTGTCTTTGATCGGCGGCGCTCGAAGAGTCGGTAGTAGCTGTGTCGTCCGGAATATCATCCACATCAGCGGCATTGCCACCCCAATCATTAACATCTCCAACTCCAGTCGGAATAAGTACTTTGATTTTATGGGAACCCACATAAGCAGTATTAGAGCTAACAAAATCATCATAATAAAAATCGACTGAATTGCCGTTTCGATTGACCACCTTGCCAATAGAGACCCCGCCGTGATTGGACGAAGCATTTTTAAAATCAGCCGTAGTGGAAATTTCACTAGTGCCATTGATTTTTACTTCGCCGGTTCCGGTATTTGAACTTTGGATTCGCACATCAATTTGATACCAGGTGGCGGTTGAAAGGGCAGTAGTGCTATCGCTTCCTGCTTGTGCGTTGGCGCTATCATATAACTGAAGTTTGCCGGCCGAAGTAATTCTGACTGCCCCCTGAAGCGATGTCCCGCCAGTAGCGGTTACTTCTAAAATCTCTTCGCTGGCCGAAGCCGGTAAAGTATCCACCCGAAAATAAAAAGAAATATAAACATCCTTCAGCGCTCCAGCTCCACTATGAACCCCGGCGGCCGAGAGTGTGCCGTGCCTAACCAGTCCAACGGCCGTCCCTGTTGGATTTGATCTTAGGGCGTAAGTGCCGGTTCTAACTACGCTTGTCTGATAAGAAAAGGTTCCGGAGGTGGCATAAGCGTCAACCGAAGCCCCCAATTCATAACCGGTCAAAAATTGAACCGCGCCAAGAGCTTGAATCGGATTTAAGAGAAAAGTCAGCAAAAAAAGTTTTAGGAAAAGTTTAATCATATTTTTATGGCGCACTTTCATTATTAATTTGCTCTAACGCCAGATCTTCTGGTTTGGAAATTAAACTCTCTTCTCTATTTTCTGATGGCCGTGATGAGGCCTCGTCTTCCGGTAAATTATTTTCGGAGGATGTTTCGATAATAATTTCTTCTGAAGAACCCTCCGCTTGACCAGTCTCACCAGTCGGCGGCAGAACAATTTCTTGATCTTCGGCGGGGGGTGTTGGCTCGTTTTCTCCTCCATTTTCTTCCGGAGAGTCATTTAAATTTTCATCTGAAGTATTTGGTTTTTCAATTTTCTGACACGGCCCGGAAGTTGTTTTGGGCAAACCCGAAGCAATCGAAAGACAATACGGCAAATTGGTTATTTCATCAAAAAGAGTAATGCCGGCGGGAGACATTTCGGTTCCGATGGTGGCCTTACTCCTAACGTGAATTGATTCAACTACTAAATTGCCCTGTGGACTAATACTCCATTCTCCGCCGGCCGAAAAAATCGCCCGAACATTTTTAATTTCTCCGCCGTTTAAATCAAGAACATCCGAACCGGCCAACTTGAGATACCCAGTACTTAAATCTCTAATCCAAAAACCTTCGCCTTCGTTTTCCTCTAACTTTAAATTAGCTTTATCCAAATTTACAAAAACCAAAATTTCTCCCTCCGCTCCTTCCACCGAATTGCCATCAAAATTCTGTAGAGCAATACCGACGCTCGCCTCATAATCTTTTGCTTTTTGACCAAAACCATCTTTTATAGAGACACTTATTCGGTCGCCAATTTCAATAATTCCACCGGACAATTTTACCTTTACCGGCACCCGGCCGGAGAGGGCCACTGGTACTTGAATTTCTGTTGGGAAAAGCGCCTCTTCATAACCACCAAGCAAAACTCCAGGCGCCGTGGAAACGACTCCAATAATTTGATCGTCCTTGCTGGCTCTTTTGACAAAAACAGGATTAGTTTTGTCTAAAGCAACCAATTCACCCGCCAAAAGTGTTTGATCTTTGGTCGGATAACGCTCCGCCAAGTCAATGCCGGTGATCGCGGTGGCCACGGCATAAATTGTTCCCGAAGTTCTCGCAGAATTACCACAAGTTGGCGTTGAATCATCTACACAAAGTGCTCCAATAACGTTTAATTTAGCCCCCGGAGTCGTAGTGCCGATACCAACATTGCCGGCCGCCGTGATTTCGAAATAACTCTCACCAGTAGAAGTGGCAAAAGAAACTAAGTTGTCGGTACTGTCCACCGTCGAAACACTAAAGGTCGAAGAAGCCACCGAATTTTCAACCACTAGAGCCGTGGCTGAATTGGTGGTTGTTTTAATTCGAACGTCTCCCACGACTGACAAAGCACTAATTGGACTGCTCGTCCCAATTCCAACTTTGCCTGAATCGGCAATGGCAAACAAAGAAGTGGTGGCCGAAAGAGCATCGCTAGAAGTACCGATTTGAAAAATCCCATTTAAAGAAGAGAGCAACCAGTGTTTTTTGTTTGTTCCGGCGTCATTGTCGGTTAACGCCAAATATGGGGTACTCGAAGCAACTTGAAGGGTCCAGTTTGGCGTAGTGGTGCCAATACCCAAATTGCCCGAGCCACTGGAGGAGAAATAAAGTAAAGATTGATCGTCGATTGTTGTCCCGGCACTTGGATAATATCCCAAGTACCCACCTAAACCAGAACTTACCGCACCAGTACAAACATCACTAACCGCAAAACAACCCCCCGAGAGGTTGATACCTCTCGCAAAAGTGGAAGTAGCCGAGGTACCGGTTAAGTTTAGATAAGTGGCTGAGAGGCCAATGCCATTAAAGGTGGTGGTGGCTACTCCGGTAGAAGAAGTGATGACAACTTGGTCGGTCGTGTCGTCGAAGTTTAAGGTTAAGTCTTCGTCTGCTCCAGTGCCAGAACCCAAGAGTCTTAGGGCGCCATCGCCGTCGTCGGAGAGCGTTACCCCATTGTTGCCAAAGACCAAAGAGCCGGAGCCAGCGATGTTTAAGGTTAAAGCGCCGCTACTGGAGAAAGTGGAAGTGGCCGTTTGACCAAAAGAAGCTAGATTGGCGGTTAGATTACTGCCAAAGAGAGCGTTGGTGGAAGTGGCGGAAGTGGAGGTGGCTAAAGTTAAGGTGGTGTTACCGGAGACAGAAAGAGAAGTGAGAGAAGTGGCGCCGGCCGTTAAGCCGTCAGCGCCGATGTCAATGGAGCCAAAGCCAGAGGTGATTGAGCCAGAGTTTAAGGTGCCGACGGTGGTGAGAGAAGAAGTTAAAATTCCAGTGCCCAGGGTATTGTTGGACAGGACGGTGGTGCCATTGATTTGATAAACGCCACTACTGGGTAAGTTAACGGCTGATTGAGAAATGGTGGTGGTAGCGGTTGAACCGACATAGATTAAGTCATAGACGGACAATCTGGTGGTGGAGGCTTGACCTTGGAATTGCTGGAGGGAGGTGAAAGTGTTGGCGCCACTTGTAGTGATGAAAGAAGCATCGTTAGTGAAGTCAGATAAGGTGATATCGGTTAAGTTTAAGTCTCCAGCGACAATCGTGCCATTGGTGATCTCACTGGTGTCAATGGCCGTGCCTAAGGTGGTGGTTAGAGCATTGCTAGAAACAGTTAAACCGGTGCCAGCTAATTCGTTGATGGTGTCTCCGCCGATGATTAGGTTACCAACTAGAGTTAAGTTGCCGGCACTGTCAAAGGTGGAGGTGGCGGTCGCACCGAAGTAGGCATTATTGTAAACCGATAATCTGGTGGTCGAAGCCTGACCTTGAAATTGCTGGAGAGCCGTCCAAGTATTTGGGTTAGTCAGATTTAAGGAAGCAACCACCGAGCCGGTGGTGGGAGAAATAGTTAGGGTGCTATCAGAGTTGGCAACCGAGCTTACATTTCCGCCAGTTGACAAACAAGTGTTGTTGATTGAAAAACATCCACCCGATAAATTGATGCCTCTAGCAAAAGTTGAAGTGGCCGAGGTGCCTGTGATGTTTAAGTAAGTGGCTTCTATCCCAGAAGCAAAAGTTGAAGTGCCAGCCGTGCCATTAACATTTAACAAACGAGTCACACTGACATCGCCCGTCAAACCAATGGAGAAAAGAGAGCTGGTGGCAGATAAAGAATCAGTCGAAGTGCCAATTTGAAAAACTCCATTTAAAGAAGAGAGTAGCCAATGTTTTTGATTGGCCCCCGCATCAGCATCGGTTAGAGCTAAATACGGAGTATTAGAAGCCACTTGCAAACTCCAGTTAGGTGTTGTGGTGCCAATGCCGACATTGCCGGAAGAATAATAAATAGCCGAACCAGAAGTGGTCCACTGGGAGGAACCAGCAGAACTTGTCCAAGACAGTGTCCCGGAACCATTGGTTGTTAAAACCTGTCCGTTAGAACCATCGGCCGCCGGAAAAGTATAGGCAATGCCGTTTAAAGAAAGAGTGGAGGAAAAAGAACCCGTAGTCCCAGAAATAGATGTTGCCGAAACACTTGTGCCAGAAAAAGAAGAAGTTTGAATGGTTGCCCCAGAAATACTCACGCCGGATAAATTGTCAATTCGATTACTCATTGAAACAACACTGTAAACCGCTCGATTGTCCGAGGCTGATTGATTGGTCAAACGATAAATCTCCGACTTTAAAGAATTTTCTGATTTTTGAATCGCCAAAACAACTTGATCAAAACCAAAACTTTGGGGACTAAAAATTTCAACCGGTCGCTCAATAATTCTTTCTACAATTTTTTGTTCAATAACTTTTATTGGCTCAACACTATTTATTGGCAAAGCTTTTGTCTCAAAAGAAGAATTATTGACAGAGATCAGATTATTTTCTTCTTTAGTAGTAAAAACTTTTCCTCCACTTTTTTGCTCTTCTAAATCAAGCCAGCCTTTTACTAAAGAACGACTTTTGTCATTTAAAACCTCTACCCCACCCAAAACACCACTTATAAGAATTTTTGAACCGTAAGAAATTTTTTCGCCAAAGTCAGAAACTGATTCGCCAACATTAGCCAAAAGATCAGAAGAAGAATTTTCTTTTAAATAATTTTTATCATTTTTTAAAAAACTGTTTGAAAAATTTTTCGACAATTTCTCAAAATTTTCATTTAAATCATATCCAAGAAAATTAATCAGTCCAAAAATTAAAAGAGTGGCCGAAATAAAAGAAATTGTTTTTGGTAAAAATATTTTTGGTGATTTTTTAAAATCAGAGATGTTTATTCCAGAATAATGAATTTGTTTTTTGGAGAGACGCGGCAAAATAGATTCTTTTGAAAAGATTTCTTTGTTATCAATCTTTTTTTCTTTCAGCAAATTTTGCCCAGCTTCAGAAATTTCTATTTTTGGATAAGGCGAGTCGCCCTTTATTGTTTTCGCTTCTTCGGAGCTATTGGCCAAGTATTTTGTTGATGGATTTTCTCCATTATTTTTTTTGGCATAACCACCGGGCAACGGAGCTAATTCTTTATAAGAAAGAATTGATTTTTCCGAAACATACCAAGATCGCCCAATCATTTTTGCCTCGATTTTTCCTAAACGACAAAGTTGGCCTATATAATCAGTTGCGTATTTGGTTATCTGGGCAGCTCGTTTAACCGAGATAAACTTATTTTGATTGATAAAAAACTCTTTTTCAGGCATAGCTAGTCTTATTAAAATTCTAACAGTTTAAGGGAGTTTTTTGACCTAAAAATACTCAATGATGTGGATAATTTAAAGTAAGCTTTTTAAAATTAGAAACCCATCAATCCTTTCCCCAAAGAACACTAACTGTCTATTGAAAAAACTGACCTCACAAGTGAAAGTAGATTGTCTTTGTCAGTGCCGCGCGCAGTGAATATGCAATGAATAGACTTGCTTGGTAACCAAACTAAGAACGATCTTTTGGGAACCAGAACAAAAAAGGGCTGTTCTTTTTGTTTTGATGCTTTTGGCTGGGCTAAGAAATAAAATTAAAAACCTCTGTTAAATCTTAGGACAAAGATAGCTATTCTTTATGGAAGAAGTGAGAAATCTATAATATGTAAAACACGCCAAATGTATTTATAAACATTGATAAATAAGGATATCTTGTTATATGTTCTTGGCGAGATTGTGTAGAAAATCAACTTTTTTGTAAATCTGTAGACAAAAACTAAGTAAAGCCGGCCTTAAAAATACCCCGATTTTAGAACGTAACAGATGAGTAAAAAAATAGATTGTGTTATGCTCTTTAAATGAGTTATGCCTTAACAGTCGGCCTTGAAGTGCACGCTGAATTAAAGACCAAAACCAAGTTATTTTGTGCTTGTCTAAACTCCCCTGAAGAAAGAATTCCTAATAAAAATATCTGCCCAATTTGCCTTGCTCATCCCGGGACTTTACCAGTTATGAACAAAGAGGCGGTTGGTTTGGTTTTAAAAATCGGCCAAGCAATTGGTGGTAAAATTTCAGATGATTTTTCTGAATTTGATCGAAAAAATTATTTTTATCCAGATATCCCAAAAGGTTACCAGATTAGTCAGTATGCTTTCCCGCTTGTCAGTGGTGGAGAATTGGCTGGAATAAAAATACACAGAATTCACTTAGAGGAAGACACTGGAAAATCTGTTCATGATCAAAATGATGGAGAAACCATGATTGATTTTAATCGGGCCGGAGTCCCTTTGATGGAGTTGGTAACCGAACCGGTGATTAAAACCAAAGATGAAGCGGTTTTGTTTGCTAAAAAATTAAAACAACTTTTGGAATATTTAGATGCTTCAGCCGCCTCCATGGAAGACGGTGGGATGCGCTTCGAAGCAAATATTTCTATCTCTAAAGACAACTCTCGCGGAACAAAAGTTGAAGTTAAAAACTTAAATTCTTTTAAGGCGGTTGAACAGTCAATCGCCTATGAGTATGACCGCCAACAAAAAGTTTTAGAAGGTGGCGAAAAAGTAGTTCAAGAAACTAGAGGTTATGACGAATCAACCGGAGAAACTTTCTCACAAAGAAAAAAGGAGGTCTCGGAAGAGTATCGTTATTTTCCGGAACCGGATTTGCCAAAATTAAAAATAAAAGATATTGCCAAATGGCAAGCAGAAAAAATAAAAGAAATCCTCCCCTCTCTGCCGGCAGAACGACAAAAAAAGCTAATAGATTTGGGCGTCAATCAAGCGGCTATAGAAATATTTTTAGAAAGACCAGAGCTCTACGATTGGTTAATCTCTCTCCCACAGACAGATCCTAAAATCTTACAGATGGCCATTAATTATTTATTAACCGACCTAATGCCGATTTATCTTACAGAATCGGTCCTTCCTGAAAAGGAGGCTTATCTGGAGGTGATGAACCTTTTGGAGAAAAAGAAAATTTCTTCTCGGACCGCCAAAGATGTTTTGCCAATCTTAAGTAAAAATAAAGATGAAGTCCTAAGTAATGGCTCGGTCTTAGCTTATCTCACTCAAAAAAATATTCTGCAAAGTGAAGATTTGGCGGAGTTAAAATCAATTACCAAGAAAATTATTCAGAAGCATCCGAACTTAGTTACTGATTATCAGAAAGGTAAGATTAGCGTTTTGCAATTTTTAATTGGTCAATCAATGGCCGAGGCTAAAGGCCGAGGTAACCCAGAAAAATTTAGGGAGCTTTTGCTTGAAAACTTAAAAGAGTCCGAGACAAAAAACCTTTAAATCTCTCCAGAAGCAAATCATCAAAAACAGAGACGGTTTCTATCTTAGATTGACCGGCACATTTTTCTAAATTAACAAGTTTTTCTTTTAATACTTCTTCGGAAACACGGTCGGCTTGAGTTAAAACAATGATTTCTGGTTTTTGGCTTAAATCTTGATTGGCTTTTTTTAATTCTTGACGAATGGTTTTGTAAGCCAAACAAACATCTTCTTCAGCAGAAGAGATTAGGTGTAAAAAAAATTTTGTCCGCTCTAAATGGCGCAAAAAACGATCTCCCAAACCTTTGCCTAAACTAGCCCCTTCGATTAGCCCAGGAATGTCCGCCATCACATGCCCATAATAAACTCCCAAGTTTGGCTCTAAGGTGGTAAAGGGATAATCGCCAATCTTTTTTTCTGTACCACAAAGCGCATTCAACAAAGATGTCTTTCCGGCGTTTGGCAGGCCAACTAACCCAATATCGGCGATCATTTTAAGCTCTATTTTAAAATCTGCCTCTTCGCCTTCTCCGCCATTAGTTTTTTGCTTCGGCGTTTGATTGGTCGAGCTTTTAAAATAATCGTTTCCGAGTCCACCTTGGCCGCCATTTAAAAGGACAATTTCTTGCCCGTCGCGAAGTAATTCATCAGTCCGCATTAAAGTTGGATTATAAAAAACTGTCCCCAAAGGAAATTCAATGATTTTGTTTGCTCCGGCTTTGCCAGTGCGACAATTATCTCCCCCATCTTCCCCCCGCTCACCTTCGATTAGATGAACGTGTCGAAAATGAGCCAAGCCATGCTGATTTCTAACTCCACGAACAATAATATCCCCGCCCTTTCCGCCATTTCCACCCGAAGGCCCACCTTTGGGCCGATGTTTTTCGTGACGAAAACGCACCACCCCGTCGCCCCCGCGACCGGCTCTCATGAACAAAGATATTTCGTCAACAAAAGCCATGAAAAACTAATAATTCTTTAAACGATCGGATTTGTCGTGGTTTCTGATCTTTTCGTGAACTTTAGCTTCTATTTGCCTAATTCGCTCTCTAGTCACCCCAAACTCTTGGCCAACTTCTTCCAGAGTATGCATAATACCGTCAGTTAAACCATTGCGCATCTCTAAAATCTTTTTTTCTTTTGGTGAAAGATCTTCCAAAATATCTTTTATTTGATCAGCCAAAATTCTTCTGGCAGACTCTTGGTCTGGAGAAAGGATTTTATCATCAGCAATAAATTCTCCCAGAGTTGAACGATCATCATCGTCTCCCACTGGCCTCTCCAGAGAAATAGTATCTTGGTTAATAGATTCGATCATGTGAATTTTATCCACCTCTACTCCCATTTCAGTGGCAATTTCTTCTGGCAATGGATCACGGCCCAAGTCTTGAGAAAGTCGGCGCGAAACTTGTTTGTATTTGGCAATTGTTTCAACCATGTGTACCGGAATCCGAATAGTTCTTGATTGATCGGCCAACGCCCTGGTGATGGCTTGTTTAATCCACCAAGTAGCGTAAGTAGAAAATTTATAACCTTTTCGCCAATCAAATTTATCAACCGCTCGAAAAAGCCCCATATTACCTTCTTGAATAAGATCAAGCAAAGTCAAATCAGCCGAGCGGCCGACATATTTTTTGGCATTGGAAACTACCAATCTTAAATTGGCCCGAGCTAATAAGTTTCTGGCTTCAAGATCACCGCTTTCGATGCGCTTAGCCAAGTCTTTTTCTTGGTCACCGTCGAGTAATGGATATTGACCAATTTCTCGTAAATACATTTGAATAGAGTCGTAGCTCGAACCACCTTCTCGCAAAGAAATTTTTGGATCTTTTTCTTCAATGTCCAACAAATTACCGCCTTCTAAAATATCGATACCCGCCAAAGAGAGTTGCTCATATAAGGCATCCAAAAAGTTGATGTCACTTTCGATGAAAGGGAAAAACTTTAATATCTCGTCATAGGTTACAAAGCCCTTGGTTTTGCCCCGAGAAATTAATTCTTCAGTTTTGCGATAGCGCTCCAATTCTTTTTTGGAAAGTTTGGATAAATCAATTTTTTTAATGGCCGGCTTGGGCAAAGAAACCTCTTCTTCCTCTTCTAGGCTCTCATCTTCAAAAATCTCCTCCTTGCCCGTTGACTTGATATTTTTTTTCGGCAAAATTTTTCCTTTAATTGGCGGCTTTTTCGCTGAAACCTTCTTCAGTAGTTTTTTTTTCTTTTTAGCCGAAATAGATTTCTTTTTTGTTTTCAAAGAAGTTTTCTTTTTGGCGATCTTCCGCAGAGCCTTAATTTTTGGCTTGATTTTTGTTTTTTTCATTTTCTTAGTTTTTTTTGTTTTGGACATAAATTTTTATTTAGGTTTTGGCCGGCTTAATTTTGAAAAAACTCTGGTTAATTCATTAAACTCCAAAGTTAGTTTTTCCCTCTCGGATTTTTCTCCCGAAAAAACCTTTAATGCTCGAACAATTTCATTCATTCGAAACTTCAAACGAGCCAACTCTTCTTCCAAAAAAAGGCTCTCCACCAATTCAACAATTGGCTGGTGACGATAATCTTCCTCCACTTTAAAAATTTGTTCTTGTGTCGGGGTAATTGAAAGGGCCTCCGGCCCAAATCGCTCAATTAATAAGTCCCGAAAATTCTCTTTAGAAAAAACACCTTCTTTAGGCGCTAGAGCCCCATAATACAACGAAAGCAGGATGTTTTTCAACTGTTCGTGTCTGGGCAAATTTTCACCCAAAGATTCTTCGCCGGCTTCTTCGGTAACGATTTTTTCTGAAAAAATATCTTTTTTTTGCGTTGCTCGCAAATCACTCCAAATTGCCTCCTCCGAAAGATCACAATATTCGGCGACTCTGCGAACAAAGTGCGCCCGCTCCATAGTTAGTGGCAAAGATTTAATCAAAGGCAAAATTGTTTTTGAAACTTCTCGCCGAAACCTCCTTAAATCTTTTTCTTGTTTGCTTAAGTTGAGCAAAATAAACTCAATTGGATGGAGAGAGTTCTTTAAAATTTCCCGGAAAGTTTCCGGAGATTTTTTTAAAATTTCTGCCGGATCTTCATCTTTGGGCAAGATTGAAACTTTGACATCCAAATCGAGTCCAAAGGCAATTTCGTAAGCCCGGATACTAGCCGACACTCCCGCCGTGTCTCCGTCAAAAACAATTTTCAAATTATCCGTAAATCTTTTTAACAATCTTAAATGTTCTTCCGTCAAGGCCGTACCCGAAGAGGCCACTGTGTTTAAAAACCCAGCTTGATGCGCCATTACTAAATCCATTTGCCCTTCGACCAAAATGACATGGCCAGTTTGACGAATCGCTTTTTTGGCTCGATCCAGACCAAACAAAACTTTGCCTTTGTGAAAAATCTCTCCCTCCGGAGAATTAACATATTTGGCCACTTCTTTTTCTTGAGATTCCCCAAGCGAAAGATAGCGTCCAGAAAAACCAACAATTTGCCCGCGCTCATCGGAAATTGGAAACATGACCCGAGAACGAAAGCGGTCATACCCTCCATCGCCTTCTTTTCGCTCAACCAAAAGGCCGGCCGAAACCAAGTCATTAACTACATACCCCAAACTTCTTAAGCGGTTACTAAGGGCCGAGAAACTATCTGGCGCAAAACCCAAACGAAAATCACGCGCCGTTTTTTCACTAACTCCTCTGCTTAATAAATAATTTTTAGCCGCCGGATTTTCGGCCAAACTCTCTTCAAAAAAAATCGTCGCCTCTTCGAGGATTTTTAACAAAATTTCCTTCTTGGAAATTTCTGTCGCGCTTTTGGCAGAAAACTTTTCTGGCAGTGGGACATTGGCCCACTCTGCCAAAATTTTAAGTGCTTCAGGAAAATTTACCCCTTCGATTTTTTCGATAAAAGTAAAAATATCTCCGTGCGCCCCGCAACCAAAACAATGAAAAGTGTCCCGCGCCGGCGAAATAATAAAAGAAGCCGTCTTTTCGTTATGGAACGGACATCTCGCTTTTAGATTAACTCCGGCTGGAACAACTTTTAAATACCGCTCCGAAACTTCGCGGATAGATAATTTTTCTTTAATAAGTTGTTGCGGGGTTTGCATGATTTGTGAATCTCACCAGAACACCGCCGGGCAAACAAGATAGACTAGTTCAAGTTTTGTTTGGAAGATTTTTTAATCGCCTTATTCGCCCGAAAAGAAGATTCCCGAAAACCAGTACCGGCTGGAATTAAGCGCCCAATAATAACATTTTCTTTTAAGCCTCTTAGAAAATCAATCCCGCCCTTAACGGCATTATTGATCAAAACTCTAGTAGTGTGCTGGAAAGAAGCGGAAGATAGCCAGCTGTCAGTTGTGAGGGCCGCCTCGGTAATTCCCAAAATAAGCATCTCACCTTTGGCTTCGGTTCCGCCGACAGCTCTGACTCTGGCATTTTCAAATTCAAAAGAAATTAGTTCCACAATGTCCCCGGTAGCAAAACGAGTGTCACCCGAGCTTTTAATACGACAACGATTAAACATTTGGCGCAAAATAACCTCTAGGTGTTTCCGAGAGATTGACGCACCCTGAAGCTCGTAAACTTTATTAATTTCTCGAATAATATACTCTTCGGCCGCTTCTTTGCCACCATATTTAAAGACTTCCGAAATATCGGCCGAACCATCGGTTAAAAGCTCTCCGCGAGAAACTTGATCGCCTTTTTTAACTACCGGCAAACGATGAGGCGGCAAAACATATTCAAGACTTTTTTCATTTTTACCCTTACCGCCTTCATCTTCTTCACTTAAAATAACAATCATATTTTCGCCGTCTTGGTTTTTACCAACTTCGACCACCATACCTTTGGCATGCGAAACAACCGCCGGATTTTTAGGCATTCGCCGTTCAAAAATTTCTTCGACTCTCGGCAGACCTTGAGTAATATCCACACCAGCCACACCACCAGCGTGGAAGGTTCGCATGGTTAACTGGGTTCCCGGTTCCCCGATAGCTTGCGCCGCCACAATCCCCACAGCTTCTCCTAGATCAACCAAGCGGCCTCGACCAAGATCAAAGCCATAACATTGCTGACAAACTCCATGAATTGTTTTACAAGTCAGAGGCGAACGCACTAAAACATTTTTCACTCCCGCGGCTTCGATTTTGTTGGCGTCTTCTTTAGAAATTAGATGCCCTTTAGAGAAGATTTTTTTACTATCTTCATCGAGCAAATCTTCCGCCAAAACTCGCCCTCGAATTTGCCGCGCTAAGGAAATATCAATCCCCAAAATATTTTCCGCCTGTAAACGTTTGCCTTGATTGGTTTTACAATCCGCTTCCACCACCACCGCGTCTTGAGCCACATCAACCAATCGTCGGGTCAAATAACCGGCCTTGGCCGTGTTTAGCGCGGTATCGGCTAAGCCTTTTCTGGCTCCGTGAGTGGTAATAAAGTATTCCAGCGGAGAAAGCCCCTCTTTGTAAGAAGGAATAATTGGGAAATCAATCGTCTCGCCGGCGGTGTTGACAATCAAACCCTTCATGCCGGCCATTTGGCCAACTTGAGCCAAAGAGCCTCGCGCGCCAGAAAAAATCATGTCATAAACTGGGCCGTCTTTAGGCAAGGTTTCTGGCAAAAGTTTTTCAATATTCATTTTTACCTCTTGCCAAACCTCAATTGTTTTTCGATAACGCTCCGCTTCCGAAAGCAGACCGTCATTGTAGTGACCCAAAACTATTTCGGCCGCCGTTCGGCCTTTTTCAACCAAAGATTTTTTATCCTGATGAACCACCACATCCGACATACTCCAAGTAATCCCCGAGCGAGTAACATATTTAAAGCCAAAATTTTTAATCGCATCCAACGTTTCCACCACTTGGCTTAAGGGATATTTGGCAATCAGCTCTCCCACCAAACTACCCATCACTTTTCGATCAATCTCTTTGTTAATAAACGGATAATCTTTTGGCAAAATACTATTAAAGAGAAGACGTCCGACGGAAGTTTCGAAAATCTTGTTTTCAAAACCGGCATATTTGATCGAATCGGTTGGTAAAACTTTTATTTTGGCCCGCAAATCAACCAAACCAAAATCATGCGCCGTGATCGCCTGATTGGGCGAAGTAAAATATTTATCTTCTCCTTTTTGAGCCTTAATAATTTTGGTGACCCAATAAGAACCAAGTACCATATCTAGCCGGTCAATCGAAACAATAGGGTCTCCCGAACCCGGCTTTAAAATATTTTTATCCGCCGCCATGCGCTCTTTAGCTTCATCTTGCGCCAAAGATGAAAGCGGGACATGTACCGCCATTTGATCACCGTCAAAGTCCGCGTTAAAAGCTGAACAAACCAATGGATGCAACTGGATGGCATTGCCCTCAATTAGAATCGGCTGAAAAGCTTGAATCCCCAAACGATGCAAAGTCGGTGCCCGATTTAAAAGAACGTGTTTGCCTTTAATCACTTCTTCTAAAAGCGCCCAAACCTCCGCCGCGCCTTCATCAATTAACTTTCCAGCACCACGAATGTTATAAGCCAACTCTCTCTCCAAAATTTTAGAAATTACAAACGGCCGGAAAAGCTCCAGAGCCATGTGTTTTGGCAAACCACATTGATTTAGCTTTAACTGTGGCCCAACCACGATCACCGAACGACCGGAATAATCAACTCGCTTCCCGAGCAGGTTTT
>FRDC01001367.1_pt2 | contig 24735 bp, 19 predicted proteins | sample 1106171 | NCBI WGS metagenome assembly FRDC01 (sample SAMEA3930566, study PRJEB13176) | freshwater metagenome | biome: Drinking water system; feature: drinking water; material: water | place: Singapore | collected 2014-12-20 | reverse complement strand
GGCCGCGCCCGCTCGGGCCTTGCAACCGGGGCCGCCGGCCCAGCCGCCGCCGCCTCGGGCCGCGTGAGGTTCGCGATCAGTTGCTCATCCGCCGCCGGCCGCGCGGGCTCCGGCGCCGCCGCCGGCTTCGGGTCCGCCACCGGCTCGGCCTTCGCCACCAGCGACTCGATCAGCGCCGCCCCGTCCTCGGGCTTGGCCCGCAGGAACTCGGCCGTCTGCCCGCCGTGCTGCGCGCCGCTGGTCTCGACCCGCCGCGCCCGCGCCTCCTCGACGATCTGCACGAACAGGTCTTCCAGTTTCTGCCGCGGCTTGCTCAGCCGCAGGATCGACTTCTCGCCCCCGCTCCGCCGGCGGATCACCTCGTCGATCTCCGCCACCGTCGCGTCATCAAGGTCATCCGTCTCGATCACCGACCCCGCCGACGCCGTCAGCAGTTGCTCGCACGTCCCCTCGCGCTGCGCCTTCCCGCCGTAGAGGATCGTCATCCGATCGACGCAGTCCTCGACGTCCGCGAGCAGGTGGCTCGAGAGCAGGATCGACTTGCCCCGCCGCCCCAGTTCCAGGATCAGGTCCTTGATCTGCCGAGTGCCGATCGGGTCGAGCCCGGTGGTCGGTTCGTCGAGGATCAGGAACTCCGGGTCGTTGATGAGCGCCTGCGCGATCCCCAGCCGGCGCTGCATGCCCTTGGAGTACTCACGCACCGCCCGGTGCTGCACCGCCGCGAGCCCCACCATGTCCAGCAGCTCGTCGATCCGCGTCCGCCGCGTGCGCAGGTCGAGCTGGAACAGCTTGCCGTAGTAGTCCAGCGTCTCCCGCGCGTTCAGGAACGGGTAGAGGTAGCTCTCTTCGGGCAGATACCCGATCCGCTTCTTGATCGCCACGTCCGTCGGCGGCTTGCCGAACACGCTCACCCGCCCCGTGCTCTGCCGCAGAAGCCCGAGGATGATCTTGATCGTCGTCGACTTGCCCGAGCCGTTGGGCCCCAGCAGCCCGAAGATCTCGCCCCGGCTGATGTGGAACGAGACGTTGTCCACCGCCCTGGCCCGCGTCCGCAGCCAGAAGTCCTTGAACGTCTTGCTCAGCGACTGCACCACCACCACCGGTGGCTGCCCGCCCTGCTCGGCCTGGGTCTGCGCGTGGATCATCGTGCCTGTGCCGCCCCGGGGCGTTCGCCCAACTGCTTAGTTCCCCGACACCGTCCGCGACGGCGTCCCGGTCGTGAACTTGTTCCGCTCGTCCTCCGCCACCATCCGCGCCGTCCGCTGCTCCGCCGCCTTCCGCTGCGCCGCCACCTCCCGCGCCCGCGCCACGTCCTGGTCACGGTTCAGCGTCAGCTCCTGCACCCGCGCCCCCGGCGGCAGCACGAACCACTCCACGTTGTCGTTCCGCATGAACGCGCTGAACGCCTCCACCCACTCCCCCGTCAGCAGCACCGACGGGTTCCGCCGGTACGCGTCCAGCTTCACCAGGAACAGCCCCGCGTCCGCCTGCGCCCGGCTCACCACGCTCGACCGGTACTCCCGCGCCCCGGTCAGCTGCCGCGACACCTCGCCGCTCACGGCGTTGCCCGCCAGCTTCGCCCCCGGCTCGTCGATGGGCTGCCCGTCCATCACCGCGTCGATCTGCGCCAGCACCGCGTCCGCCGCCGCCGTCTTGCCCTCGCGCAGAAGCCCGTCGTACCGCTCGATCAGCCGCAGCAGCGTCGCGTGCGCCTCGCCCGCGGTGTCGGTCAGCCGCTTCACCCGCTCCTGCGTCGCCGTCTCGATCTCCTTCTTCGCCGCCGACTGGTTGCTCTGCACCCGCTCGAAGTCCGCCATCAGCCCGAGCATCGGCGCCCGGTCCACCAGCGCCAGGTCGTCGATCCGGATCCCCGTCCCCATCTGGTCGAGCGTCTGCTGCGCCAGCTCGCGGGCCCGCGCCGGCAGCCCGCCGCCCGCCACCCCCGCCGCCTCGGTCCCGCTCGCGCCGGTCGACGCGCCGCCGGCCTGGCGCACGAACTGGTCGATGTTCGCCTCCGCCGCCGCGTGCACCACGCCCCGCTGCACCGCCGCCCGGATCATCCGCTCCTCGGCGTCGGGCGCGATGCGGGCCGCGTTGTCGCGCACGTTCTCGCGCCGGTAGGTCACGCTCACGCGCGCATGGGCGATGTTGAAGTCGCCGGTGATCAGCTGCCCGTCCGACGCCGGGTCCAGCCGCGCGTTGGCGATGTGCCGAAGCTCGCTCACGGCCTTGCCCCGGTCCTGCTCGGGCAGGTTGGGGAAGAACTCGCGGTCCACCCGCAGCGTCTGCGCGCCCGTGCGGACCTTGATGATCTCGCCGAACGGCTCGGGCAGCGTGAACTGGAACCCCGGGCCCAGGTCGTCGTCGCGCACCGCGCCCAGCAGCAGCCGGATCCCGCGCTCGCCCTCCTGCACCGCCTGGAACCCCGACAGCAGGAACAGCGCGAAGATGCCCACCACCGCCACCTGCACGAACCGGTACGTGATCCGCAGCGCGTCGGCCAGGCTCTTGGCCGCCGGGTCCATCTGGTCGCGCAGGTCCGGCTCGGCCTGCTGCTCGCGCAGCGTCACCGACGCCGGCCGCCGCACGCCCGCGCCACGCTCCCCGCTCGGCCCCGGTCCGCCCGTGGGAAACTGGCTCACGGCTTCACCCCCGCGCGCGGCTCGGTCGACGCCGCGCTCGCCGGCGTCGCCGCCGCGGGCCCCGGCTCCACCGCGGGAATCGCGCCCTGCTTGAGCTTGTCGGCCACGTCCGGCTGGAACAGCGTCAGCCCCGCGAACGTCGTGGGCAGCACCAGCGTGGTCCGCTTGCTCAGCGCCTCACGCATGAACTCCAGGTTCTTGAGGAACACCGCCAGCTCCGGGTTGGCCGACTGCTTGGCGATGAACTCCGAGGCTTCCTTGTCGCCCTGCCCCCGGATCGCCCGCGCCCGCCGCTCCGCGAACGCCAGGATCTTCTGCGCGTCGCTCTCCGCCTCGCTGCGGATCCGGCTCGCCTCCGCGCTCCCCCGGCTGAAGGCCTCCTGCGCGATCCGCAGACGCGTCTGCTGCATCCGGTCGAACACCGCCTTGGTCGTCTCCGCCGGCAGCTTCAGCGACGACACCCCGACCGTCACCGCCTCGATCCCGTACTCCGCCAGCGAGGGCGAATCCTCCGTCTTGGCCTGCAGCTGGTCGAAGATCTTCTTCTCCAGCTCCGCCAGCTTGCTCGAGCCCTCGGTCGCGAACAGATCGCGCATCCGGAAGTTGCTCGTCTGCCCCATCGCCGCACGCAGCTTGCCCTGCAGGATCTCCTCCGCCCGGCGGTAGTGCGTCTCGGCCCGGCTGCCGGCGTTGGAGAAGAGCTGGAAGAACTTCAGCGGGTCCGCCACGCGGTAGGTCAGGAACGCCGTCACGATCACCTGCCGGTCGTCGGCGGTCTGCCGCGTCTCGGGTCGCGACTCGATGAACCGCGCCCGCGAGTCGTACTTGGTCACGCTCTGGACCGGGTACGGCAGGCGGAAGCGCAGGCCCGGCTCGCGCACCACCGACTGCTCGTCGGCCTTGCCGAACGTCGTCACCACCGCCGTCTCGGTGAACCGCACCGAGTACGTCGTCATGAACGCGATGATCGCCCCGAGGATCAGCAGGGCGACGAAGTAGCGGATGAACGTCTGCACGAGGAGAGCTCCGAATCGTTCGGGGAACAGCGTGGTCGAGAGGGCGTGGTCACAAAGATCGTGGTCGAGAAGTCCGGTCGTCGGCGGTCGTCACTGCGTGGTCGGGGCGGTCAGCACGTTCGCCCCGGTGTCGACATCCTTGAGGTCCAGGGTGATCCACGGCTGGGCCGGGGTGATGAACACGCGGGCGTCCTTCCACACGTCCCGCAGCATCTGGAAGTACAGGTCCGCCCGGTACAGCGCGGGCGCGGCGTTGTACGCGGCCAACTGCCCGCCGTACGCCTCGGCTCGCCCGCGGGCGGCCATGTGCTTCTGCCAGCGCTCGGCCCGGGCCTGCTCGATGAGCACGCCCGCCTTGCCGCCCGCCAGCCCGATCAGGTCCTCGATCTTGGCTTCCTGCGAGGCCAGCTCGGTCTCGCCCGCGCGGCGGTCGCGCATGCCGGCCAGCGCGTTGATCTCGGTGACGATCCGCCGGGCCAGGTCGACCGACCCGGCCGACTCGGTCAGCGTGCGGATGGCGATCGTGCCCGCCTGTTCGAGCGCGCCCACGCCGCGCTGCTCGTCGGCGACCACCTGCTCGAACGCCTTGGAGGCCTCGCGCTCGGGGTGCACGCCCTCGATGCTGGCCGACAGCACCTGCACGCCCGCGTCCATCGCGTCGAAGCGGGCCTGGATCCGCCGCCGCAGCTCGCCCCCCGCCGAGACCGCGCCGGCCCCGAGCACGTCGTCCTCGCTCAGCGTCGCGAGGTAGTTGAACACCTCACGGCGGGCGTTGGCCTTGAGCACGCTCTCGCGCGTCTCGGGCGCGCCGAAGCGGTCCCACTTGGCCAGGTCGCTGACGGTGTACATCAGTGGCACCTCGACGGCGACCAGCGCGATGTCGCGGGTGGCGTCGGCGTCGGCGCGGGCCTGCTCGCCCGCCGCCGAGGCCCCCGTGCCGGGGCTCTTGCGCGTGGGCTGCACGATCGCGTAGACCTCTTCGGTCTGGTGGTCGTTGGTCCACAGGATCGGCCCGACCGACGCGGGCGGCAGGGTCATCAGGTCCACCCGCCGGGCGACGGTCGTCACGTCGCTGTCGAACCGCTCCACCGGCCAGGGCAGCTTGGGGTAGATTCCCGGGCCGACTTCCTGGACCAGCGCGCCGTTGCGGAGGCGCAGGGCCCGCTCGTTGGGCTCGACCACCTCGAGGGTCGTGAGCAGCCAGACCACCCCGACGCCCACGACGGCCAGCAGCAGCGCGACCCGCGCGACGAGCTGGTACGCCCAGGTGCCCGTGACCTCGACGCCGAACTGGTAGTTGATCGCCCCGCCCACGGACTGGGCGATGCGGTCGGGCGAGGCGACGAAGGAGAGGATCTTGGAATCGAACGCGGGGCGGGGCGTTTCGCCGGCCTTGCGCGGGCGGTAGATGTTCAGCACCAGCGACAGCACGATCTCGCCGCCCAGCACCGCCGCGAAGATCGGCACCGCTTCCTGAAGATGCCGGAGCACGGCGTCGATCCCGGCCATGTGGAAGATGTGGCCGACGATCAGGGCCAGACCGACCAGCGCGGCGGCGACGGAAGCCCCCGCGCCGCCGCGGAGGTTCTGCCACATCGGCTGCTTGGCCATGCCCGAGACGAAGCGGGCGAAGATGAAGCCCACGACGCCCAGCAGCACGCCCAGCGACAGGGCCCAGCCGCGCTGCTCGGGCGGGGCGAACCGGTCGGGCTCGGCCAGCTCGTGCCCGCTGCCGAAGCGCACCAGGCCGACGGCGATCAGCGCCGCGGCGAGCAAAATGCTCGCCGTGGGCATGAGGAAGCGGTGCATCCACGCGAGACGGCGGGCGGCGACGCGGAAATCCTCGCCGCCGGCCTCGAAAACCGAGGTCTCGCGGGCCTGGGCGGCGGCCAGCGACTGGGCCTCCATGGACTCCAGGCGCTCGCGGCGGTGCTGGTCGAACACGATCGACAGGGCCAGCCACGGCAGGGCCAGCAGCAGGATGAGGTACGACCCGGACTGGGCGGCGTGGTCCTTGGCCAGCACGCCGTAGATCAGCAGCGCCAGCCCCAGCACCAGCTGGACCGTCAGGCCCAGCAGGCTGACGCTGACCGCCCGGGCGTAGGCAAGATGATCGGCCTTCATAGCGGCTCCGGAACGGCGAACGAGCGGCACGTCGTGGGCGGAGAACCCGTCGCGGCGTGCGTGGGGCCGGCCCGGCGGGAATTGGCCGGCAGGCCCCTTGGGTGAAGCCCCCTGAACCCGTGCATGAAGGGGTTTCAATGATGGACCGACGGGGAGGGGGAGTCCAGTCGGGCCGGGGGGTATCGACGCGAGGTTGCGCGCGGAACGCGACACGGGGCGCGGTTGGCCGATCGACGCGGGCGCAGGAATCGCCCGGCCGGCTCGGCGTCGTCCCGGCGCGGTCCGCCCGCGCCCTCACCTCGCGCCTCTGTACGCACCGGGCGGCGGCGGGTTCGCGGCGGGGGGCGAGCGCGAGCGCATGCCGGGCGGGGCCGGGCCTTCGCGCGGGGTTGCGTCGTATTGTCTACGACGATGCTGCTGCCGGCCCTGACCATCGCGCGCGTGACGTTCCTCGAGAGCGTGCGCCAGCCGATCTACCTGATCCTCATCCTGCTGTGCGGGCTGATGCTGGTGCTGACCACCGCCAGCACGGGCTACTCGATGGGCTACACCGAGACCAGCGAGGTGTTCGGCGACAACAAGCTGCTGCTGGACCTGGGGCTGGCGACGATCCTGTTCTGCGGCACGCTGCTGAGCGGGTTCATCGCGACGCACGCGGTCGGGCGCGAGATCGACAACAAGACGGTCCTGACGGTGGTGAGCAAGCCGGTGCCGCGGGCGGCGGTGGTGCTGGGGAAGTACGTGGGCGGGGCGGGGGCGGTCTTGATCGCGGTCGTGACGATGATCGCGTTCCTGCAGATGTCGGTCCGGCACGGGGTGATGACGACGGTGTCGGACCCGCTGGACGGGCCGACGATCGCGTTCTCGGCGGCGGGGCTGGTGCTGGCGCTGGCGGTGGGGGCGTGGGGGAACTTCTTCTACGGCTGGCCGTTCTGCCAGACCGCGACGATCCTGCTGTGCCCGCTGATGATCGCGGCGTGGCTGATCGCGCTGAACTTCAAGAAGGACACGTGGGCGGTGCAGGAGTTCACCAAGGACTTCAAGCCGCAGGTGCTGACGGCGAGCCTGGTGCTGGTGCTGGCCCAGTTGGTGCTGACGGCGATCGCGGTGGCGGCGAGCACGCGGCTGTCGCAGGTGATGACGATCGTGACGTGCTTCGCGGTCTTCGTGGGCGGGCTGCTGTCGAATTACTTCCTGGGGAACCGGGCGTTCGTGAACCAGCCGCTGGCGCAGGTGAGCGGGGCGGAGCCCGAGATCGAGCGGATGCGGGGGTTCGCGGCGTCGGCCGACGTTTACACGATCCTGCTCAAGAACCCGCCCTCGCGGACGGTGAAGCCCGGGGACACGCTGTACTACGGGCCGAACCCCAACGGGCTGGGGCTGGCGTCGGGGACGTACGGGCTGTTCGCGGGCGACTTTGCAAACCGCGAGACGTACTTCAAGCCCGAGGTGCCGGGGGCGATCGTGGTGACGGCGGTGAAGTCGGTGGGGCAGGAGCTGGTGGTGCAGCAGATGGGGGGGCGGCCGGCGCCGGTGCGGCGTGCGCCGCAGCCGGGGGATTTCATTTTCACGACGCCGACGGGCGTGAACGCGGGCGCGCTGGCGATCTGGGGCGTGGTGCCCAACTTCCAGTTCTTCTGGCTGAACGATGCGGTGACGCAGAACCGGCCGGTGCCGGTGGAGCACCTGGCGCTGCTGGGGGCGTACGCGGGGTGCCAGGTGGTGGCGTTCCTGGGGCTGGCGGTGGCGTTGTTCCAGCGTCGTGAAGTGGGGTGATGTTCGGGGGCGGGGGCGGGTGGTACACTTGCCGCGCGCGGGCGACCGGAGGCCCGTGCACGCGGCGGAAGGGTTTGCTCCGGCCGGATCGAAGGAGACCAACACATGGCCAAGGGCAAGGACAACATGGCGCTGATCAAGATCGGCGGGGCGGCGCTGGCCGTGGTGGTGGCGCTGGTGCTGCTCCTGCAGTTCATGGGGGCCTTCGGCGGGTACGGCGAGACGACCGTCTCGGAAGAGGCGCGGCAGAAGGCGGTCGAGAACGCCAAGAAGGCCACCGAAGAAGGGGCGAAAGAGGCCGGCGGCGCGGCTCCGACCGTCACGGGCGGCTGAGGCCGTCGGGCGGGGTTGGCGCGTGCATCAGACCGTGACCGGGTGCCCCGCCAGGTCGTTGGCGGCGCGGGCGTAGGCGTCGAGGCACGCGCGGGCGGATTCGTCCCAGGTCAGGCGGCGGAGCTCGACCGTGCCGTGCTCGCGCATGGTCGCGCCCAGGGGCGGGTGGCGGAGGACGGCGACGATCTTGTTGGCGATCTCGTCGGTGTCCCAGAAGTCGACCTTGAGGGCGTGGGTGAGGACCTCGCTGACGCCCGACTGCTTGCTGATGATGACGGGGACGTCGTGGCGCATGGCCTCGAGCGGGGCGATGCCGAAGGGCTCGCTGACCGAGGGCATGACGTAGCAGTCGGCCATGCGGTAGACGCGGTCGACGTCGCCCCCGCGGAGGAAGCCGGTGAACAGGACGCGGTGCCCGATGCCGAGCTGGGCGGCCAGCTCGATCATGCGGAGCTCCATGTCGCCCGCGCCGGCCATGATGAACTTGGCCTCGGGGACTTTTTCGAGCACGCGCTTGGCCGCGGCGATGAAATACTCGGGGCCCTTCTGCATGGTGATGCGGCCCAGGAAGAGAACGATCTTGTCGCTCCCGCCCAGTTTCTCGCCCGGGCGGGGCTGGGCGCCGGCGACGTCGATGCCGTTGTAGACGACGTCGACGCGGGCGGGGTCGACGCCGTAGCGGTGCGTGACGATGGTCTTGGTCAGTTCGCTGACGCACAGGACGCGGAGGGCCGAGTGCATGCCGCGGCGTTCGACGTCGTAGACGCGCTGGTTGACGTGGTCGCCCGAGCGGTCGAACTCGGTGGAGTGGACGTGCACGAGCAGGGGCTTGCCGCTGACGCGGGCGAGGGCCTGGCCGGCGGGGAAGGTGAGCCAGTCGTGGGCGTGGATGAGGTCGAAGGGCTGGCCCTTGAGCAGGGCGACGCACAGGCGGGCGTAGCGCTCGCTCTCGGCGAACAGGTCGCCGCGGTACCCCGAGCCCGCGCCGGACTTGCCCCAGCCGGCGGCGGCGTGGCCGTGGGGCTCGCCGGCGGCCTCGGCGACGAGGTGCTCGAGCTCGGCGAGCTCGGAGGCGGTGAGCCCGGCCTCGGCCCAGCCGGAACCGGCGACGCCGCCCGCGCCGACGGCCTGGCCGCCGGCGTAGGGGCTGCGGAACCCGGCGGGGACGCCCAGGAGCTTGGTGCGCTCGAACTCGCCCGCGCGGGTCGGGATGGCCCAGTCGAGCACGGGCTCATCGGCGAACGCCGCGGGGTCCTGATCGGCGGGGACGGGCTGGGCGGCCCGCCGCTCGGGGGCGAGCAGGCGGACGTGGGACGCGTGGACGCGCTGGACGGGCCGTGGCAGGACGAAGGTGACTTCGGTGCCGAGGCGGTCGAGCGCGCGGGTCAGCCCGTAACAGGCGACCCCGAGGCCGCCCGCGATAAAGGGGGGAAACTCCCAGCCGAGCATGACGACGCGCATGCAGCGATCCTTCGGACCGTCCTTGGCCGTGTGACTCTCCGGCGCTCCGGAGCGGTTCCGTCGCGCGGCCCATCATACCGGGTGGACGTGAACGGATCGCGGATGGTTTCGCGCTCGCGATGATTCGGCGTCAGTCTTCCGCGCCGGCGGACAGATCGCCCAGCGGGCCGAAGCACGCGGCGTACGCCAGCAGCACCTTGGCGACGGCGTCAACGGTCTCGGGACGCGCGAAGTCCGCCGCGGCGATCGGCAACGCCGAGCGGAAGGTGAACAACTTCTCGGGATCGCGGAAGTGCTCGACGGCGAGCTGGGTGATCGGGCTTTCCTGATCGATGAGCTCGTCCTTGAGCAGGTCGTCGATCTTGTCGCCCTGGTGGACGAGGTCCTGCTCAATGGACTGGGAGAGGTATCGCGCGGGGGTGACAAGGCTTACATACAGGGTTCCGCCGCGGGCTTCGACCCTGAACTCGGCGGGCTCGGGACTGGCCGGGGCCGGACAGACCAGTCGGGCAAAGGGCTCGTCGAGGCGCACCGGGCCGAAGGCGTTGGCGCGGCGAGCGCGGTCGGCGACCGCCCGGAGCAGGGCGAGGGCGACGGCGGGCACAGGATCGTGGGAAGCAGTGGTCACGGGCAGCGGGAACTCCGATTAGGCGGGGCGTGGCCGACGGGCGTTGGTGGGGCGCGGCGAGTTGGGGCGAGGGTATCGGCGGGCGGAGAGGCGGTCCTGGCCAGTTGCGTTTCACCCGGGCGGGCCGGGAAGCCCGCCCTGGCCACTCGTGCTCGACCCAGGCGGGCTGGGAAGCCCGCCCCACCACTCCAGCCCCACCGGCGCGGGCTCTACGCTCCGGGCGATGCCGGTGCTGCTGCGGGCCATCCTGGCGCTGGGGCCGACGAACCCGATCGCGGTGCGGCTGGTGCAGAACGGGTCGCGGCGGGCGCGGCACATGTACATCCGCTCGGCGTACCTCGGGCTGCTGATCGTGGTGCTGCTGTACGCGCTGCTGGCGTTCACGCGCGGGGACGAACTCTCGTATCAGCAGTTGGCGCTGGCGGGGTCCAACTCCTTCAAGTACATCGCGTACCTCCAGATCGCGCTGATCTGCGTGCTCGCGCCGGTGTTCATGGCCGGGGCGATCGCGCAGGAGGCCGACCCGAAGACGTGGGACATCCTGCTGACCACGCCCCTGTCGCCCGCGCAGATCGTGCTGGGGAACTTGATCGGGCGGCTGTTCTTCATTCTGGCGCTGCTGGTCTCGAGCCTGCCGCTGTTCGCGGTGACGCAGTACTTTGGCGGCGTGCCGGGGTCGTCGATCTTCGCGAGTTACCTGATCGCGGCGGCGGCGGCGGTGCTGGTGGGGGCGGCGGCGATTGCGCTGTCGGTGTCGCGGCTGGTGGGCAAGCGGGCGGTGTTCGCGTTCTACGTCGGTGTCGTGTCGTACCTCGCCGTCACGTGGGCGGTTGACAAGGTCGTCTTCGGCGGGCGGGCGGTCTCGTGGATGACCGCGCTCAACCCGTTCCTCACGCTGCAGGCGCTGCTCGACCCGGTGGGCTACCCGCGGGCCGCCGCGGGCACGGCGACGGGCTTCGGGGTGTACTTCCTCGAGCGGCCGGTGACGACGTGGTGCGCGCTGGCGGCGGTGCTGGCGGTGCTGCTCACGGGTGTCTCGGTGCTCACCGTCCGGCTGGGGGGGTTCACCGCCATCACCGGGGCGGGCGGGGGGGCGGCGGCGATTCCCTGGTACCGCCGGTGGTTCGGCCTCGGGGCGGCGGGGGCCGACTCGCGGCCGGCCCGGGCGGTGTGGAACCAGCCGATCGCGTGGCGCGAGGCGGCGGCGCGGAACGCGACGCTGGGGCGGATTCTGGCGCGGTACGCGTTCATCGCCGCGGGGCTGCTGTTCGCGGTGATGCTGGTGGCGCTGTACCACGGTGGGGCGCTGGACGCCGCGTCCTTCCGCGGGGCGCTGCTGTACACGATCGTGGGCGAGATGGCGGTGATCGCGCTGGTGGCGGTCAACATGTCGGCCACCACGGTGGCCCGCGAGCGCGAGGACGGGACGCTCGACCTGCTGCTGACCACGCCCATGACGCCGAGCCTGTACCTGGGCGGCAAGCTGCAGGGCGTGCTGGCCTATTTGGTGCCGATGCTGGCCGTGCCGCTGGGGACGCTGCTGCTGGCGGGGTTGTACGTGCTGCTGGGCGGCTTCGGGCGCGACGGGGGCGTGACCGTGCCGTTCTCGTATGCCCCGCAGCCCACCAGGCCGGGCGCGGCGGCGGCGGCCATCGCGCAGGCCAACCAGGTGACCATCGACGTGCCCGTGGTGCTGCCCGAGGCGGGGCTGGTGCTGGCGCTGGCGGCGGTGCCGTTCGTGGCGTTCTGCGTCATCATCGGGCTGCAGTTCAGCCTGAAGAGCAAGGGCTCGATCGGGAGCGTGGTGTCGGCGGTGGGGGTGATCGGGGTGATCGCGGGGGTGGTCGGGCTGTGCGCGTGGAACGCGGGGCGGGACCTGCCGGTGGTCGGGCCGGCGCTGGCGGCCCTCGGCCCGGCGTCGGCGGCGTTCGCGGGGCTGCAGCCCGAGGCGGCCCTGACGCGGACGATCACGCAGCACGACCTCTCGGCCGCGCGGATCGCGCTGGCGGGCGGGGCGGTGCTGGCGGCGGTGATCTACGGCTGCCTGGTGTACCTCGTGCACACGAGCATGGTGCGGACGTTCGACATGACGGTGCGCAGGTTGGCGGGGACGAGGTGAGGGGAAGGGGACTGGGTCGGGCGTCGGCATTCGGCAACCGGCATTCGGCATTCGGCGGCACGCGGCAAGAGGCAAGCGGCGGGAGGCGATTGGGACGGGGAGCGGGGGGGTGGTTCTACCATCGGGCCCGGGTGGCGGCGAGCGGCGTTCGCCGGTCCATGCCGGGATCGGCCCGCTCGTTTCGAGTCCCTCGGTCACTTCGTCCCTCGATCCCTTCTTCTGGAGTTCCCGATGCCGCAGTGGCTTCGCGTGGTGGAGGCGCTCAAGGCGCCGGTTGGTGCCGAGGTCACGGTCAAGGGCTGGCTGCGGACGCGGCGGGACAGCAAGGCCGAGGGCGGGCTGTCGTTCCTCAACGTGCACGACGGCACGTGCTTCGACGCGATCCAGGCCGTGTGCAAGGGCGATCTGCCCAATTACGCGGGCGAAGTCGCGAAGTTGACGACCCACTGTGCGCTGGAGGTCGACGGCGTCATCAGCCCGACGCCCAAGGGCGGGAACGAGATCCAGGCGACGGCGGTGCGGGTGGTGGGGTGGGTGGACGATCCGGATCACTACCCGATCCAGCCCAAGCCGCACAGCATGGAGTTCCTGCGCGAGAACGCGCACCTGCGTTCGCGGACGAACACGTTCGGGGCGGTGGCGCGGGTGCGGCACGCGTTGAGCATGGCGATCCACCGCTTTTATCACGAGCGCGGGTTCTTCTACGTGCACACGCCGATCATCACGGCCAGCGATTGCGAGGGCGCGGGGCAGATGTTCCGGGTGAGCACGCTGGACTGGGTAAATGGAAGGGCCGAGGGCTCAGGGCCGAGGGCCGAGGGGCACGGGCCTGCCTCGGGCTCGGTTGCTGGCTCGGCTTCCGGCGCGCCTCGGCCCTCGGCCCTCGGCCCCGACTTCTCCAAGGACTTTTTCGGGAAGGAAGCGCACCTGACCGTCTCCGGTCAGTTGAACGTGGAGACCTACTGCTGCGCCCTGTCCCGCGTGTACACCTTCGGACCGACGTTCCGGGCGGAGAACAGCAACACCAGCCGGCACCTGGCCGAGTTCTGGATGATCGAGCCGGAGATCGCGTTCGCGGACCTGGCGGCGGACGCGACGCTGGCGGAGGATTTCATCAAGTACCTGATCAACGCCGTGCTGAGCGAGCGCGCCGACGACATGAAGTTCTTCGACGAGCGGATCGAGAAGGGATTGCTGCAGCGGCTGCGGGACGTGCTGGAGAAGCCCTTCCGCCGGCTGCCGTACACCGAGGGCGTGAAGATCCTGCGCGAAGCGGCGGCGAGCGGGAAGGCGAAGTTCGAGTACCCGGTGGAGTGGGGCAAGGACCTGCAGAGCGAGCACGAGCGCTATCTCACCGAGCAGCACTTCAAGCAGCCGGTGATCCTGATGAACTATCCGAAGCAGATCAAGGCGTTCTACATGCGGGTGAACCCGCCGGGGACGGACGGCGCGCCGGGCGACACCGTGGCGGCGATGGACGTGCTGGTGCCGAGCGTGGGCGAGATCATCGGCGGGAGCCAGCGCGAGGAGCGGCTGGACGTGCTGGACGCGCGGCTGGACGAGATGGGCCTGCCCAAGAAGGACTACTGGTGGTACCGCGACCTGCGGCGGTTCGGCACCGTGCCGCACGCGGGCTTCGGGCTGGGCTTCGAGCGGGCGATGATGTTCCTGACGGGGATGGGGAACGTGCGGGATGTGATCCCGTTCCCGCGGGCGCCGGGGCAGGCGGATTTCTAGATTTCGTCGTCCGCGTCGAAGGCGCGGCGGAGCACGGTCGCGAGCAGCAAGGTCGGCGGGTCATCGTCGTACCCGCTGAAGATGGCCATGATCGTGACGCCGTCGTGCGTGGCCGAGGCGAACGAGGCGACATAGCCGCCGATGAGGGCGAGCTCCGGGTCGGCCCTGCGTAGAAAGTCTGCCGGGGACTCGGCCAGGCGGTCCATGAATTCGATGAACTCGTGGCGGAGTGCCGGGTCCATCGCCTTGATGGCGGCCTGAGCGGCAGATCCGACGGTGATCGGCCACATCCTCATCACCGGCCTCCGCGTTTACCCGGCTGCGATCGTGGCCTTGAACTCCGACCAGGAAACGGCACCGCGGCCGGAGCGTGCGTCGGCGATCGAGGCGGCCAGAGCTTGCGGCGTGGTCCCGAGGCGTCGGCAGGCCGTTTCGTGCTGAGCCGAAAAGAAGGCACGCAGGGTCTCGTCACGGATGGCGGCCTTGCTCGCGGTGCCGTCCGGCGCGCCGCCGCGGGCTTCCCGCCACGGTTGTTCGCGGTGGGTCATCTCGCGGAGTTGCCACGCCGAGTAACGCCGGTACCGTTGCCAGACGGACTCGACCACGGCCCGCTCGTCGTGCTTGAGGGAAAGGCCGTCCCGGGCTTCGCGGGGTGAGATGGCTTCGGAGCGGTAATCGGCGAAGACGGGATAGACACTGGCCACCACCGGGCCGTGTGCCCACGCCTCGATCGCTTCGTTGAACAATCGGTGTCCCCGCGACGCCAACGACCAACCCTGGGCGTAGTAGAGCAGCTTGTGGAGGTGCATCTGCGTGATCGGCGACGGCTCTTCTGATTGAGCCGCCAGCCACAGGAAGTAGCGCGCGAGGCTTTCCGCGGTGACCATGAACTGCACTCCCGGATGAGTGAACAATACCCAAACAGCTCTGCGCCGTCAACGTCCGTCAGCACGCTTCGACCTGATCACCATGCCCGAACTCCCCGACATCACCGTCTTCCGCGAGGCGCTCGAGCGTCGCGTGGTCGGGCGGCGGGTCGCGGGGGTCTTGGTCCGCTCGCCGTTCCTTCTCCGGTCGGTCGCGCCCGAGCCGGACGCCGCGGTGGGGCGGAGCGTCGTCGGGGTGGAGCGCCTCGGCAAGCGCGTCGTGCTCGCGTTCGAGCGCGAGCTGTTCTTCGTCATCCACCTGATGATCGCCGGGCGGCTGCGGTGGAAGCCCGCGGGAACGTTGCCGCGCGGGCGGATCGACCTCGCGGCGGTGTCGTTCGAGCCGGCGGCGCCGGACGGGGCCGTGCTCGTGCTCACCGAGGCGGGCACGATGAAGCGGGCGTCGTTGCACGTGGTCGACGGCCGCGCGGGGCTGGAGGCGCACCGCCCCGGCGGGCTGGACGTGTTTGCCGCGACGGGCGAGGCATTCATGGCGGCGATGCGCCGCGAGAACCGCACGCTCAAGCGGGCGCTGACCTCGCCCCGGATCATCGACGGCATCGGCAACGCGTACTCCGACGAGATCCTCCACGCGGCCCGGCTGTCGCCCTTCACGCGGACGCGCGAGGTTGATGACGCCGTGCTCGAGCGGCTCCTGACGGCGTGCCGCGACACGCTGACGCACTGGACGAGCGTGCTCCGCCGCGAGTTCGGGCTGGATCGGCCCGGCGAGCCTGGGCGGTTCCCGCGTGAGGGCGAGATCACGGCGTTCCGGCCGGGCTTCGCGGTGCACGGGCGGTTCGGCCAGCCGTGCCCGGTGTGCGGGACGGCGGTGCAGCGGGTGGCGTTCGCCGAGAACGAGATGAACTACTGCCCGCGCTGCCAGACCGGCGGGCGGCTGCTGGCGGATCGGTCGCTGTCGCGGTTGCTGCGCGAGGATTGGCCGCGGACCATCGAGGAGCTCGAAGCCGGTTGAGCGCATGCGCGGCGACCGCTCAGGCGTCGGGCGACGGGCCGCGCCCGGCGGGGCCTTTCGCGCTCACCGTCAGCGTCGCGCGCCGCTCGTTCGCCCGCGCCCGCCCGCGTGGAGACAGTTTCCGCCATGCGCCGCGCGCCAGCCACGCGCCCGCGGCGATCGCGGCGGCGGTGACGACCCAGAATTGCCAGTCGTGCCAGGGCATGGGTTGAGCGGAAAGCGGCGAGCGGGAAGGGGCGGGCAAACAGAAGAGGCGGCTTTGCGCGGTCAGCCGTCCCACGGGACGCGGTGGTCGCAGACATCCTGCTTGAGGCGTTCGACGCTGTCGAGGACGTCGACGAAGCGGCGGCCGAACTCGGTGAGGGTGTACTCGACGCGGGGCGGGACTTCGGGGTGGGCGGTGCGCTGGGCGATGCCGAAGCGGACGAGCTTGGCGAGGCGCTGGTTGAGGACTTTGGTCGTGAGGCCCGGGGCCGAGCGGGCGAGGGCCCCGGGGCGTGAGACGCCCTGGCGGATCTGCTCGAGCACGTGGATGGACCACTTGCAGCCGACGATGGATTCGACCATCGCGCCGACGTCGGGGCTCCCTTCGGGCTCGGGCCTCGCGGGCGGGCGCTCGCGGGCGGCGCGGCGCGGGGTGGTTCGCGCCGCGGCGGGCGGAACGAATTTTCTTTCAGCGTGCGCCATGCTGATTTCGACCACAAGGTGCCTATGGCACCGGAAAGTGCCCGGTCGCGGGCGGGTGCTCCACAGCGTAGTTTGCGTGCGGGGCCGGCGGCGCTTGTGGCGACCGGCCGGCCCGCATGGAGCAGTGAACATGAAGACGAAGGCCACGTTCTATCACGCGGGTTGCCCGGTGTGCGTCGCGGCGGAGCAGGCGGTGGCGGCGGCGCTGGATCGCACGCGCTTCGAGGTCGAGACCGTGCACCTCGGGCAGGCCAAGGGCCGCGTCGCGGAGGCGCGGCGTGACGGCGTCGAGTCGGTCCCGGCGCTGGTGATCGAGGGCCGGCCCTACCACATCAACTTCGGGGCGAGCCTGAAGGACCTGGGCTGAAACGGTTGCCGCCGCGCACAACCAGCCCGGTCGGGAGGACCCCCGCGGTCCCTCGGCCGGGCTGACGCGCGGGCGTTCTGCTTGGCGGCCCTGCCAGTTCGGCAGGCCCTGGGCCGATTAGACCCCGGCTGGGGCACGGCCCACCCGCCACGAGGTGCTTGGCTTCCGGCACGCCAGTTGCCTCTCGGATCTCTCGTCGAGAGCACACGCGGCCCGCGAAACCGACCCCGAGGCGAACACCCATGCGCATGGACCGACTGACCACCGCCGCCCAGCAAGCCTTGGCCGATGCGCAGTCGCGCGCCGCCGCGGGCTCGCACCCGGAAGTGACCGGCCTGCACGTGCTGAGCGCGTTGCTGGGCGAGCGGACGGGCCCGGCGTGGTCGATCCTGGCGAAGGCCGGGGCGGACGCGGCGCGGGCGGCGTCGATCGCCGACAGCGAGCTCGCGCGCCTGCCCAAGGTGACCAGCGGCGTCGCGAGCACGGGGCGGGCGCTGGTCGACCTGCTCGCGAAGGCCGACGGCGAGGCGCGGCGGATGAACGACCAGTACATCTCCGCCGAGCACCTGCTGCTGGCGCTCAGCGAGCTGGCCGGTCCGGCGAAAGAAGTGCTGACGGTCTCGGGCGCGAGCCGCAAGTCGATCGAGCAGGCCGTCAAGCAGATCCGCGCGGCGAGCGGCGTGCAGAACGTCGACAGCCCGGAGGCCGAGGGCCAGTTCGAGGCGCTCAAGAAGTACACGATCGACCTGACGGAAAAAGCCGCGCAGGGCAAGATCGATCCGGTGATCGGGCGCGACGACGAGATCCGGCGGTGCATGCAGGTGCTCAGCCGGCGGACCAAGAACAACCCGGTGCTCATCGGCGAGCCGGGCGTGGGCAAGACGGCGATCGTCGAGGGGCTCGCGCTGCGGATCGTCAACGGCGACTGCCCGGACTCGATGAAGGACCAGCGGCTGCTGGCCCTCGACGTCGGGCAGTTGCTGGCGGGCGCCAAGTACCGCGGCGAGTTCGAGGAGCGCCTCAAGGCCGTGCTGCGCGAGGTGACGGCGGCGTCGGGCAAGATCATCCTGTTCATCGACGAATTGCACACGATCGTCGGCGCGGGGCAGGCCGAGGGGGCCGTGAGCGCCGGCAACCTGCTCAAGCCCGCGCTGGCCCGGGGCGAGCTGCGGTGCATCGGCGCGACCACGCTGGACGAGTACCGCAAGCACATCGAGAAGGACCCGGCCTTCGAGCGCCGCTTCCAGCAGGTGTACGTCGACCAGCCCAGCGTCGAGGAGACCATCGCGATCCTCCGCGGGCTCAAGCCGCGCTACGAGGCGCACCACGGCGTGCAGATCCTCGACAGCGCGATCATCGCCGCGGCCCAGCTCAGCCAGCGCTACATCACCGACCGCTTCCTGCCCGACAAGGCCATCGACCTCGTCGACGAGGCCGCCAGCCGCCTGCGCATCGAGAACGACAGCATGCCCACGGAGCTCGACGAGCTGCGCCGGCGGATCATGCAGCTGGAGATCGAGCGCGAAGCGCTCCGGCTCGAAGCCGGAGAAATGGCCAAAGGGCAAATGGCCAAAGGGCCAAATGACGATCGATCAGGCGCGAAGAGCCAGCTCGAGAAGATCGAGAAGGAGCTCGCCACGCTGCAGGAGCAGAATCGCACGCTGACCGCCCGGTGGCAGGAGGAGAAGGCGGACCTGGATGCCGTCAAGAGCGTCAAGGAGCAGATCGACGCGAAGCGCACGCAGCTCGAGCAGGCGCAGCGGCGTGGGGACCTGGAGACGGCCGCGCGGATCCAGTACGGCGAGATCCGCGAGTTGGAGAAGAAGGCCGCCAGCGCCGAGCAGGCCCTGGCCCAGCGCCGCGATCGCGGGGACGCACTGGTCAAGGAAGAGGTCGACAGCGAGGCGATCGCGGAGGTCGTCGCCGCGTGGACCGGCATCCCCGTGTCGCGCTTGGTCGAGGGCGAGCGCGAGAAGCTCGTGCGGATGGAGGCCGAGCTGCGCAAGCGCGTGATCGGGCAGGATGAGGCGCTGCGGGCGGTGTCCGACGCCGTGCGCCGGGCCCGCAGCGGGCTGGGCGATCCGCAGCGGCCGATCGGCAGTTTCCTGTTCCTCGGGCCAACGGGCGTGGGCAAGACCGAGACGTGCCGGGCGCTGGCGGAGTTCTTGTTCGACACGCCCGACGCGATGGTGCGGATCGACATGAGCGAGTACATGGAGAAGCACGCCGTGTCGCGGCTGATCGGCGCGCCGCCGGGCTATGTGGGCTACGAAGAGGGCGGGGCCCTCACGGAAGCGGTCCGCCGGCGGCCCTACGCGGTGATCCTGCTCGACGAGATCGAGAAGGCCCACCCGGACGTGTTCAACGTGCTGCTCCAAGTGCTCGACGACGGCCGCCTGACCGACGGGCAGGGCCGCACCGTCGACTTCAAGAACACGATCATCGTGATGACGAGCAACTTTGGGTCCGCGATGATCCAGGAGCTGACCGCCGACGGCGCGGAGGACTGGGAGATCGAGGCCGCCGTGCGCGACCTGCTCAAGCGCGGGCCGTCGGGTGCTCTCGGTGGTGCGATGAACGCGTTGGGGCAGGCGGCCAACGGCGGGCTGTCGCCCAAGGTGATCGAGGCGATCACGCGGGCACAGCAGGCGATGCTCGCGACGCTCTCGCCCAACGGCGGGCAGTTCATGCGGCCCGAGCTGCTCAACCGCATCGACGAGGTGGTGGTCTTCCACCAGCTCAAGCGCACCGACCTGGGCGAGATCGTCGAGATCCAGCTCGAGCGCCTGCGCAAACGCCTCGCCGACCGCGGCCTCACGCTCACCCTCACCGCCGAGGCCAAGCAGCAGATCGCCAGCGAAGGCTGGGACCCGGCGTACGGCGCGCGGCCGCTGAAGCGGACGATCCAGCAGCGGATCGAGAACCCGCTCGCCACGCGGTTGCTCCAGGGCGCGTTCGCGCCGGGTGACCGCATCCTGTGCGACGCGCGGCAGGGGCGGTTCGAGTTCGAGAAGGGCTGAGCGCGCGGTACGAGTTGAACACGCGGCGGCCTCCGGTCGCGGCCCCGAGCAGACTTCTACGATCAAGCGTGTTCCGCGTCACCATCGAGGACCGCTTCTCCGCCGCCCACGCGCTGCTCATCCGCGGCACGCGCGAGCCCGTCCACGGCCACGACTGGCACGTGACGGCGACCATCGCGGGGCGCGACCTGGACGAGGACGGCCTGCTGGTCGATTTCCACGCTCTGGAGGAGGACCTGAAGGCCATCCTCGGCCCGTTCCGCAACCAGGACCTGCACACCCGGTCGCCCTTTGATCGGGTCAACCCCTCCGCGGAGGCGGTCGCCCGGCACATCGCTCTCGAGTTATCGCGCCGGCTCGAAACTCGGCTGGCCCGAGAACCGAAGTACTCCCCACGCGGCGTGCGCGTCGAGTCGGTCCGGGTGACCGAGGCGCCGGGCTGCGCGGCAACGTACTGCGTCGAGGGCTGAACCGGCCCGGCGGCGGGCTTGAGCGGGCCATCGGCGAGCGGAAGGGAGCACGTGAGTCCGGAGTCGGTCGGATACGGGGAACGCATGGCGTCGGGCAAGCCGCACGAATCACGATCCACGCGACGGGCCGACGCCGGCCTGCGCGCCGCGAGCAACGGCCTCAACGGGGCCCACCACGTCCGCGCCCTGGCCGACCTGGCCGCCCCGTCGGAGCGGCCCGAGGCCAACTCCGCCTTGCGGCCGGACGTCCGCGCGGGCAGCAAGACATTCAACCGCGACCTGTCGTGGCTGGAGTTCAACGCCCGCGTGCTGCACCAGGCCCAGGACGAGCGGCTGCCGCTGCTCGAGCGGTGCCGGTTCCTGTCGATCTTCACGAGCAACTTGGACGAGTTCGTGATGAAGCGCGTGGGTTGGCTGAAGCGCGCCGTCGAGGAGCGGCTGGACGCCACCGACGACGGGCTGAGCCCGGCCGACCTGCTCGCGGCGGTCCGCGCGACCTTCGAGCACCTCGAGGAGCAGCAGGCGTACTGCTTCAACCGCGCGATCCGCCCCGCGCTGGCCCGCGAGGGGATCGACCTGCTGGAGTACGACGAGCTCACGCCCGCCGAGCGCGAGCGCGTGGAGGTGTGGTACCGCCGGAACGTGTTCCCGGTGCTCACGCCGCTGGCGGTCGATCCCGGGCACCGGTTCCCGTTCATCAGCAACCTGTCGTCGAACCTGGGCGTGCTGGTGTCGGAGCCCGGGAGCGAGGAAGCGGCGTTCGCGCGGGTGAAGGTGCCCCAGCAGATGCCGCAGTGGATCCGCGTCCCGGCCGACCCCGCGGACGCCGAGGCCGTCGCCGCCGCCCGGCACGAGCCCGGCCGCGGGCGCTTCGTGCAGTTGTGGGAGGTCATCAAGAACAACCTCGACGACCTGTTCCCCGGCATGCGGATCGTGGAGGTGATGCCCTTCCGCGTGACGCGGGCGGCCGAGGTGGGCGGCGACGACGACGCGGGCGACGCCGACAACCTGCTCAACTACGTCGAGACCCAGCTCAAGCGGCGCCGCTTCGCCGACGTCGTGCGGCTCGAGGTCGGCGCGGGGGCGTCCAAGGCGCTGGTCCGCCAGGTCGTCGACATGTTCCGCATCAAGCCCGAGGACACCGACGTGTCGCAGGGCCTGCTCGATTTCCGCTGCATGAACGAGATCGCCGACCTGCCGCGGCCCGAGCTCAAGTTCCGCCCGTGGTCGCCCGTGGTGCCCGCGCGGCTGCGCGACGAGGACGAGGACATCTTCTCCGTCATCCGGCGTGGCGATCTGCTGGTCCACCACCCCTACGAGTCGTTCTCCGCCTCGGCCGAGCGGTTCATCGCCGACGCCGCGATGGACCCCAGCGTGCTGGCGATCAAGCAGACGATCTACCGCACCAGCCGTGACTCGCCGTTCGTCAAGCACCTGATCTACGCCGCCGAGCAGGGCAAGCAGGTCGCCTGCCTGGTCGAGCTGCGGGCCCGCTTCGACGAGGGCCGCAACGTCCGCCTCGCGCAGACGCTCGAGAAGGCCGGCGTCCACGTGGCCTACGGCGTGGTGGGCCTCAAGACCCACTGCAAGGCGGCCCTGGTCGTCCGCAAGGAGCGCGACGGCCTGCGGTCGTACGCGCACATCGGGACCGGCAACTACAACCCCGCCACCGCGCAGGTCTACACCGACCTGGGCCTGTTCACCTGCGACGAGGCCGTCACCAGCGACGTCGTCGACCTCTTCAACCTCCTCACCGGCCGCAGCCGCAAGCGCGGGTACCAGCGGCTGCTGGTCGCCCCGGCCGAGATGAAGCAGCGTTTCATCGAGCTGATCCGCAACGAGGCCCGCATCGCCCAGGAGTTCGCCGCCGGCCGCTCGCCCGTCAACGGCCGCATCATCGCGAAGATGAACGCGCTGGAGGACGGCGGCGTCACCCGCGAGCTCTACAAGGCCGGGCAGGCCGGCGTCGACATCCACCTGTTCATCCGCGGCTTCTGCTGCCTCCGCCCCGGCGTCCCGGGCTTCAGCGACACCATCAAGGTCACCAGCGTCGTCGGCCGCTTCCTCGAGCACTCGCGCGTGTTCCACTTCGGCAACGGCCAGGCCCGGCCCGAGGACGGGCTGTGGTACATCGGCTCGGCCGACTGGATGTACCGCAACCTCGAGCAGCGCGTCGAGGCGGCGTGCCCCGTCAACGACCCCGCCGCGCGGCGCAAGCTCGTCCACCTCATCCGCACCATGCAGGCCGACACGCGGCACGCCTGGGACCTCCGCCCCGACGGGCGCTACGCCCTGCGCACCCCGCCGCGCGACGCCGACCCCGACGCCCCGGCGTTCGTGGGCACGTTCGAGGCGCTGATGCGGGCCGCCGTCGCCGACGAGACCTGAAAGCCCGCCCCCGCGCGATCACATCCCCAGCAGCCACGTGACCACGCCCAGCGCGGCGGCCGCGAGCATCACCACGGGCGTTCCCACCCGCGCCCGCCACAGGTGCAGCGCCGCCAGCGCCGCCACGAACACCACCGTCGCCCCGGGCCGCAGCGACGCCGACCCGGGCACCAGCAGCTGCGCCCGCAGCACGCCCAGCGCCACGCCCGCGAGCAGGCCGATGAGCCCCGCCGTCACGCCGTCGAGGAACACCCGCAGCGCCGGGTGCCCCGCCAGCCGCTCGAACAGCCCGTGCCCCAGCAGCGTGAACGCGAACGCCGGCAGGTAGATCCCCGCCCCCAGCACCACCGCCCCCAGCGGCCCGCCCGCGAGAAACCCGATGAACACGCCGATGGTCACCAGCGGCGCGGGGATCACGCTGTTGAGCGCCAGCCCGTCGAGCAACTGCGGCAGCGTCATCCACCGCCCCACCGCGACGGCGTCGCGCTCCAGCAGCGGGAGCGCCGTGTACGCCCCGCCGAACGTCAGCAGCCCGGCCCGCAGCCCGCTGGCCGCCAGCTCCTCCAGCCGCGCCGGCATCAGCGCCCCGCCGCCGACCGCCGCGGGCTGATCGACCGTGAACACCCCGGCCCCGGCGATCGCCGCCCCGGCGAGCAGCACCCCCGTGACGATCCCCGCCGTCATGGTCCAGTGCCAGCGGATGAGCGAATAGATCAGCCCCGCCGCGGGCAGGATGATCGCGAAGTGCACGCCCGCCACGTTGGCCCCGAAGGCCATCGCCGCCAGCGCCACCAGCCACCCGCGCGTGAGCGTCGCCCGGCCCAGCCGCCACCCGGCGATCACCACCAGCGCCGCCACGGCCGCCTGGGCGCCCTGCAGCGCCGCCTGACCGGTCGCGCCCACCGGGCCGACCGCGACGTACAGCCACGCCAGCCCCATCATCAGCACGAAGCCCGGCAGGATGAACCCCAGCCCCGCCAGCAGCCCGCCCAGCCGGCCCCGGTGCGTCATGCCCAGGTACACCGCCATCTCGGTCGCTTCCGGCCCCGGCAGCATCTGGTACACCGCCAGCGCCCGGTTGAACCGGTCCGCCGTCAGCCAGCCCCACACGTCCACCGCCTCGTGCCGGAGCATCGCCAACTGCGGCAGCGGCCCGCCCCACGCCAGGCAGCCCAGGCGCAGGAAGCGGGCGAACAGGCGCAGATAGGAAATCGGCATCGGGCGGATGATCCTCCCCGGCAACGCCGGCGGCTAGTGCACCCCCGCCAGCGCGCTCGCGGGCAGCGGGAACGCCCACAGCAGCACCGCCGTCGCCAGCCCGAACAGCCCGCCCGCCAACTGGAACAGCCGGTCCTTCGCCGCCAGTTCGGTGGGGTCGTCGTAGCGCCCGGTTTCCAGCAGCACGATGCACCGCAGCAGGCCGAACGTCGCCGGCAGCATCGTCAGCCACAGCAGGTTGAACCCGAAGACGTACCGGGCCCCCTGGGCCTGCACATAGCCGGCGTAGGTCAGCAGCGTCGCCACGCCCGTGACGACCACGAGCATGCGCAGCAGTTCGTCGGTGTACTTCGCCTGCACCAGCCGCGCCGCCGCGACCGTCTCGCCTACCGTCCGCCGCTCGCCCAGGCGCTTGCCGAAGGCCAGGAACATCGCGAGGAAGAACGTCACGTTCAGCAGCCAGCTCGAGGGCTCGACCGCGACGGCCGCGCACCCGCCCAGCACGCGGAGCACGAAGCCCAGCGCCAGGCCCATGACGTCGAGGATCACCAGGTGCTTGACGCCGAAGGAGTACGCCAGCACGTTCGCCACGTATACCGCGACGCACACGCCCAGCAGCGCCGCCGGCATCAGCCCGCCCGCCCCGGGCCACGCGACCAGCCCCAGCGCCGCCATCGACCACGCCGCCAGCGCCAGCGCCCACAGCAGCGCCACCGGCTCGCTCACCAGCCCGGCCGCCAGCGGGCGGTGCCGCTTCCGCGGGTGGGCCCGGTCGGCCTCGGCGTCGCGGAGGTCGTTGACGACATAGCACGCGCTCGACGCAAAATTGAACGCCAGCAGCGCCCCA
>FRDC01005049.1_pt1 | contig 24742 bp, 30 predicted proteins | sample 1106171 | NCBI WGS metagenome assembly FRDC01 (sample SAMEA3930566, study PRJEB13176) | freshwater metagenome | biome: Drinking water system; feature: drinking water; material: water | place: Singapore | collected 2014-12-20 | reverse complement strand
TTTCAAACTCTAACGGAGTTCGGGGCTAGGTCTTGACTCGATACCAATCACTCATTGCACTCACCAAAGCCGAAGAAAGCCATGAACGCGCGGAGCAATTGCGAGTGTATCGTAACGCCCTGGAGGTTCTTAAAGACTCTCCAACAATTGTACAAATTGAGCACGAGCACTCAAAGAACGAGGGACTCGGCAAGAGAGGATTGATCTCCGGTTCCCTCCTTGTTGAGTCTTATCGACAACGCAATGACTTAATTAGAGGAAGGAATGGACGCGAACTAAAGGCACTGCAGGCACTCTGGTTAGTCTACAAGTTTGATGGCCGCATATTTGAGGAGCCAATATGAAAAACATTATCTTAAAATTTTTGGTTTTACTTCTTGTTCCATTTATTTCTTATGCATCTGATGAAAGCGCTTCCGGGGACGAAGGTACAAACTTTGGTGCTTCCAAAGCCGTTACTGCATTCAGTAAAGATGAAGGGTTTAAGCTCTCAGACAAGGCCGTTCAAAATCTTGGTATTGAGTTTCAGAATGTTCGTGGCGCCGGGCAATGGAAAATTTCAAGTGATGCCGTTGTCCACTTAAAGCAATCGTCAGGAGTCTACCGCAAGGTTGATGGATGGATTTTATTTGTTCTTATAAAGGTTCTTAAAAAGTCCGGTTCAGAAGTCTTGATTCAGTCGGAAGACTTGCAAGATGGCGATGAAGTTGCGGTTAAAGGGGTTACGTTTTTGAGAATGACTGATGCTGACCTGAATGCGGGCACAGTTGATAGTTGCGCTCATTAGAGCGAGATAGGTTTTTATGATTGCAAAGCTTGTTCGATTTTCGATCAACTATCGCTGGCTTATTATTTTGGTGACAATTCTGACGGCGGTTTGGGGCTGGTATAACTTCCAGAACCTTCCCATTGATGCCGTACCAGATATCACCAACGTCCAAGTTCAGGTAAACACGCAAATTGAAGCGATGGGGCCGGAAGAAATTGAAAGAACCATTACACTTCCGATAGAGACCACCTTGAACGGAATTCCTGGCGTCACTCAAGTGAGATCAATAACTCGTTTTGGCCTTTCACAAGTGACGGTCGTGTTTGAAGATCACACGGACATATATCGTGCCCGTCAGCTCGTATCCGAGCGTCTTCAGGGTGTCTCTGAACAGCTCCCCAAAGGCGCAAAGGCACTTCTGGGACCTGTTACGAGCGGCCTTGGAGAAATTTATCATTATGTTGTCGAGGCGGAAAACCTAGAGCAAGGTCCGGCGCGACTCCAACAGCTCGCAGAACTGCGTGCACTTCAGGACTGGTATGTAAAGCCAAGGCTGCTGACTGTGAAGGGAGTTGCAGAGATCAACACAATTGGCGGTTATGAGCGACAATATTTAATCCAGCCGGATGTCTTAAGATTAAAAAGTCTCGGCCTACACTTCAGCGACATCGAGGAAGCTATTGAGCGTTCAAACCAAAATGTCGGCGGTGGATATGTTGAGCAGACAGCCGACCAATTTTTAGTTCAAGGCAGCGGGATCTTTACGAGCCTAGATGATATTCGCGATGTTCCTATCAGGACTCTTGAGAACGGGAAAACAATTTCGATTGCCGATATTGCGAAGGTTTATATTGGTAAGGATCTCCGAACAGGTGCTGCGATTCACAATGGAAAGGAAGCGGTTCTTGGAACTGTTTTAATGTTGCTCGGAGATAACAGTCGAACAGTATCCCTCCGAGTGGCTGATAAAATCGAAGAGATAAAAAAGGGACTTCCTCCGGGTTACAAGATCGAGGCCGTGTATAATCGCTCTGACCTAGTGAATGAGACCCTTGGCACCGTTGAGCATAATCTTGTCCTTGGAGCAGTGCTCGTTATCTTAGTTTTATTTTTGCTTGTCGGGAACATCAGGGCAGCACTCATCACAGCAGTGGTCATTCCGCTATCACTTCTTTTCACATTCATTCTAATGAGGTACTTTGGGATTTCCGGAAATCTGGTCAGCCTTGGGGCTCTTGATTTTGGAATCATTGTCGATGGCGCAGTTATTGTTCTAGATAACTGTGTTCGGCATATTCATGAAAAAACACAGCATTTAAAACGCGCTCTTAGCGCCCAGGAGTTGAGGGACACAATTCACGAAGCGACTTTGGAAATCAGAAAGTCCGCCGGTTTTGGCGAACTCATTATCGTCGTTGTATTCTTACCGGTCTTTGCGTTTGTCGGTATTGAAGGGAAGATGTTCATTCCAATGGCATCGACCTTTATTTTCGCAATTTTTGGCGCAATTATAATGTCGTTTACCTTTGTCCCTGCCCTTGCGAGTTTGATCCTGCGCGGAAAGGTTGAGGACTGCGAGCCGTGGATTATGCGCAAGATTTCCCAGGTCTATGCTCCGGCCTTAGACTGGAGTCTTCGCGCTAAGCGAGTAGTCATCGGCGTGGCCGTCATTTCGGTCGCACTTGGTGGATTTCTTTTTAGCCGTCTTGGTGGTGAATTTCTTCCGCAACTTAATGAGGGGTCTCTTGCAATTCAGTTTATTCGGCCAGTCTCGGTAGGACTTTCTCATTCGGCGGCTCTCGAAGAACGCTCCCAGGAGGTTATCAAGAAGTTTTCCGAGGTGAGCCATGTTTTTTCTCGCATCGGAACGGCTGAAATTTCGATGGACCCAATGGGGCCGAATATTTCAGATTCCTTCGCTATGCTAAAGCATAGAGACGATTGGCCTCTGGTCGACGGTCGACGTAGAACCAAATCGGAACTTGTAAGCGCGATTTTAAAGGAACTTGAGGAGACGTCTCCTGGCCAACGCATTCTCGTTAGCCAGCCAATCCAACTTCGATTCAACGAGTTAATGGAAGGCACCAGAGCTGACGTTTCCCTTAAGATTTTCGGAGAAGATCAAGCAATTCTAACAGAAACGGCCTCCAAAATCGTAGAAGTCATCGAGAAAGTACCCGGGGCCGGTGACGTAGAACTTGAGGCTAAAGGAAACGTTACAGTTCTTGATGTTAAGCCGCGAAGGGATGTTTTGAAATCTATGGGTGTTCCTTCGCAAGAAGTGCTCGAGGCCATAGGAATTGGCGTCGGAGGAAAAGAGGTCGGCGTCTTCTACGAAGGGATGAGAAGGTTCCCGATAGTCGTAAGGCTTAGTGACAATGATCGTTCAGACATCGATGTTCTCAAAAACCTTCCTGTTGCAGTGGCTGGAGCAACAACGGTGCCGCTAAAGTCAGTTGCCGAAGTAAAATTCAGAGAAGCTTATAGCTCGTTCAGTCGTGAGCAAACTAAGAGACGTATTGCCATTCTCATTAACCCGCGCGGAAAAGACACGCAGTCGTTTGTCCGCGAAGCCCAGGCAAAAGTAGCGTCTGAGGTGAGCCTTCCCCCTGGTTATTACATGGAATGGGGCGGAAATTTTAAAAACTTAGAACAAGCGAAAGCAAGACTTCTACTCCTTGGGCCACTAGCTCTCCTCCTAGTTTTGCTTATGATATATGCGGCCTTCAGAAACGTTTTTGAGACTGCCATTATTTTTCTTTGCATTCCGCTCGCCCTAGTCGGTGGAGTTTTGGGTTTAATGGCAAAAGGTCTTCCATTTAGTATTTCAGCGGGCGTGGGGTTTATTGCGCTCTCCGGGATTGCGGTTCTAAATGGTGTAGTGCTTGTCAGTTATTTTAGCGAGCTTCGTCGCAAAGGAGTCAAAGGTATTGAGCTAGTTCGGCGAGGTACCCGGCTCCGGTTAAGGCCCGTTCTAATGACGGCTCTCGTCGACGTCTTTGGATTTTTACCCATGGCTTTCGCTCGGGGAATGGGAGCAGAAGTTCAGGAACCTCTTGCGACCGTGGTCATCGGGGGAATCCTTTCTTCGACAGCTCTCACTTTAATTATTCTACCGGTCTTGTATTTTAGTCTCGAACGCCAAATTTTAAAATTCGGCGTAGGGAACAATGGAACCGGATACCAGAAATAAGATGAACACACTCGGGAGGGTAACAACTAACAACATCGGTTTCGATTGATATTAGGCGATCTTTAACAAAAAATGGAAAAGGGAAATTTATGAAAACTTTAATTTTAGGTTTAGCAATGGTAGCGATTCTTATCTCATTTGGCGGACATTCAGCGTTTGCTCAAGGGGAAAAGCCGGTTACTTCGTCTGATCCAGCGGCGAACGCGAAAACGATAGAGAAAAAGTCCGGGCGTAAGAAGAAGGTGGAAATGTGTGCGGAATGCGGAAGGCCCGAGTCGGAGTGCGAATGCCACGACAAAAAGAAGGACGACAGGAAGAAATAAGGAAGAGCGGGAGGCGAATTAAGTTGATTCGACCTCCCATTTTCGATGCGAACTCTCGCTTAACGAACTGAAATAGAGATATAGTGAATGATGCGAACATGGACAAATGATGACAGGCTATCTGAAGATAAAATGTGGGTGCATCTGGCGAAATTGCGGTCTCGCAGTCTCAAAGCATTCGTACTCGTGCTTTCATTTCTAGTTTCCATTATCCTCCCTCTAATATTGTTTTTGATCTATCAAACCCACGCTAAAAAAGCTGGCATAGTTCTACAAACTGGATGCGAAGGAGTTGAAAATTTGTTTGGTATGCTCTCTGGAGTCTTGATGGCTCTCCAGCTTCGTTACGTGACCCGAAACTAAACCCTGCGGTCCGAGTCTTCCATTTTCAATCCCTCGCTTCACGCGGAGAAGAAAGTTTTAAGATACTCAAAGCACCTCGAGCGACAATTGCGGTGATAACAATTCCCACAACTAAATCTGGCCAAGGCGTTTTAAATAAATAAACGAGAACCCCCGCAATGATAACGCCGGTATTTGCAATTACGTCGTTGGTCGAAAATATCCAACTCGCTCTCATATGAATGGCGCCTTGGCGGTGTTTCATCAAAAGAAGCATGCACGAAACATTTGCTAGAAGTGCCACGACCGACACCGCTATCATCAGGGTAGAGTTGGGGTCGCTACCAAAAATAAATCTTCTTATCACTTCAGTAAATGCCCCAAGAGCCAATAATAATTGAAAGTACCCACTTAATTTAGCCGATTTACTCTGAAGACTTAACGAGCGACCAACTGCATAGAGGCTCATGCCATAGACGATGGAATCTGCAAGCATATCAAATGAATCGGCGATGAGTCCGGTAGATTGTGCGTAGAATCCAATGCCGATCTCTACGACGAACATGAAAAAATTGATCGCAAGCAACTTCTTTAAAACACTTCCCTCGCTGATTTCCTGAACACGGCTTGTTTCACCGCTCGCAATTTCGTCAGTCAGCAAGTTTGAACCTAAACCTAGTTTCTCCAAATCAGCCGCGATCTGGTCGGTAGACTCGTCATGAGTGATCAAAACTTGGCGTTTAGCGAGATCAAATGTAAAATGAGGCGACTTATATTTTGAAAGAGCCATGCGGATCATTTGTTCTTCACTTGGACAATCCATTTTAGGAACAGAAAATAAGCTCTTTCTCATAAAGATCTCGAAGATACTTTCGAAATTCGTTTTGGAATTCGTACTGGCATTTGACAACGTCCGTCTTCGCGCAACATACGTCTTTTTTCAAAACGACGGAAATCGGAATCGAATTCAGATCCAGTCACTGGGAAAAAAGAAATAGTCTTATGAAGGGCCTTTAGAAAATTCTGATCCCTTTTTAGAGAATGATAAATCCACTTCCCCTGGCGAATCGAACCAATAATGCCCGATCCTTTCAATACCTTTATATGTCTTGATAATTTGTATTCGGGCTCTTCCAGGCTGTCCGAGAGTTCGCATAAGCATACATCGCTTTTGGCTCTAAGCATAAGTACGACGATACGAATTCTATAGGGGTCAGAAAGTGACTGAAAAACTTTATGCAAAATGGGACTGGTGCGTTTCATGCTTATGATATCTAGTCACACTTGCGTTAAAGTGCAACTGTTTTCATCTGTGTTTCATTTGTTCACATAAATTTGATTTTAATACCCGCTCTCCTAACTTTCATCTAGCGTTCCTCTATTATGAAATATAACTTTATGTTTTTAATTCTTCTTCAGTGTCTCTGCACTTTTTCGATTGCAGATGATTCGAATCCAGGTTCGCCTGAATTAGTCGTTCACCTACTTGACTATTTGGCCAAAGATTACGGTGGCGCTGTTCAAAACGGAAAAGTAATCAGTAATTCCGAGTATGATGAACAAAAGGAATTTGGTCAGATTGTTAAAAAAACCTCGAGTCAAATATCTGCATTCAAAAATGAAAGGTTGTTCATCGACCAGATTAAACGGCTGACACTACTAATTGATGACAAGGGCGCAGCCGAGGATGTTGCGAGGCTAGCGAGGAGGCTCCAACAAGAAGCCATTCGTCTTGCTGACATTCAAGTGGCACCAAAGATATGGCCAGATATCACACTCGGCGCGAAAATTTATCAACAAAACTGCATTGCCTGTCATGGAAATCAGGGTCATGGGGATGGTTTAGCTGGAGCGAGTCTCGATCCGAAGCCCGCTAATTTTCATGACTCAGACCTCGTCCTCAACAGTGCCCCATACAAATTCTATAACACCATCCGCTTTGGCGTTCCTGGAACTGGGATGACGGCCTTCCCGCATCTTTCCGACAACGAAGTGTGGGCGCTCGCTTTTTATTTGAAGTCACTACCATATGCCGAAAAAGCTGAGGGCGGCCTCCCGAATAATTTGGAACTAAAAGATGTGGCGACCTTAACAGATTTCGAAATTCTAAAAAAACTCGGCGTGAGCGAAGACAAGTCGCATGCTATGCTTGGCTCAATAAGAACGAAGAAAAGTGAAAGCTCCAAAGTTGATCCATTTCATGTTGCAGAACAACTACTTGATGAAAGCGTTGAGGCAGCCTCGACTGGCGATTTTTCAAAAGCATCCACCTATGCGCTGAGGGCGTATCTTGAGGGTATCGAGCCGCTTGAACCCAAAATAAAAGCAAATTTGCCCGGATACGTTGAACAGATTGAACGTCTTATGAGCGGATATCGATCGAATCTTGAGAAGCAAGCCTCAATCGCTGATATTCGATTGAGTAAGATTTCTGTTGTTCAAAAGATAAATGAGATCCGAAATCTCATTTCGAGTAAAAAGATGTCGCCAGGAGTGGCCTTCGGGGCCGCCTTTTCCATTTTTCTTCGAGAGGGCTTTGAAGCGGTGCTTATCATAGTGGTGCTTTTAAGTATTCTTCGCGCAATGAATCAGCCGCAGGCCATTCGCTGGATTCATGTGGGCTGGGTGTCAGCAGTATTTCTTGGTTTTGTCGCCTGGCTTGGCTCAGGGATTCTTCTTTCTATGAGTGGTCTAAGTCGCGAGCTTCTTGAAGGTCTTATTTCTATTTTAGCGGTTGCAGTGCTTATCTACGTTGGGTTTTGGTTACACCGCTATGCGGAGATGAAAAAATGGCGAATATTCTTAGAGTCCAAATTGCGGGAAGGAATGACCACAAAAAGCTACCTTGGGCTCGCCCTAGTCGCATTTTTTGCAGTCTTTAGAGAGGCCTTTGAAGTTGTGCTTTTTTTGCGCGCCGTTTGGATTGATCTTGATTCGTCAGGACAAGTGATTGCTGGTGGCGGGGTTTTCGCCTCGCTTGTTATACTGCTTGTGATTTCATGGTTTGCTGTTCGAGAAAGCCGCAAACTTCCAATAGGTCTATTATTCCAGGTCTGTTCATGGACAATGGTTCTCTTGGCTCTCATCCTTGCAGGGAAGGGGGTTCATTCGCTTCAAGAGGCGGGCATCGTTTCTGTTTCCACCTTACCGATCCATACCAGGTTTGACCTTATTGGAGTGTACCCAAGTTATCAGACAATTTTGTCGCAGGTGACAGTCGCAATACTTTTTTTGATATTATTTATGACGGAGAAGGGACGGGCGACAGTAAATATCCGATAGACTTAGTCGGAGATTCTCAGAAATACTCAAACTTTTAAAGGTGTTCTGTAGGGATTCGTCGAGACTATCAGCTTAGTAAGACACAGCTCGCTCGGCGAAGTCTCTATACCTTTCGCAGACGATCAGCAGGAGGTTTTTTATTTTTCACCATTATTTTGCTTCATCTTTTTCATGTGCTCTCTCATCATTTGTTTATCCATGTGACCCTTCTCCACAAAAGGGCAATTTTCTCCGGTCATAGGGCATCCCTTCATCGCTTCCATGTTGCAATCATCAGGAGATTTTCCACTCTTTAAACATTCAGCGGCCACCTTGTGGCGTTCAGCCATTTTCTCATGCAACTCGATCTTTTCTTTTCTTTGTTGATCCGTAAGTTCGTGGGCTAGACCCGCGCTTGATAAAAATGCCATTATCACTATAGAAGTTAAGTTCTTCATATTTTTTCCTTTCTATTGTTCCTTAAGAGTTTTTAAGCTTTCCCGAACCCATTCTCTAATCGTTTTTTCCTCTTCAATTGTGAGTCGCGAACTTGGATGCATAATCAGATACTTGAAAGGCGGCATGGAGCCTTTCACAATTGATCCATCAATGGCTTTCAAGTCCTCTTCAGTAGACCCGTGTCCCTCAAAAGGAAAGTCATCACTCATTTCAAGATGCTTTTTCCCCGTAGCGGTGTCTTCATCTAAAAGCTGTTTAATGAGAGGCAAAGAATGATACCAGGGATAGCGGGTTTGATTGGAGTGGCAATCGAAACAGCTTTTAACAAAAATGGGTTTTACGTTTTTTAGGTACCTTTCATTTACGATTTCGATTCTCTCAAAAACTTTGTCGTGAGCCGGGCGAGGCTCAGTATTTTGAGTCAGTCCATATTCGGTAAAAAATATGAATGCAATGAGAGCACTATAAAAGGATTGTTTCTCCATAATTCCCTATGACTAAGCAAAAAGAATTTTCTTTCTAATCACCCAACCAATCTCCAATGATAACAAGCCACCTACAAGTGAACCCAACATCCAAATAAGAGTTAAGCCCTCAAGAACTTCAGCACCCAAACAAAGAAATGCACCAATGGATAAGATGCTAAGCACAGCAAACTGTAGCGCTTCGGTTTTTCTTAGAACCCTGACCTCTTCCGGCTTCAATACAAAACTAGAAATAAGCGCGGTTCCGCCAACAAAGACCGCGCCACAACCAAGCATACAAACGGCGTTACCATACTTCATAAGTAGAGACATGAGTCCCATATTACCAAGCGGACTAAAACCAAACTGCGGGCACATTAAAAGGGAAATAAAGCCAACTCCGACATGAATAAGCGAAATTTTGCTAAAAACCTTAACGGCCGATGGATTTAACTCTTTATGAACGTAGTTCAAAATATTTTCTCGAAGACTTTGAGGGGGCGCGACAGGTGTCGCATCCATGAAAGTTTTAAATTCATCAGCCCATTCTTTAGGATCAATTTTTTCTTTCATCTTATTTACCATCCTTTACAAAAATGGACCTAAGATTTGAGATTCCGCGGCTGACAAGTTTGCGAACGTTGGCTGGAGAAGTTTCCAGTTGTTCCGCAATCTCTTCAAATGAGAGATCTTCAAAATATCTCATTTCAACGGCTGACCTTTGGTCCTTGGGAAGCCTTGAAATATCACTGCGATCAATTGAAGAAGTTTGAAGTGTCGCGTTTTCTAAAGCCAAATTATCAATCATTTCAATATGCACAATTTTGTTTTCACTGCTTTTTTGCCAGTCAAGTAGGCTCGTCTTAATGACTGTAAAAAGCCATGGCGCAAACATGAAGCTTGAGTTGAATTGATGCTTGGATTTATGGAGTTTCAAAAAAGCGGATTGAAAGATATCGTTTACAACCTGGGGGTTTTGAATTCGCTTCTGCAAATACCCATAAGCCTTGCGCTCATATCTTTTGTATAGCTCATCAAAAGCAAGTTGATCACCCTGTCTATAGAGTCCCATTAAATCCTCGTCTGAAAGATCGGATAACTTATCCATTCACACTCCCTAGTACGACGGCGCCAACCATTTTGTGACAACATTTCTATTAGACCTAAAAACACGAGTAATTTCAAATAGATAAAATTTCTTGTCACAAAGCTGCCTAGCCCGTCGTACTAGGAGTCATGAAATCTATTTTTCTCATACTTATATTGTTTATTTCTCAAAAAGCCCTAGCGGAGAATCGGATAACGTTCGAGGATTTTTTAAAGGCAGCAACGTCTCAAAATCTTACACTTAAGATTGAATCCGCTAAATCCAAAGCCGCCGAGTCCAACTCAAGCGGCATAACACTTCCGCCTCCAACGGTAGGACTTATGAAGATGACCGAAAAGGAAAGCGGTAGTTCCGCCAACGGCTTTGAAGTGGAGCAGATGATTCCGTTTCCAGGTAGGATTGCTAAAGATCATTCCGCACGTCGCTTTGAAGCACAAGCCCAAGAAGAAATGCGTAAAGGAATTGAAGCTGAAACTTTCGCAAAAGCAAAAATCCTTTATTTGGATTTATGGGCGAGTCAGCAGAGAAAGCAAGCTCTCCTAAGTCGCAGACAAGCTATCGAAGAGCACCTAAAATTGTCCAGAGCTGCTACACGTTCAGATAGTTTCTTAAAAATCCATACCTTGAAAGCAGAGTCAGACCTTGATCTTTTAGAAAACGATATTTTGAGTGCCGACCAAGAGATTAGAGAGAAAGAAAGTATCGCCGGCGAATTTCTGAACGTAGATGTTAGATCTTTTCACCCCGTATTAACGGAGCCCCCACTTACGGAGTTGCCCACGAGTGTCGAAGACCGGAACTCGCATCAGCTTGAGGCCTCACGTTTAACTTTAGAAAGTTTTAAGGCTCGTGAAGATGAAGGAAAGCTTGCTTGGTTTCCGGATTTCTATCTGAGATACCGAGAAACAGGTGGGACGCAAATGATGCCACGATATTCAGAAGCGATGGTCGGGATTAGTCTCCCATTTATCTTTCCGTGGCAGTCATCACGGGACTCGGAGAAAAACTCTTTTCAGCGTCAACAGTCTGAGTTGGAATTTGAAAAAGAAAAGATTCGAATTAATTCTGATAAGTACACACTTTCAAGTCGCGCCCAGTCCTTGCGTCAGCAGCTCGATAATTTAAATCGAAAAGTTCTTCCTAAAGCAGAACGGCGAATGAAGCTAATTCATAATATTGCACCTCGCGATATGGAAAGCCTTCAAGACCATAGGGAAGCAATGGAGGCATTTCCAGAGCTTAAATTGAAATCACTCGACCTTAGAATGCAGTACGAAAATGCAGCAGCTGAATTACTCAAGTACACATGGAGTTCCAAATGAAACGATGGATAGCATTTTTAGTATTACTTCTCGTAATCGGTTTTTGGGTTTCAAAAAAATATTTTAAACCTACAACGTCTGTTGAAAAGTCGGCGGCCGAAAAACTCATCAGTCAAAGTTATTGGACTTGTCCCATGCACCCTCAGATTCACAACGATCACGCCGGTGAGTGTCCCATATGTCATATGAAGCTTATACAAGTGAAAGCTCAAGAGGCTGTAGCATCAGAGAGTGCACGGTCACCTATCCAAGCTTCCTCGAACCAACTCGCATTGATCGGCGTGCAAAAAACGCAAGTAGAACGAATGGACTTAAATGTATCAATTCCTGTGGCTGGGAGATTTGTTTCTAATTCCACAGTTGCATTTCAACTTTACGAGAGTGATATCGCCTTTGTTCGGCCGGGCCTTCCTTTTAAAGGTCGTAGCAGTTTTGTTCCTGGAGGCGAAATTCGAGGAACTATTTCTTCCGTAGATTCGATTGTTGATCCAACCAGTCGAACGATTCGCACCCTCGGCCGTATTGAAAAAGCGCCTGGCGGTCTTATAGCGGATACAACATTTAGTGGGATCATAGAAGTGCCACTTAAAAATCGAGTCGCGATCCCTGAGAGTGCGGTTCTACATACCGGCACTGGAGATTTAGTCTACATTTTCGGAGAAGATAGTAAGCTCTCGGCCCGTGAAGTAACGCTCGGTCAAAAAACAGAAGGTTTTTTTGAAGTCATGTCGGGATTAGAGGCTGGTGAAGTTATCAGTTCAGGGCCGAACTTTCTTATCGACTCTGAAGCAAAAATTCGCGGTACCTCAAGCCAATCGGGCACAAAAGGAAAAGTTCCAGAGTGCCCAAGCAATGAGCATTGGGATATTCCAATGGCCATGTGTATGCCTGGGAAGGCCGCAAAATGATTAAGCGAATTATTGAATTCTCGGCGCACAATAGATTCCTGGTTCTTGCGATAACATCTGTTTTCATCGCCGTGGGAATTTATAGTCTTAGGGAGATCCCTCTTGATGCCATTCCTGATCTTTCGGATACGCAGGTTATTATTTATTCCAGGTGGGATAGATCACCTGACATTGTAGAAAATCAGGTTACCTATCCCGTTGTTTCTGCCATGCTCGGTGCGCCTAAAGTAAAGTCAGTACGAGGATTCTCCGATTATGGATTTTCTTATGTCTATGTCATTTTTGAAGACGGAGTTGATCTTTACTGGGCAAGGTCACGTGTTCTTGAAAGTTTAAACCGTATCGGATCTCAGCTTCCAACTGGTGTAAAGACCGAGATTGGCCCGGATGCGACAAGTGTCGGCTGGGTCTATCAGTATGTTCTTCGAGATGAGTCTGGAAAATTTAACGCTTCTGATCTTCGTTCGATGCAGGACTGGCTTGTGAAGTTTCAGCTTCAAAGTGTGCAAGGAGTGGCTGAAGTCGCCGCGGTTGGTGGATTTGTTAAGCAGTATCAAGTTAAAGTTGATCCGACAAAGCTTGCTTTATTCCAGCTGACTATGACTCAAGTTATGGATGCCGTCCGAAATTCAAATCAAGAAAGTGGCGCTCGCACGATCGAGTTTTCGGGAGCTGAGGCGATGGTGAGATCGCGGGGCCTCGTCGATAAAGTCGAAGATATTGAAAATGCCGTTGTAGATCTGAACTCTAGAAGCAGGGCTCCCATTTTAGTTAAACAAGTCGCGACGGTTTCAGTGGGACCTGACATGCGTCGAGGAATCACAGATTTTAACGGACTTGGCGACACGGTTGGAGGAATCGTTGTGATGCGGCAGGGAGAGAATGTCCCTGTTGTCATTAAGCGAGTGAAAGAAAAGCTTTCTGACATTCAAAAGGCCCTTCCCGAAGGTGTTAAAGTAGTTTCTGTCTATGATCGCTCTACCTTGATCGACCGAGCCATGGAAACTCTCAAAGGAACCTTGATCGAAGAATTGATTATCGTAAGTCTCGTGATTCTTCTTTTCTTGTGGCATATACCCTCGGCAATTGTTCCAATAGTCACGATTCCAATTTCGGTGCTCTTAGCATTTATCCCGCTTTATTTTCTAGGGCTTAGTAGCAACATTATGTCCCTATCAGGCATTGCTATATCGATCGGGGTTCTTGTTGATGGAGCTATCGTTGAAGTGGAAAATGCATATAGAAAAATACAACTTTGGGATGAGGGCGGAAGAAAAGAGGATTTCTTTCATGTTCGGTTAAGTGCTTTAACTGAAGTTGGGCCTTCTGTATTCTTCTCACTTCTAGTCATCGCAGTTGCCTTCCTTCCGATCTTTACTCTTGTAGATCAAGAAGGTCGCCTTTTTAGACCTCTCGCTTTTTCCAAAAACTTTGCGATGTTTATTGCAGCCCTTCTGGCCATTACACTTGATCCAGCCATTCGTATGCTCTTTGCTCGAATTGAGCCCTACAATTTCAAGAATAGATTTTTCAATAAAATTGCAAACACAACCATGGTTGGAACCTACTACTCAGAACATAAACATCCCGTTAGCAAAAGACTCTTTGCGATCTATGAGCCAGTAATTGACTGGGTGCTAAAACATAAACGAAAGACTTTAGCTTTTGCATTTGTTGGGATCATTTCCATCATTCCTGGATTTATGCTTTTGGGCTCCGAGTTTATGCCAACACTCCATGAAGGAAGTCTTCTCTATATGCCGACGGCTCTTCCTGGTGTATCGGTTAGCGAAGCGCAGCGGCTACTTACTCTTCAAGATCAAATTTTAAAAACCTTTCCTGAAGTAGAAAGCGTCTTTGGAAAAGCTGGCAGGGCTGAGACTTCTACGGACACCGCTCCGTTAAGTATGTTTGAGACAACCATCGCACTAAAGCCTCATTCGGAATGGCGAAAAGAAGAGCGGTGGTATTCTTGGCTGCCAGAATTTACAAAAGCTCCTTTTCAAAGGATTTGGCCCGAAACAATCAGCGAAGAAAAGCTCATTGATGAGATGAACGAGAAGCTTGCTTTTATCGGAATGCCAAACATTTGGACGATGCCGATTAAAAATCGTATCGACATGCTTTCAACAGGGATTCGAAGTCCTATTGGAATTAAGATTTTTGGGCCGGATCTTAAGACTATTCAATCCATTGGTGAAAAAATTGAAAAAGAAATTATGTCCGTCGAAGGAACCCGCTCTGTTATTGCAGAACGAATCGCAGGCGGCTATTTTCTTGATCTCGATTTTGACCGGGAAAAATTAAAAATCTACGGACTTTCGCTGAAAGACGCCCAAGATCAAGCCATGGTCTCTATTGGCGGTGAGAACGTTTCACAGGTGCTTGCAGGCCGTGAACGCTATCCGATTCAAGTACGTCTGGCTCCTAGCTTTAGACAAGACTCGGACAGAATTAAGAGAACGCTCATTACAACGCCAACAGGTGCGCAAATTCCTTTAAGCGAGCTTGCGGTGGTAGGTTTTAAGGACGGCCCTTCAATGATCCGAGATGAAAATGCGCAGCTTGTTGGTTATGTCTATATCGACATTGATACGAGTAAAGTAGATATCGGTAGTTACGTCGCTCGCGCAAAAGATGCTCTCCATCAGAAAATTGAAATTCCAAAAGGTTATCTTGTTTCATGGAGCGGACAATTTGAAAACATGGAGCGCGTAAAAGAACGCCTGAAGGTGGTAATTCCCATCACGCTCGTTCTGATTATTTTCCTACTTTATTTCAATACAAAATCTTGGGTCAAAACCGGAATCGTTCTCTTGGCCGTTCCGTTTTCACTCATTGGAGCTGTTTGGTTTTTAGTTCTCCTAGATTACAATCTTTCGATTGCAGCTTGGGTGGGTATGATCGCACTCCTGGGGCTTGATGCCGAAACCGGGGTCTTTATGCTTATGTATTTGGACCTCGCATTTGATGAGCGAGTTCAGAAAAATAAAATGAATTCTCTTGATGACTTAAGGCACGCTGTTATCGAAGGCGCAGTTCATAGGGTACGCCCTAAACTCATGACCGTTGCGGCTCTTTTTATGGGATTGATTCCCATTATGTGGTCGCTTGGGGCGGGTTCGGATGTGATGAAGCGAATTGCCGCTCCAATGATTGGCGGACTTTTGACCTCATTCCTACTCGAACTATTGATCTACCCCGTGATTTTTTATATTTGGAAATCAAAAGTGCATTTCAAAATTCCATTTTCGTTAACTAAGGAGATTTAAAATGAAAAGCGTAATTGCAGCTTTAGTCGCAACTTTTACTTTAGCGGGAGTTCAAGCAGCTCCTGCTAAAGCACCCCATAAAGACATTTTTCTTCAGGTAACAGAGAAAGGATTTGAACCACCACAAATTGATGTCGCGCCAGGAACAGACGTGACACTAAAAGTAACGCGCAAGACTGATAGCACTTGTGCCACCGAAATTTCAATCCCTGCAAAGAAATTGAAAAAGGCTCTTCCACTTAACCAAACCGTTAGTGTCGATCTCGGAAAGCTTGAGAAGGGCGAAGTTCGATTCGCTTGCGGAATGGATATGATCAGCGGTCAGATCGTTGTAAAATAAATTCCTATGCACATTAGGATTTGCCCGTTGGTTTAATATTCGAGGCTAAGTCGTCAATGATCGGACAATCGGGCCTCGAATCTCCATGGCAGTGATTTGATAGATGCTTTAAAGTCTTCACCATCTCTTGAAGGGATTTGATCTTAGACTCCATTTCTTCAATATGTTTGAACGCGAGCGACTTAACCTCTTTGCTCGCTCGGTTTCGATTGCGCCAAAGACCCAAAAGTTTTTTTATTTCTTTCATAGAAAATCCAAGAATCCGAGCGCGTTTGACGAAAGTAAGAACATGGACATCAGCATCGCTATAAACCCGGTATCCAGAATCGGATCTAGAAGCTTTAGGGATAATGCCAATAGACTCATAGTGTCTAATGAGCTTTGCGTTGATTCCCGAGACTTTTGCCACCTGGCCTATATTCATTTTAAAGACTCCCATTTCGTGCTAAACCCATTTTAGCAGAACATTCCAACGAATTGGAATGTTTTTATAATAGCCTCTTGACCTTCCAATGCTTGGAAGGTCGATACTGATTTCAGAGACGAGGTAAATATGGATCACAAAGACCACGCACATCACAATCATGGCAGTTGCTGTTCGACAGACAAAAAACAGAATCATCAGGAGTTAGTCACAGATCCCGTTTGTGGAATGAAAATAGATCCTAAAACCGCAAAGGGTGGGAAAAGCGCTTTTGAGGGACACGATTACTTTTTTTGTAATCCCAAATGTAAAACTAAATTCGACGCTAATCCGCATGCGTATCTTCACAAGCCTGCTCAACAAACAATGGTGACTGAGGCCGAAAAGGAACGCATCTACACCTGTCCAATGCACCCAGAGGTTCGTCAAAAGGGCCCGGGCAATTGTCCTATTTGCGGAATGGCCCTTGAACCTGAAGAAATTTCTATCGAAGAAGAAGCTAATCCCGAGTTAATTGATTTTACAAAAAGACTTAAGATCAGTGCGGTACTCGCAATTCCACTTTTACTTTTAGCAATGTCTGATCTGATTCCGGGACAGCCCGTTCAGCACGCGCTTCCACATTGGCTTTATGCAGGTATCCAACTTTTCCTCGCTACGCCAGTCATTCTCTGGGGAGGCCTTCCTTTCTTTGAAAGAGGATGGGCGTCGATCAAGACATGGAACCTCAATATGTTTACCCTGATCGCCCTTGGCACAGGTGTGGCTTATGTATTCAGTGTGGTAGCTACATTCTTCCCCGAAATATTTCCAGAAAGCTTAAGAGTTCACGGCAGCATGGTTCCACTTTACTATGAGGCTGCCGCTGTCATTACGGCGCTTGTCCTTCTTGGGCAAGTTTTAGAGCTTCGAGCCCGAAGTCAAACTGGCAATGCTATTCGAGCACTCTTGGGTTTAGCTCCAAAAACCGCAAAAAGAATAAAACCTGATGGCTCTGAAGAAGATGTTCCGGTCGAGCATATTGCCGTGGGCGATTTTCTGCGAGTTCGCCCGGGCGAGAAAATTCCTGTCGATGGTGAAGTCACAGAGGGCCGAAGTGTTGTTGATGAATCAATGATTACGGGTGAACCCATTCCTGTTGAGAAAGAAGTCGGAAGTCGAGTTACGGGCGCCACCGTGAATTCGACCGGCTCGTTTGTTATGCGGGCACTCAAAGTTGGTTCGGATACAATGCTCTCTCAGATCGTAAAAATGGTTTCTCAAGCCCAACGAAGCAGGGCTCCGATTCAAAAACTTGCTGACCAAGTTTCTTCGTACTTCGTTCCAGCTGTAGTTTTGATATCTGTTGCAACTGCACTCATCTGGTATTTTATCGGGCCAGATCCAAAGCTTACGCATGCGATTGTGAATGCCGTCGCCGTTCTTATCATCGCATGCCCATGTGCCCTAGGTCTTGCAACGCCCATGTCGATCATGGTTGGAACCGGCAAAGGCGCCGCTCATGGGGTATTAATTAAAAATGCGGAAGCTTTAGAGAGACTTGAGAAAATTACAACTCTTGTTGTCGATAAAACCGGAACTTTAACCCTCGGAAAGCCAAAGCTTTCAGTCGTGAAAGTGACTGATAGATTCAATGAGAACGATGTTCTAAAACTTGTAGCTTCGCTTGAAAAATCGAGCGAACACCCTTTGGCTACCGCCATTGTCGAGGGAGCGAAGGAACGTAAAATTGATTTAGTCGCTCCGGAACATTTCAATTCGGTCACGGGAATGGGTATCGAAGGAACCGTCCAAGGACGTAAGGTTTTAGCCGGCAATAAAAAACTTTTAGTGCAGAACGGTGTCTCTACCAAAGAGCTAGAGGCCCTGGCCGTTGAACTCCAATCAAAGGGCCATGGTGCAATGCTCGTTGCAATCGATGGAAAAGCGGCAGGGATTGTCGCTGTTCGAGACCCAATTAAAGAGACTTCAAAATCTGCGATTCAATATTTTCATGACCAAGGCATCGAGGTGGTAATGCTCACTGGGGATAGTCGCCACACTGCCGAGGTTGTAGCTAAAGAACTCGGAATTGATTCAGTCGAAGCGGAGGTGCTTCCCGATCAAAAGAGTGAGGTGATCCGAAAGCTTCAAGCACGAGGAAAGCGTGTTGCGATGGCCGGTGACGGAATTAATGATGCTCCGGCACTTGCTCAAGCTGATGTTGGCGTTGCCATGGGAACAGGCACAGACGTAGCGATTGAAAGCGCAGGGATAACCTTGGTTAAAGGAGACTTAAATGGAATGGTGCGAGCCCACCGCCTAAGTCAGCGTACAATGTCAAATATTCGGCAAAATCTTCTTTTTGCTTTTGGATACAATGCTCTGGGAGTTCCGCTTGCGGCGGGGATTTTATATCCCGCATTTGGTATTCTGTTAAGCCCAATGATTGCAAGTCTTGCGATGAGCTTAAGTTCGGTTTCCGTGATTGGGAACTCCCTGAGATTAAGGAAGGCTGATATTGCGTAAAGATTGACATAGACATTACTTCAATTATTCTAGAAGTATGGAAATATATGAAGCTTGTGATGTTTTTTCGTCACTCTCGCAGGAAACGCGACTCAAAGTATTTAAACTCCTCATCACTTACGGAGGCGATGGTCTTACTCCTGGAAAAATCGCTCATCAGCTCGATATCCCAGATAACACCCTATCATTTCATCTTTCTCATCTAACGAAATCTGGATTAGTCGCGTCTCGGAAATCGGGCCGTACTATTACGTATCTTGCAAATACCGGTCTCATAAAAGACATGATCGTTTACTTAAAAGAAAATTGCTGTTCGAAAGAGACTCGTAAAGATCGGTATGCTAAGAAGGGAGGGGCCTGTTGATGAAAATATTATTTATGTGTGTGGCCAACTCTGCCCGTAGCCAGTTGGCTGAGGGCCTCGCGAAACAAATTTTTGGTTCTAACGCTGAAATTTATAGTGCAGGTTCAAACCCGTCCAATGTTAACCCTCTTGCAATAGCGGCGATGAAGGAGTTTGGATACGATTTATCAAATCATTTCTCAAAGACCGTCAGTCAACTTCCACCGAGCTTCTTGGTTGACCTCGATTATGTAATTACACTTTGTGCTGAGGAAGTATGCCCGATTCTTCCATCCAAAACCGCAAGGAAACTTCACTGGCCCATGCCAGATCCTGCCGGACGAGGAGAGATGTCGCACGAGGAACAGCTTCAAGTATTTCGACAGACCTGCGATGCGATTAGAGCAAAGCTTGTGGAACTTAAAACAGAGTTGAAGATATGAAGAAACGCTTTGTCTGCGAGTTTCTTGGGACCGCATTTCTACTTATAGTTATCGTCGGTTCTGGCATTATGGGTGAAAGCTTGGCTCAGGGAAGTGAGGCCGTGGCACTCTTGGCGAACTCCTTAGCTACAGGTGCGGGGTTGTTTGTGCTGATTCAATGTCTGGGATCTATATCCGGGGCCCACTTTAATCCCGTAGTAAGTCTTGTTGAAGCGATGTGGGGACGACTGGACAGAAAAAGCCTGCTTACGTATTGGGTAGCTCAGTTTTTAGGTGCCATTGCCGGAGTGTTCATCACACACGTCATGTTCGACCAAAATATAATGCAGTTCTCGGTTAAAAATAGAGCCGAACCGCATTTGTGGTTTTCTGAGGCCATTGCGACGTTTGGGCTTATCTGCACCATTGCCCTCGCAGGACGAAAGCATGTTGAGTTCGCTCCCGTCACTATTGCCGCGTACATTACAGGTGCGTACTGGTTTACTTCCTCGACGTCTTTCGCTAACCCGGCCGTTACTGTTGCAAGGTCACTTACCAATACATTTTGTGGGATCGCACCCGAAGGAATAATTCCATTTATCCTAGCGCAATTTCTAGGTGCCCTCGCAGCACACTGGCTCATAAAGTCCTCAGGGACTGCGACAAACTAGTTTTTCCTGCCAAGTCTCGGTATTTTAGTTTTAAATTTCCAGCTTGACCCTATACTTAGGTACAAGGTTTATCCTACACAAGTCGTCAGTGTTGTGAACATCGGAAAGGGATACAACTTATGAAGGATCAGGAAGAACATGAAACAAAATCTAGCAAAGCCCCATTATGGGGTTCGCTTGGAAGCATCGGTTTTCTGTCGCTTGCAGGAGCATGCGGGGGAGCTTGTAGCGCAGCTGCATTGCCGCTTGGAACTTTTCTCGCGAGCATAGGATTTGGAAGCGCTGCGGTCTATTTGCCCCAGTTGAAAGTCCCTCTTTTTCTAGTTTCTTCTTTGCTTGCGGGGTTTGCGATCTACAAAACGATTAAAACAGGATCACAAGCGCGGATAGCGATTGTGAGCTGCTTACTTGTTGGCGGCCTGGCGTACGCGGGCTTTCAAGCCTTCAAGCCATCAGAATGTGAAAAACAGTTCACAATATCAGGGATGATCGCTCGGCTGAGTGGCCCGTCACAGCGGATCATTAAAGAGGGTGTCTATCCTCTTTGGTTAAAACTAGGTCGAGCACCGACTTTAACGGAAGTTAAAGAAGAACTGCATCTCCCATCGGAAGATGACGTTGTTAGTGCTCTCAGGGAGCTTGATAAGGTCGCGTGGGAAGATTCCTTCGATGAACAAAGCCGTACCATCAAATGGATGTGGCCGTTTTCTGCTAGTAATCATGGGATTGTTGTTCAACTTGAAGGCGCGCAACCTGTCTTTGCAAGATGCGCAGTCGACGCCTTGGGAATGTCAGCAATGTTTAAAAAATCTGCCCACATCTCTGTAACGACACCACTTGATTCCAAGAAGGTTGAATTTGATGTTGTAGACAATAAAATTAGAACCGACGATCCTGCTTCTGTGGTTTCCTATGGCCCAGGCTGTGATGACATTATGTTTTTCTCTTCGGAGGATGAATTCGAAGCGTTCAAAAAAGCGTCTCACCGAACTAAATTGCAGTTTTATACACTTCAGGAAGCTGTTAATCGGGGGAAATTAGTCTTTGGGTCAATTTACGGCTCCTAAGGAGAGATCTATGACGATTGGGAGTTTAGCCAAACAGGCCAATGTGAATATCCAGACGCTTCGCTATTATGAGCGAATTGGAATTCTACAAGCGAAGACTCGAAGGCTATCTGGTTATCGGATCTATGATCCTGATGCCCTGAAGAGCGTCCGATTTATTAAGCACGCCCAAGAGCTTGGATTTACTCTGGATGAGATTAGTGAGCTTTTGCAGCTTCGTAATGTGAGTAAGGCAAAGTGCAAAAGTGTTCAGGGGCGCGCGGCTAAGCATTTAGCCGACGTAAAGGACAAAATTACGATGCTTAAGAAAATTGAGATGACGCTGGAGTCGCTTATTAGCGAGTGTAAAAAACAGAAAACCGATGAGAAATGCCCTCTTCTTGATTGCCTCGACGATGTTAAAATTAATAAAAAGGAAAACCAGTGAAAATTTCTGAAATAGACCCAGCTCTCGGCCAAATTAAAAGCTTTAATAAGATTACCGCGGGTGTCGCAGACCGCATTCAAGAAATGCGATCGAAGTATATTTTTTCTAACGGAGCCGTTGAGGCTAAACACAAAGCAATGTCGGCAGCCCTTTGGTCGATTTCATCACGCTGCGAACCCTGCATCACGTATTATGTGCAACAAGCTGTTAAGCTTGGCGCAACTGAAGCGGAATTAGGCGAGTACTTAGCAATCGCTGGGACCATGGGTGGCTGTGTCGGTGAAATGTGGGCACTTAAAGCCTATGTTGCTTTTCAAAATTTACAGGCGCATTCCGAAAATCAGGTTGAGGCTGCCGAGCATTGTTGTAATTAGCCAAGGAAAAAGTGTCGCATGCATTTTTGGAAGGTCAATTTACTGGTATTTATTGTTCTCCGGCCTCTCGTTCAAAGTTCAGGTAACTGAAGTATTCAAGATTTGCCTCTTTCTCTAGTCGATTCCTTTGATTAGGTCTTCCGCTTTTACGTCCAGAGTTTGGGCAATTTTAAAGATTGTTACTAGGTTAATATTTTTAACGCCGTTTTCAATGCTCTGCCAATGTTGTCTAGATTTGATTGCCATGTCCTCGCCAGTTACATCGTAGACTGACATCTTCTTCTTTTCTCTAATGCGCCTGATCCTATCACCCAGTGTAGTTAAGATTTGTTTATCTGCTTTTGATAGTGAGGCAAGCCGTCGCTTTTTTTCCAAAAGAACACCTTTCGCTGCATACGATCGTATTCTCTTGATTTTCGGTCATATTCTTGGCTAATGTGCATACGATCGTATGCAAAGGCGGTATGGCTATGCTTATGGTATTTAAAACACCTCAAGACTCACTGCAAAACTGGCGACTGAGATCGGGATTAAAAGCTTCAGAAGTGGACCGCTTACTTCAAGTATCTGGCGGTACGACCGAGTTTTATGAAAACGTCGGCCTTCTTTTTGTCCCAGTCTCCGACCTGATTAAATTGGCAGAGATTTACGGGATCGATCACTGGGACTTCATGAAAGAGGTTGATAGTCATACGATATGGTATCGCGGACTAATGAGGCCATAATGAGAGACGACAAGCGAGAACTCGACAATAGTAAGTCCATAGGAGTCGTTGACGAGTGTCAGACGGGCTTGCGCTCAATTGAAAATGAACTCTTAAGTTATGCGGTACTTATAAACTCCGCTGACGCGAGCGAGTTTGAGAGTGACGATCTCGTTGGTGTCAGTATTTCTCTCAGGAGAATGTGTCGTAAGTTAGATAAAATCATCGACAAGATGAACGACCTGCTTCCTAAGAAATAAAACTATTTCTTACGTGGTGTCGTCGCAATGAAATGCTTCATGAGTTCTTCTACGACCTGCGAAGGCGCAACTTCGGCGCAATGACTTTTGAACTCCTCATAAATCGCCTTCGAGAGATAGAGAGTTGTCCGAACCCGATCTGATTTTACATTTAATTTCTTCAGGATTTCTCTGCCGTCTAGTTTTGTCGCCATATGTTCCTCTTCTAAGTAATTGAAAGCTGTAGCAAATGGATTGTTTAAAGGCAATCTATTTTAGATTGCCTAATTTAATTGATTTTGAAAAAGGATGTGTTATTAGTAATGAGTAAGTGCGAGCCAGGAGATGGCTCATTGTTCTTTGACAGCAGAATAGGTGAAATGGAGTCCCAGGAATGGCTCTCTTGCTTTGAAGCGGCGAAGCTTCTGAGCGTTTCCCCAAATGCCTTAAGGATCATGGTTTATAGAGATCAGATCAGGGCGTTTAAAATGGGAGCGCGCTTAAGATTTCGTAAATCTGATTGTTTGGCTCTTTTCCAACAGAAAGGAGCCTGAGTTATGGCAATCAAAACATACTCGGTTAATGGAGAGAAATTTTACGAGGTTTACGTCAACGGTTTTATGCCTCGCGGAGAACGGTTCCAGAGAAGAAAAAATGGAATCGATACTATCAGAAAGGCAGAGACCCTAGAATTTGAATTTAAACGAGAGCTTGCGAGGTTAAGAGAAGAAAAGGTCCACGAGAGATGGAGTGAGTGGGTTAAAGAGTGTTTAGGGTTGATGAAAATAAAATATCGGCCTTCTACGCTTTATAGCTACGAAAAGACCGTCAACAAGTGGATCAATAAGATCTGGGATAAAAAGGAATTGCGAGAAATTTCAAATCGCGATGTGCATGAGCTAATCTTTGAAAGGCTTCCGGCAGATGTAACTCTGCATACGAGAAAATACGTTTTAAAAATTGTGAAGCGTATTTTTCAGATGGCAATGGATCACGGCAAAATCGACCGCAACCCATGTCATGGAATGACTGTAAAAGTTCCCGAAAGCGATAGAAAGGTTTTTACTTCTAAAGAAGTTGAAATTTTTTTGAATGAAGCTAAAGCGACCGAGCATAGATTTTATTCTATTTGGGTCGTGGCTTTGTTTACGGGAATGCGTTCGGGTGAGCTTTACGCGCTCAAGTGGACCGATGTCGATCTTGAGGGAAGAATTATCAGCGTCAATAAAAGCTGGAGTTCAAAAAATGGGTTCACATCTACGAAGAATCAGAAAACGCGGGTGGTGCCGGTCTCAGAACAGCTTTTAGGATTCTTAAAGGGTTTACGAATGCAGCGTGGGACTGAGGAGTTTGTTCTTCCTCATTTGACCGAATGGTCTAGAGGAGACGCTGCCGAGGTCACAGGTAAGTTTTGTAAGTCCCTTGGGATCACGCCCATTAAGTTCCACGACCTCAGAGCCACATTCATTACGAGTCTACTTGCTCGCGGTGAGTCCCTGGCCAGGGTTATGGCGATTGTCGGTCATGCCGATATGGAAACGACGAACGTTTACTTAAGGAAAGCCGGTATCGAGCTTAAAGACGGTACTGAGAAACTTGGATTCAAGGTTCCTGCTCAAGAAGCCGCGAAGGTGATTCAGTTGGTTGGGCGATAAACGCAGTCGGGCTTTTTCGGAGTTTGCTACTTCTTGCTACTTGCGATTTTAATGAGTTTGCATTTCTGAGTAATTTCATCTATTTACTAAACAGGCGCTGAGGATTCTCCCTCTCCGCCATTATGTCAGAGATGTTACGTAGACTTT